>Ga0315551_10000311_pt1 | contig 38629 bp, 34 predicted proteins | sample SalMarSW160290MG_FD_203678 | JGI IMG/M metagenome (GOLD analysis project Ga0315551, IMG submission 203678) | Salt marsh sediment microbial communities from the Plum Island Ecosystem LTER, Massachusetts, United States - Salt Marsh Sediment SW1602-90 ...
TTTTGGCATCGGATCGTCCTCTGACAATAGACTCTGAACATCTTATCCGAAAAATCAGAGAGCTCCGTCTCCAAAACACTTATGTAAGTCCTGAACTACTTTTTGCTCGGTTAAACCCACTGAGAGTCAACATGTTAAAAGAGAAGCTAGTCCAAGGGAATAAGGCAATTAACCTGGACTTCATTCCTATTAGCTACTTCTACAATTCTGTCCTATGGAGCACTCTGTTCAGGGGCCTGGAAAAAAGAGTATTTTCATTCCTCTCCCATCTGAGCTTTTTCTGGCTGTTGGATTTTCCCCTTTTTCTTTTTGTCATCTTCCTGATCTTGTTATGGTTGGCGAAAAAGAGAACATCTTTTTCCCTAGTTCCTCTGGCCGTTATGGGTTTCACCACCATCGTTTTTGAGATCATCGTCATCATTTCTTTCCAGACATTATACGGATATCTCTACCATAGAATTGCTCTCCTTCTGGCTTCCTTTATGATTGGGCTATCTCTAGGTGCGTTTCGAGGAAAAAAAAGGAAAAGAATTGACTTTGCCCGTCTGCTCTCCATTCAATTTTGCTTCATGCTCATAGTCCTGTTTTTCTATCTAACCCTGAAGCTCCATCCTCCTGAGATCCTTTTTTTCATTTTTCTTCTCGTGCTTGGGTTTCTAGGGGGAGATCTGTTTGTGGTCTCCAATGGCCTCTTCCTCAAAGAAAGAAAAAACTATGGATTGGGCTATGGCCTGGATTTATTGGGTTCCTTCGTGGGTGCTCTTGTTGCTTCTTCTTTTCTCATCCCCTTAGTCGGTCTTCCTCTGCTCCTCAGGTATCTCTTCCTTGTTAACTCCTTCTGTCTGTTGTTTCTTGTTGCCGGGCTCTTCAGGCGCTAATTTCGCAAGATTTACTTCCATTTTGTCCAGTCGATTCCGCAACCATATCATTAATCATTAAGATCGCCTCAAACTCCTTGACAGAGTGAACAATTTATGTTTTACTGAAAGGTAATTCATCATTCTACAAATCCTATAAAGTTTATAGGCATTAAAATTCTTAACCCTAAAATGAGTCAATCCATATGAGAATCAACTTATCACAAAGAAAAACCAAAGACGATTTTGTTCTTAAAGTCCAGGAATTGAGCGGACAGAATCTCCTCGCTTGTTACCAGTGCGGGAAGTGCTCCGCAGGGTGCCCCGCAGTATCTCAAATGGACATTCTTCCCAATCAGATTATCCGCTACGCCCAGCTTGGATTCAAGGATGAGCTTCTTAAATCCAAAGCCATTTGGGTCTGCGCTTCCTGTATGACTTGCAATGCGCGATGTCCGAAGGGAATCAACATTGCAGAAGTCATAGAAGCCTTAAGACAGATACTGCTGCGAAAAAGGATGGATCATGTGAAATTGGATAAACTCACCGATGAAGAAAAGGAAAACGTTCCTCCTATTGCATTGGTCAGCAACTTCAGAAAATTCACATCATAAATTTACAATAGGATGAAATATTATATATTCATATCAAAACAAATAGGAAATCATAATGAAAATAAGCTATTATCCCGGTTGCACCCTGAAAAGCAATGCGAAAAATTTTGAAGATTCAGCCCTTTGTTCCTTAAAAAACCTGGGAGTGGAAGTCGAAGAGCTCCCACGATGGAACTGCTGTGGTACCGTCTTTTCTCTAGCTACAGATGATTTGATTCATCATGTAGCACCCATCCGCAACCTGCTTCGGGTTAAAGAATCCAATTCAAACAGGGTAATGACCCTTTGTGCCATGTGCTATAACACCTTAAAAAGAGCCAACGAACGGGTCAAATCTGATCCAGAAAGTTTGGATAAAATCAATAAGTTCATGTACAGGGAAAACATCGAATACGAAGGAGACGTAAAGATTTTCCACCTTTTAGAATTGCTCAGGGATGAAATCAAATTCGAAAATATCGCCAAGAAAGTGATCAAGCCTCTTAAGAATTTAAGAATTGCCAATTATTATGGATGTATGTTGGTTCGGCCCAAGGAGGTGGGGCTTGACGACGTGGAAAACCCCACTGTGTTGGAGGATTTGGTGAGTGCTTTAGAAGGGGATCCGGTTGATTTTCCTTACAAGACTGAATGTTGCGGAGCTTATCAGACTGTTGATAAACCAGAAATGGTGGCCGATCGCACTTATCATATCCTTACCTCTGCTCAAAACCAGGGGGCAGATATCGTCTCTGTCAGTTGCCCTCTCTGTGCCTTCAATCTGGACCATCGACAGAAAGAGACTATTCAAAAGCACCCAGAATTTAAGCACATGCCGATTCTCTATTTTACCCAGATCCTTGCCCTTGCTTTAGGCTGTTCAGAGAAGGATCTACGATTTGATCTCCATTATATTGACCCCAAACCTATTCTAAAAGAGAAAGGATTAATCTGAGGACAAATGGTCTATTTTGGTGATTTAAAACCGAAAAAGGGGAAAATCCATATCCTTAAAGACAGATGCAAAGGTTGTGGATTTTGTGTGGAATATTGTCCAAAAGATGTTCTAGAGATGTCCGAAGAATTCAACATCAAAGGCTATCATCCTCCCTTTGTCAAGGATGAGGACAAATGCCTCTATTGTCAGCTCTGTGAGACCATATGCCCTGAATTTGCTATCTTTGTCACTCTCAAGAAAGAGGAGGAGGAAGGTGAAAAAGATGAAAGCCGACCCTAAAGGAGTATTAACTGGAGCCCATTATTTAGACGGAGATTATGCTCTTGCAGAGGGAGCCCTGGCAGCGGGATGCCGTTTTTTCGCTGGCTATCCGATCACTCCTTCCACAGAAACGGCCGAAAGATTTTCAGCGAGAATTCCTTATGTAGGAGGAATCTTTATCCAGATGGAAGACGAGCTCGGCTCCATTGCAGCTCTGATTGGGGCCTCTTGGGGAGGGAAAAAAGCCATGACTGTGACCTCAGGACCAGGCTTTTCCCTTATGATGGAAAACATCGGCCTGGCCTGCATGATGGAGACACCTCTAGTCATCGCTAACGTCCAAAGAGGAGGGCCATCGACTGGGCTTCCTACCCTGACAGGTCAACAAGATATGATGCAAGCCAAATGGGGGTCTCATGGAGATTATGAAATCATCGCCCTTTCTCCTGATTCTCCACAAGAGTGTTTTGACCTGACCATCGAGGCTTTCAACCTCTCTGAAACCTATCGCGTTCCCGCTTTTGTGATGACTGACGAATGTGTTGGGCATATGCATGAGAGAGTAATCATCCCCCCAGCAGAAGAAATAGAACTCGTTGAGAGGAAGTGGTACACAGGGCCCAAGGACAAATATCTTCCCTACAAGCCTGACAAGGATATGATTCCCTTCATGGTCAAGGCCGGAGATGGCTACCTTTTCCACACCACAGGCCTTACCCATGACGAACGAGGCTATCCTGTGATCGACGCCGAATGCCAGGATTTTTGTGTCCGCCATTTATGCGATAAAATCAGGAAAAATGCCGATAAAATAATACGAATTGAAGAAGAAGAAACTGATGGTGCTGAAGTCATTGTTGTCTCATATGGAATCACATCTCGGGTAGCCATCAGAGCTGTCCAAAAGGCAAGGAAAGCTGGTATTAAAGTTGGAACATTAAGGTTGATCACTGTCTGGCCTTTCCCAGAAAAGAGGATATATCAACTTGCCAAAAAGGTAAGAGCCTTTGTTGTGCCGGAAATCAATTACCGCCAGATCGTCTTTGAAGTGGAACGATGTACAGCTGGTGAGGCGCCTGTTATCCATGTTCCCCATTGTGGAGGTTGGGTCCATGACCCAGAAGAAATCTTCAAAGCCATTAAGGAGGCTGCAAAATGAAAAAAGAAGACCTTCTTGAAGATAGAAGCCCCATAGAAGATTTTTTGCGCATGGATAGAATTCCGCATATCTGGTGTCCAGGTTGTGGAATCGGCATAGTGGTTACTTCCTTTGCTGAAGCTCTCCGCAAGAGTGAGATCGATCTGGATAAAGTGGCAGTAGTATCAGGAATCGGATGCACAGGAAGAGTAGCAGGTTATGTCAAGCTGGATTCTTTTCACACCACCCATGGCCGGGCTATTCCCTTTGCTACGGGTTTGAAACTGGCCAATCCCGAGTTGAAGGTCGTCGTCTTCAGCGGGGATGGAGATATCTTTGGAATCGGAGGCAATCACTTCATTCATGCAGCACGTAGGAACATGGATATCATTGTCATCTGTGTCAATAATTTTAATTATGCCATGACCGGAGGTCAGGTGGCAGCTACAACGCCAATAATGGCCAACGCTTCCACAGCTCCCTATGGCAATTTCGAATATCCCTTCAGCCTCCCTTACCTTGCAGATGCCTCTGGAGCCACTTATGTAGCACGCTGGACAGCCCTCCATCTGAGAAGAGTCACTAAATCCATCCAAGAGGCTTTAGCCAAGAGGGGATTTTCTTTTATCGAGGTCATAACGCCTTGTGTCACACTGTATGCCCGAAGGAACCGTTTAGGCGACGGATTAAACCTCCTGAAGTATTATTACGAAAAATCGGAAATTCAGCATGGAGCAGACACCAGAACACTCGACATCAGTTATCAAGGAAAGCTCATCGTGGGCAAATTTGTGGACATCGAGAAGCCCCCTTTTCTGGATTGCATGAATGAACATTTGGCCAAGGTTTTGGGCGAAAAATACCAAGCTTATGGAGTATAAATCATGAGTGAAATAAGGTTTTCTGGTTTTGGTGGACAGGGCATCATTCGTTGTGGCCTTATTACGGGAAAGGCCATTTCCTTATTCGACAACAAGCATACAGCCATGACCCAGAGCTTCGGACCAGAGGCCCGAGGAAGTGCCTGCAGCTCTCAGTTGGTGGTCTCCGAGGAGCGGGTCCTCTATCCTTATATCACCCGTCCGGAAATCCTTGTATCCATGAGTCAAGAAGCGTATGAAAAGTATGAGCCTGAACTCCGAGACGATGGGATTCTTATCATCGACAAAGATTTGGTCAGATTAAAACCGACCAAGAGAGGCATTAAAGTCTATGCGATACCCGCCACCAGATTTGCTGAAGAATTAGGCAATCGGATTATCGCCAACCTGGTCATGCTGGGCTTTTTTACTGCTGTCACCGAATTGGCTTCGCCTGAGGCCATGAAGAAAGCTCTTCCTGGTTTGGTTCCTGGTCGATTCCTAGAACTGAACATAAAAGCCTTTGATAGAGGTTATGACTATGGAAAAGATATCATGGCTGAAGAAAAAAAATCAAAGCCGAAGTTGAAAAAACAAAGCACAAAAAAAACCCCGGCCAAACCAGTCAAGAAAAAGAAAGCCAAAAAACAAAAGAAATAACCGATGCAATGTAGCTACCATTCCTCGAATGGTCCGTTGAATAGAATGCTCGTGCCTGATGCCTCCACCAGAGTGGAGGGCCCGTTAACGGATTGAGCCGAGAAAACGAGCTTGAGATGAGAGGATAAAAATGAAGAGAACCGGCGTCTTTATCTGCCATTGCGGCATAAATATCGCAGGTACCGTGGATGTCAAAAAAGTGGCTAAAGAGCTGGCCAAGCATCCTGGTGTTACTCATGCGGAAGATTATGTATACATGTGTTCTGATCCCGGTCAGAACCTCATCATAGACGCCATCAAGGAAAAGAAGCTGGACAAAGTGGTTGTTGCCTGCTGTTCTCCCACCCTTCATGAGAGTACCTTCAGGAACACCTCCAAATCAGGGGGCCTGAATGAGTTTCAGTGTGAGATCGCCAATATCCGCGAGCAGTGCAGCTGGGTCCACAAGGATATGACAAAAGCGACAGAAAAAGCCATAAAAATCACTAAAAGCGCTGTGGAAAGGGTTCAAAAAAACGAATCCTTAGAGCCCATAACAGTTCCTGTGACCAAGAGAGCTTTGGTCATCGGAGGAGGTATAGCCGGCATCCAATCCGCTTTGGATCTTGCCAACAGCGGTTTTGAAGTCGTCTTGGTGGAGAAAAATCCTTCTGTCGGCGGGCACATGATTCAGCTCTCCGAGACCTTTCCTACTCTCGATTGCTCCCAGTGTATTCTGACACCAAAGATGGTTGAAGTATCTAAACATCCCAAGATCAGGCTCTTGACCTATAGCGAGGTGCAAGAAGTATCAGGCTATGTAGGAAACTTTAAAGTCAAGATCCTCAAAAAACCTACCTATGTTGATCCAGATAAATGCACTCTTTGTGACGAATGCACAAAAGTCTGTCCTGTTGTGGTCCCTGATGAGTTTGATCTCGGTTTAACCGGACGGAGAGCTATATATATTCCTTTTCCTCAAGCCATACCAGCTACTTACACCTTAGACATAAAAAACTGTCCCGGGCTCCTTCCTATCGCCTGTGGTAAGTGTGCCGATGTTTGTGAGCCAGAAGCGATCGACTATGACATGAAACCCGAAATCATCGAAGAAGAGGTGGGAGCTATTATCGTAGCCACTGGATATGATCTCTACGACAAGGAGAAGATGGCAGAGTACGGATACGGCAAGTACGCCAATGTGCTGGACGGGCTTCAATTCGAAAGGCTCCTATCTGCTTCCGGCCCAACTTTGGGGAAGATCCTACGACCTTCCGACCATAAAGAGCCTAAAGAAGTCGTTTTCATCCAATGCGCCGGCTCCCGTGACCCGGAAATGCATTGCCCCTATTGTTCTAAAATCTGTTGCATGTACACGGCCAAACACGCCATGCTCTATAAACATCATGTGCATGACGGACAGGCCTACGTTTTCTATATTGATATCCGCTCAGGAGGAAAAGACTACGAAGAATTTGTCCAGCGGGCTGTCGAGGAAGATGGAGTGGTCTATTTGCGGGGCAAGGTTTCCAAGATCTTTGAAGAAAAAGGAAAAATCAAGGTCTGGGGGGTGGACACCCTTATCGGAAAAGACATCGAGATCGATGCCGATATGGTGGTTTTGGCTATGGCTATGCGTCCCTCTCAAGGAGCAAAAGAACTGTCCAAAAAACTCAAGATTGCTATTGATAAGGATGGTTTCCTCTCCGAAGCCCATCCTAAGCTCAGACCAGTGGAAAGCGTCAGTTCTGGATTTTTCCTTGCTGGTGCAGCCCAAGCACCTAAAGATATCCCAGAGGCAGTAGCTCAGGCTAGCGGTGCCGCTGCCAAGGCCATCACCATCCTCTCTCAGGAAAGGCTTCATCATGCCCCCACTGTAGCCAAGGTTAAACCTAACCTGTGTACGGGTTGTGGAATGTGTGTCCTTGTCTGTCCCTATGAGGCTCTTTCCCTTAAAAATGGTAAAGTGGAGGTAAATGAGGTTCTATGTGAGGGATGTGGGACCTGCTCGGCCACATGTCTGAGAGCAGCCATCGAAGTGAGAAACTTCACACCTTTGCAGATTCATGAAATGATCAGGTCATCCCTTGGAGGTTAATGATGGCAGAAGAATTCGAACCAAAAATCGTTGCTTTCCTCTGTAAGTGGTGTTCTTCGGCAGGAAGTGACCTGGCAGGTGTTTCCCGTATGCAGTATCCTGCCAATGTTTTGCCTATTACAGTCATGTGTTCAGGAAGTGTCTCCCCTCTTTATATTCTTTCTGCTTTCAACAAAGGAGCCGACGGTGTGCTGGTTTCAGGATGTCATCCTGGCGACTGTCATTATATAAAAGGAAATTATTATGCCCGGAGGCGAATTGCGTTGGTCAAAAAGCTGTTGGAGTTTTTCGGCCTTGAACCGCAGCGTTTCCAGATGTCTTGGGTTTCGGCAGCTGAAGGAACAAAATATAGGGAGATCATCAAGGATTTCGTCCAAGAAATCAAACCCCTGGGGCCTCAAACAAAGCTGAGGAGAAATGTCTGATGGTTAGCCTTGCGGATCTCAAGCAGAATGCGAGGAACATTCTTAAAGAAGGAAAGGTTAAATATATCATCGGTTACCAGAGCAGCTCCAACGGGCTTCGTCCAGTTCCCGCGTTCATTAAGGCTGCAGAAGAGGTGGACAAGCTCATCTGGAACCCCCTGTGCGTTTACAATCTGACCCGTTTTCTTGTGGATGAGAAGAGAAGAAAGGCTAGAGAGAAGAATCCAGATGAGAGACCAGTAGGACTCATAGTTAAAGGCTGTGATAGTCGAGCGGTGAATGTTCTGCTGCAAGAAAAGTACATCGACCGGGACAATGTCTATATCATAGGCCTTTCCTGTGAAGATAAGGGAGTTGTGGACGAGAAAAAATTAGCTAGAAAGTTCAAAGAGAAAAAAATTGAGAAAATCGAATTCGGAAAGAAGAACCAGTTCAGTGTAACTACAGAAAAAGGCAAAGTTGAGGTCGCTGCAGAAGAAATTCTCGCTGACAGATGTCTGGAATGTTCTGCAAATGTGCCTGTTATCTATGATGTTCTTCTAGGAGAAAAAACTCCCCGCAAACTCGAAAATCCTTATGAGTCTTTAAAAAAGATAGAGTCTCTGTCTAAAAAGGAGAAATGGGCTTTCTGGAAAGATCAGCTGGATAAATGCATCCGCTGTTACGCCTGTCGTTCCGCCTGCCCTATGTGCTACTGCGATGAATGTGTGGTCGATTCTATAAACCTTGCTGTTACAGCAGAGACCACTGCCCAAGAAAAGGAGCAAAAGATAAGGTGGATTGAAAAATCTCCCCAACTTTCGGAAAATTTCGTCTATCATTTTGTCAGAGCCATTCATCTGGCTGGTCGCTGTGTGGACTGCGGAGAATGCGAAAGAGTCTGTCCCCTGGATATCCCTATCCGACTCCTGAACAAGAAATTAGAAAAAGAAGCCAAAGAGCTCTTCGAATATGTGGTGGGCTTCAATCCGGAACAGCCTTCTCTTATTTCATGCTTCAGGGATGAAGACCCACAGGACTTTATCAGGTGAGACTATGGAAAAGATACTGAAAAAAAATTCTTTCCCCCAGTGGGTGAAAAAGTTTATTGACTACGATATCTACGCGCCAGTTGAGGACGGCGATTTCTGGAATTATTCTCTCATCGAGGATCCAAAGAATATAAACTTGGACTTTTTGACCACGGTCCTTTCTCCAAAAAAAATCATCTTTCCTCAGAAGGAGATCTTACTTGAATTCAGCACTTCCAACAACGGTGATTTGGAGCTTAAGGAGAGGCTTCCTGAAGAAAAAACCAAGGTGGTTTTTGGAGTCAGGCCTTGTGATGCTCGGGCCCTTACTCTCACCGATAAAGTTTTTGGTGGTGACTTCATTGATCCCTATTATCAGAAAAGAAGAGATCAGACTTTATTAATTGGCCTGACTTGCAACACTCCCCCTTCTCCTCATTGTTTCTGTACATCTGTGGAGGGTTCACCCCACTCCACCGATGGCCTGGATATCTTGATGACGGATCTAAGGGATAAATATTATGTAGAGTCCTTTAGTGGGAAAGGCGAGCAACTCATCAATCTAGGAAAAGGTCTTTTTGAGACTCCAAAGGCAAAAGATAAAAAGGAGCTGGAAAAAATCAAGGCAGATTCAGAGAAAAAAATCAAAAGACAGATCAAAAACATCAAGAAAATACCCAAAATTCTTAAAGGCATGTTCGAATCTCCTTTCTGGGATGAAGAGTCTTTAAGCTGTCTTCGCTGTGGGATTTGCACTTATCTGTGTCCAACCTGCCATTGTTTTGATATCAACGATGAAGTCATCTCCTCTTCTCCTCTCGAGGGACAGAGAGTGAGGACTTGGGATACCTGTCAGTTCCCCAATTTCACTATGCATTCTTCCGGGCACAATCCCAGGCCTGACCGGGCTTCCCGTCTGCGGCAAAGAATCTTTCATAAATTCCAGTATTTTGTCGAACAATTTGGTGATTTCCAATGCATTGGATGCGGCCGATGTATTGCCAAATGCCCAGTGGGGATCGATATCATCGAAGTTCTCGAGAAGGTGGACAAATATGGAGCATAACACCTACCTTCCCAGACTGGCAAAAATCATACAAATCAAACAGGAAGTCGGAGGAGCAAGACCCATCAAGACTTTCCGCACTCAGTTTCTGAATGAGAATGACTTTTCGTTTCGTTGTGGACAGAGCGCCATGCTATCTGTTTTTGGCAAGGGAGAATCCATGATATCTATATCCTCTACTCCTCTGATTAAGGATTACCTCCAGTTCAGCATTTTGAAGATGGGCAGAGTCACCTCTGCACTCCATGAAATGGAAGAAAATGGTATCATCGGTATTAGAGGCCCTTACGGGAACGGATTTCCTCTCGATCGTTGGAAGGAAAAGAATCTCATTTTTATCGGCGGCGGAATCGGTTTGGCACCTATCTGGTCTGTTCTCCAGACAGCTTTGGAGAAGAAAGAAGAGTATGGAGATCTTATGCTCATTTATGGAGCACGAACCTCCAAAGATCTGGTGTTTAGAGAGGAACTTCAGGAGCTGAAGAGCAAGATGCCCGTTCATCTTTCCGTGGATGTGGAGGAACCTGGATGGGAAGAATTTATTGGTTTCGTCCCACAGAATGTTACAGACAAAAAGCCTTCGCCCAAGAATGCTATAACCATTACCTGTGGTCCGCCCATCATGATCAAATTCGTCATCAAGGCCCTGGAAGATCTTGGTTTTGAAGATGATCAGATTTACACCACTGTGGAGAACAAGATGAAATGCGGCATTGGGAAATGTGGAAGATGCAACATCGGTAAACACTATGTCTGTAAAGATGGCCCTGTTTATTCCTGGGCTGAGCTAAAAAAGTTGCCTCAAGAATATTGAAAAAAACTCTAAGTTGGAGGGAAGCATGAAAAAGAAAAAGAGCATAATGGATAGAATTGCTGAATCCAATAAGGCCGTTACTACTGGAATTGATGAAAAGGATATTAAGTATTGGGTGAATATTTACATAATGGGGAAGGCATACAAAGTTCCAGCTGGACTGACAATAATGCAGGCTATGGAGTTCGCGGGCTATAGGTTTATCCGCTCGGCAGGATGCAGGGCTGGATTCTGTGGTGCCTGTGCAACAGTGTATAGAAAATCCGGAGATTATAAGCTCCAGACTGCAATGGCCTGTCAGACAAGGGTTGAAGATGGGATGTTTTTGGTTCAGATTCCTTTTGCCCCTGCAGATAAAGCCATCTATAACATCAACAAAGAAAATTATAGTGTCAGTGTATTGTTTAAATATTATCCAGAGCTTGCCCGTTGTTTATCCTGCAATACATGTACAAAATCCTGTCCACAGGATCTAGAGGTCATGGATTACATTCAAGATGCCATTAAAGGTGATTTTAAAGCCGTTGCAGAGGAATCCTTTGACTGTATCCAGTGCGGGCTTTGTGCTATAAGATGTCCTGCAGAACTTGTTCAATATCATATAGCTCAACTTGCCAGAAGAATGTATGGAAGATATGGAACCCAAGAACCAAATCATCTCAACTTCAGGTTAAAAGAGATCAAAAAAGGTAAATATAAGGATGGCTGGACTAAGCTTCTCAAGGCCTCTACCAAAGAACTTGAAAAAATGTATGCTGAAAGAGAGAGGGAGCCAGATTGATAAAGGAGGAAAGATATGCCTGAAATAAAATTTATCAGAGGTTATCCAGAATATATGCGTGAACTGATTGAGGTGGTGAATAAGACGAGGATGAAGAGAAAGGACTACAGTCCTCCTGCTATGAGCAAAGAAAAAAGAGAAGAAGTTCTTAAGCTTCATCCTGATTATGCGCCGGGAGGAAAAAGAAAAATATCCATAGGGCAGAATAAAGGCGAAATAGGACCTAATGAAGTGGTGGATCTTCTTGAGGCCTATCCTCTCGTTGAAGATGAAGAAATTGATCTTTCCAGAGTTGATTTTGATACAGATATTTTAATCATAGGAGGCGGACTGGCTGGAACCTCTGCAGCTATCTGGGCAAATAATCAAGGAGTTCCAGCTAAAAAAATTCTTCTTACAAATAAACTCAGGCACGGTGATGCCAATTCGATGATGGCTGAGGGAGGAACTCAAGCAGCTGATCGTCCAAACGACTCTCCTCTCGTACATTACTTGGATGCTATGGGAGGAGGGCATTTTGCTAATAAACCCGATGTGCTCAAAGCATTGGTGGAGGATGCCCCTTTCATCATGCGGTGGCTTTTAGATTTAGGAGCAATGATTGATAGGGAAGATAATGGAGAATTTACAGAGAAATGGGGAGGCGGGACATGTAGAAGGAGAATGCATGCTTGCCGCGACTATACAGGTCTTGAGGAATTAAGAGTGATAAGGGACGAATTCAGAAACAGAAAAATATCGTGCTTAGAATTTTATCCTGCAATTGAGCTAATCACTGATAAGGAAGGAGGAGTTGCGGGAGCAGTTCTGTGTAATCTTGAAACAAGTGAATATAAAATTGTAAGAGCTAAAGCCACGATTCTGGCAACAGGGGGATTCGGAAGATTGCATATAAGAGGGTTTCCCACTACCAATCATTATGGAGCTACCTGCGATGGAGTTGTCCTTGCATATAGGGCTGGGGCTAAACTGAGAGATGTGGATACAGTCCAATACCATCCTACTGGAGCTGCGTTCCCACCTCAGATAGTCGGTCTTCTTCTTACTGAAAAACTCAGAAGTATGGGAGCTCAACCCATCAATAAGGAAGGAGAAGCATTCGTCTTTCCTCTCGAGCCAAGAGATGTAGAAGCGTCTTCCTTTATTCGAGAGTGTTATGTAAGAAATAAAGGTATTTTAACCCCTACAGGTATGAGAGGCATCTGGCTTGATACACCTATGATCGAAGTCAAAAATGGAGAGGGGACTATAGATAAGGCTTTCCCTGGAATGAAAAGAATGTTCGAAAGATTTGATATTGACATGAGAAAAGATCCGGTTCTGGTCTTTCCTACACTTCATTATCAAAATGGAGGAGTAGAAACAGATCCGGAAGGAAAAACAAGTGTAGAAGGCCTTTTTGTCGCCGGCGAGATATCCGGTGGAGTCCACGGCAAAAACAGGCTTATGGGTAATTCAACACTCGATTGTATGGTATTCGGGAGGCGATCTGGAATCTATGCTGCAGAATATGTGAAAAAAGCAAAAAGAAGTGGAAAGCTATCGCTGGATCATGTCAAAAAATACGTCAATATGCTTAAAAAAGCCGGGATAAAACCTGAGAGAAGAGCTCCTATGCTTTTACCAGATTATAGAGGTAAAGCATCACTTGCCAGGATGATTGATGTATTTTAGTATCATTCTTCTCATTTCTAACATTCTCTCCCTTATTTAATCTCTTGATATTTTGACCCGCTTCTAAGAGAAGCTGAAAAAATCCAGAATCAAAATCGACAGGCTCGCCCCTATTCTCCTTCCTTCTTATACTCCCGAAGACGTAAGAAAACGGCAGCTCACAGCTCATTATGAAGGAACATTAAGATAAAGTTAAAGGTTATCGAGCACGAATCGCCAATGTATACCCACCCTCACCCATATCACGGAAAAAGAGATGTTCGTCTCTCTCTTTTTCTTTTTGACATTTGTAGATTTTATCTGTTATATTTTATGTCTCCAATAAACTCATGTGAGGATAAGGAAGGGGAATCCGCAGATTTTAAGGATGACAGCTTCTCAAAAAACTCAAGAAGAGGTCATCGTTGCTATTAGCCATTAGGGAGGTTATTCATGGAACATAAAGAAATGGAAAGACGGTTATGCGTGAGGTTTGAAATTCCGGGAGCTACTGTCAACTACAAGAAAAAATCTCTTCTCTCTTCCAAAGAGGAGTTTGATGAGGAGTTCTGCCCTGTGCTGGATATGAGCCGAGGCGGCATTCGTTTCTTATGTCAGAATGAAATGAAGGTAAACAGTAAGATCATCTTGAAAATCTCCATTCCAGGCGAGAAGATCCCCTTGACCCAGAAAGGTGTTATTCGTTGGTTTTCATTCGCTGCTGGCAAAAGCTACAAGCACCAAATTGGAGTTCAGTTTAATCCCTATGGCGAAAAGAAAGACCAGAATTATCCTGGAAACCTGGTTAAAATCATTGCTCTGGAACAAAAATTCGCCCCTCAAGATAAGACAGCATCTGAGAAGACCGAAAAATTTGACGTCGAGGGTTAGGAGTAAGGATTTTATCTGTTCTGGCCTTCTACCACCACTTGAGAGTAATCTGCTATTTGGAGGAAGAGTTGGCTTATGCCTTGAAGCAAGGCTAACCGATTCCGCCTGAGCCTCTTTTCCTCTGCCATGACCAGAACATTGTCAAAGAAGCTGTTGATGACCGATCTCATTCGAAAAATAAATCTCTGTGCTCTCAGATAATCTCCTTCAGCTATAAGTGGAAGAACATTCTTCTTAATGATGGAAAAGGTTGTGTAAAGTTCTTTTTCCTCTTTTTCGGTAAAAAGATCGGGATTTATCCTGTATTTTGGTTGGTTACGCAAGATGTTGTTGACTCTTTTGGCGATGAGGATCATCGGTTCGAAATGTGAACTATCCTTGAGACTGTCTAGGGATTTTAATCGCAGGTAAGAATGGTAGATATCATCCATACCCGCTCCAAGGGCAGCTTTTACCAGATCATAACTGTACCCTTCTCTTTCATAAATGTATTGAAGCCTATTCTGGAAAAATCCAAGACAGTAATTCTTAATTTCATCCTTAGGTAGAATTAGCCTGTCGCCATAACCTTTTATCACTTTGTCTAGGAGGCGAGGGAAAGAAAGGCTGAACTTTTTCTCCAGGATGACTTTGCACACACCGTGGCTATTCCGACGCAGACCAAAGGGATCTTTAGATCCTGTAACCTCGATTCCGATCCCCAACACGCCCACGACGGAATCCATTTTATCAGCCACAGAAAGGATAGCTCCGGATAAAGTACTGGGTGGTTCCTCCTCCAAACTAAGAGGTTGATAATGCTCGTAGATAGCTTTCCATACAGATGACGGATATCCTTCTTCTTTAGCATAGAGTCCGCCGACTTTTCCTTGAAGGGAAGGAAATTCCCTAACCATCTCAGTGAGTAAGTCTACCTTTGATAATTCAGCCGCGAGCATCATCTCCTTTTTAATTTTCTTGTCACCTATCTTGTCGCCCAGGTATGTGACGACTTTTTTCAGCCTTTTGGTCTTGTCCTCATAACTTCCCAGTTTTTCCTGAAAGAGAACATGCTTCAATTGGGAAGATTTTTCCTTCAGAAGAGTCTTCAGATCCTGTTGCCAGAAAAATTTAGCATCTTCCAGGCGAGCTTTAAGCACTCTCTCGTTTCCTTTCCTGATCAGATTCTCAGGATCCTGGAAGTTATCCGCAACACCCACAAAACGGGAAATCTGCCATTTCCCCTTAACCACAGTGAACAGACTTTGACCCTCCTTCATGGCCGTACTCAAGATTTCTATAGGCAGTCTCAAGTACACTTTCGGAAACGAACCGAGAAAAACATAGGGATATTCCACGTCAAAAGTCAGCTTTTCTAGAAGCTCTTCATCCGTAAAAAGCTGAGCTTGTAGAGAAGCCAGTTTTTTTTTCGCCTGATTGAGGATCATCTTTTGCCTCTCTCGTTCTTCAACAATCACCCTGTTCTGCTTCAAGGCTGACTCGTATTCAGGATAATCTTTTACTTTGATTTTTCGGGGAGAGAAAATCTTATGACCCCCGGTAAAGTCTACTGTTTTCACATCTCCTACAGAGAAAGAAAGGGATCTCTGGCCAAAAAGGCATAAGATGTTCTTGATAGGGCGTGAAAATCTAAAAGGACTTTCTCCCCAGCGCATCATCTTGGGGAAAGAAAGAGAGGAAATAATTCGAGGAACGATTTTTATCAATATGTCTTGAGTGGGCAATCCTTTTTCAATCTTTCTCAGGCCCAGATACTCTCCTCTGTCAGTCTGGATTACTTCTAATTCATCAAGGGCAACTTTCTGGGCCTTAGCAAAACCCAAGGCCGCAGGCGTCGGTTTTCCTTCGGGCAAAAAGGCTATAGCACTTGGCGGTCCTATGATCTCTTCTTCCCTGTCTTTCTGAGAAGGAGCAAAATCACCCCGCACCACTAACCGCCGGCAAGTGCCGTGTGTCTGAAGGCAGTAAACAACCACATTTTCATCTGTAAGTTCTTCCTGAAATCTCTCTTGCAACTGGGACAGAGCACTCTTGATATGTGAAGCAGGCATCTCTTCGGTGTTGATTTCCAAGAGAAATTCCATCAAACCTGCCCCTGTCGTTGTGTGTATTTATTCGCAATCTGATTCACCTGTTCTCTGATTTGAGCAATCATCTTGACCCTCTCTGTGACACTTATGGCTCCTCGCGAATCCAAGATATTGAAGAAGTGAGAGCATTTTAAGCACATATCATAGGCAGGGAGAAGAAGATCCTTGTCGATGAGATCTTTGGCTTCCCTAAGATGCATGATAAAAGATTCCCGCTGTGACTCGATGTTTGCTATATGGAAATTATATTCAGAGAATTCCTTCTCCTCCCGGAATCTCAAATCCCTGTATTTGACATCTTCAGACCACTGAAGGTCGTAGATATCGTCTTTTCCCTCCAAGGACATCTCCAGTCTTTCCAGTCCATAGGTGATCTCTACAGGAACAGGAAAAAGATCTATTCCTCCTGCTTGCTGGAAGTAGGTAAACTGAGTGATTTCCAATCCGTCCAGAAGGATTTGCCAGCCCACTCCCCAGGCCCCGATGGTCGGAGATTCCCAGTCATCCTCGTCGAAGCGGATATCATGGTCTTTAAGCTTAATGCCAAGAGAAGAAAGACTGTCCAGATAGATCTGTTGAATATCCGGAAGGGATGGCTTGATGATTACCTGGTATTGGAAATGTTTCTGGACTCTGTGCGGATTCTCTCCATATCTTCCGTCTGTGGGTCTTCGAGAGGGCTGAACATAGGCCACTTTCCAAGGTCTATTATCCAGAACCCGGAAAAACGTATCCGGTGTCATGGTTCCTGCGCCTACTTCCAGGTCATAAGGTTGGGCGAGATAACATCCCTGGGCTGCCCAAAAATTTTGGAGGTTCATGATTAATTTTTGTATAGTCATTTTCCCTGCAAAAGGATGCAACTTCATCCTTTGGTGTCTTTCTCTTCGCTCCATCTAAGCACGGGGTGGCGAGCGGCTGCGGTCTCATCCAAGCGTCTCACATAAGAATCATGGGGAGCCGTCTTTAACACTTTTGGATTTTTTTTGGCTTCCTCGGCAATATTCTTCATGGCCTCTATGAACATATCCAGATCCCTCTTGCTTTCTGTTTCTGTGGGCTCAATCATCAAAGCTCCATGAACAACGAGAGGGAAAGACATGGTTGGCGGGTGAACGCCGAAGTCGATAAGCCGTTTGGCGATATCAACGTTAGAGACATCATATTTCTTCTGGTATTTATCGGAGAAGACACACTCATGAAGAGTAGCGGTTTTGTATTCTAAATGATAGATGCCTTCTAAATTCTTGCGTATGTAATTAGAGTTCAAGACAGCAGTCTCTGAGATTTCTTTCAGTCCTTCGGGGCCCAGAGAAAGCAAGTAAGCAAGGGCTTTAACCACGACAAGGAAATTCCCGTAGAAGCTGCGCACCCTTCCGATACTCTTGGGACGATCGAAATTGAATCGATATTTTCCGTTTTTCCTCTCGATAATGGGTAGAGGAAGGTATGGCTCCAATTTCTTCTTCACTCCAACCGGCCCGGCTCCCGGTCCTCCACCTCCATGGGGCGTGGAAAAGGTCTTGTGCAAGTTGAGATGGATGACATCCACATCCATATCCCCTGGTCTGCTCTTTCCGACCAAGGCATTCATGTTCGCTCCGTCCATATAGATAAAACCGCCTTTAGCATGAACGATTTTGGCAATCTTCTTGATCTCCTTCTCGAAAATACCCAACGTGTTCGGGTTAGTGATCATCAGTGCGGCCACATCCTCTGTCATCGTTCGAAAAAGATAATAAGGATCCACGGTTCCCTGTCTGTTGGATTTTATTTCCTGCACATGATACCCGCAGATATGAGCGCTGGAAGGATTCGTGCCGTGTGCCGAATCTGGAATGAGAACGATTTTTCTGGGAGCTCCCTGCTCCTCATGATAGGCACGGATGATCATCATGCCCACCAGTTCCCCCTGAGCTCCAGCTGATGGTTGAAAAGTGAAGGCATCCATGCCTGCAATCTCGATCAACAGATCTTCGGTCTTTTTAAGGATTTCCAGGTTTCCTTGGACAAGATCCTGAGGGGCATAGGGATGGGCAGACTGGAAGGCATGAAGAGCAGCGATTTTTTCGTTTATCTTAGGATTGTATTTCATAGTACAGGAACCCAAAGGATAAAAACCCTCGTCAACACTGTAATTTGTGCGGGAAATCCGGTGGAAGTGCCTGACGATTTCCACCTCCGAGACTTCAGGAAATCCCTTGATTTCCTTTCTTGCGTGGATATTCTTCAGGATGTTCTCATCCTGGGGAACATCCAACTTAGGAAGGGAACAGGCTTTTTTCCCTTTATCACTGATCTCAAAGATTAGTGGCTCTCTTATCATCTTTTCTTCCTCGAATCAGGTTCGTTCGCAGAACAGGTTCTACAGATCATCGACCGCTTCGGGTAATCGACACTAATTGCCTGCTTCATCATGTCCTGCTAGTTCAGGGCTTCTTTCAACTCTTGGGCAAGTCGGTCGATATCCTCTTTTTTGTGTGTTTCAGTTACACAGAGAAGGGCACATCGGCGAAGTTCTGGAAAGTCTTCCTCCAAGCCAAAGCCTCCGATGATGCTCTTCTTCCTCAGTTTCCTGTTGACTTTTGCCCAACCCTCGGAGAATTCAAGAACAAACTCGTTAAAAAAAGTGGCTGAAAATTTTTGTTGGACACCTTTGATGCGCGTTAATTTTTTCATAGCATAATGAGCCTTTTGTAAGTTCTGCCAGGCCAGCTCTCTAAGTCCCTTCTTACCCATTGTTTCCAAGTAGATGGCAGCTCTGAAGGCACACCATGCCTGATTGGTACAGATGTTAGAAGTGGCCCTTTCTCTCCTTATATGCTGTTCTCTAGTAGATAATGTCAGGACAAAACCTCTCCTTCCCTCCACATCTTTGGTTTCACCTGCGATGCGGCCAGGGAACTGGCGAAGAAATTCCTTTCGACAGCCCATAAAGCCAAGATAAGGTCCGCCATAACTCAAGGGGATGCCAAAGGATTGTCCCTCTCCGGTGACTATATCCGCGCCAAGGGAACCAGGAGCTTCCAGTTGTCCCAGTGAAATAGGTTCAGTAACGACCACAACGGAAAGGGCATCTGCCTTGTGCGCCAGGTTTGAAATCATCTTAACATCTTCGATAATTCCCATGAAATTGGGCGATTGAATCACCACTGCTGCGGTATCTTTGTCCAGATTCTTTTTCAATTCTTCAATATCCAATCCCCCTGAATCCTGGTAGCCAACAACTTCCACAAGAATGTCCAAATTTTTTGTGTATGTTTCAATAACTCTTCTGTATTCTGGATGGAAAGTTCTAGCTATCAAAACTTTGGGCTTCCCTTTGATCCTATGGGCCATTAACACTGCTTCAGCAGCTCCTGAGGCACCGTCATAGAGAGAGGCATTGGCGATATCCATCCCTGTCAGCTGGCAGATCAGAGTCTGGTACTCAAAGATAATTTGAAGGGTTCCTTGGCTCACCTCAGGCTGATAAGGGGTGTAAGGGCTAATGAATTCACCCCGGGAACTCAGGTAATCCACCACGGCTGGAATAAAATGGTTATAGGCGCCTGCTCCCAAAAAGGAAAGGTAATCAGAATATCGATTCTTCTCTCCTAGCTCTCGGAGGTATTGCTCTAAACCAGCTTCTGGCAACGGTTCTGGTAAGGAGAGATTTTTCTTCAATTTTAAACCTTTAGGGATAGAGCGAAAAAGATCTTCAGCCGAAGAAATGCCGATTTTAGCCAGCATTTCCTTTTTGTCTTTTTCGCTTAAAGATATGTATCTCATTGCAGAAAAAGGAAACACATTTCAGATGAATAATTAATCCTCGATTCCCTCTATAAATTTTTCATATTCATCAGCGGACATCAATTTCTGTAATTCCACTTCATCTTTTATTTTGACTCGGATGATCCAGCCCTTTCCATGGGGATCTTGATTGACCAATTCAGGAGAGTCATTCAATTTTTCATTGAGTTCGATTACCTCTCCGGATACGGGAGAATAGATATCAGAGACAGCCTTCACAGATTCGATGACACCGATGGATTGGTGGAATTCCAGCTTTGTCCCAACCTCAGGCAGCTCCACATAGACGACATCCCCCAGCTGTTTTTGGGCAAAGTCAGTGATTCCTACTGTTGCTTTCTCGCCTTTCACTTTGATCCATTCATGATCCTTGGTGTAATAATAATCATCAGGATACATATCCTTCCTCCTTTATGAGGTAAAGGGTAAGACGATCTTTATGACCCTTTACGGTTAGCGATTTGCTGCTTATTTTACGTCTCTTTTATAAAAGGGCGTAGTAACAACCTTAGCTTTGGACTTTTTCTGGCGTATTTCGATCTCGAATTCCATGTCAACTTCTGTATGCTCTACAGGAAGATAGGTCAAACCGATATTCTTTTTTAAATAAGGTGCATAGGAGCCTGAAGTCACTTCAGAAACCTTCTGACCTTCGATAAATACAGGATAGTGGGATCGGGCGATTCCAGCACCCAGCATTTCAAATCCTACCAGCTTTCGCTTAATCCCTTCTGTTTTCTGGTTGAAAAGCGCTTGCCGGCCTAAAAAATCTCCTTTGTCAAACTTCACCAGCCAGCCTAGGCCCGCTTCCAGCACGGTGGTAGTCTCGTCAATATCGTTACCGTAGAGCATGAGCGTGGCTTCAAGACGCAGCGTGTCCCTCGCTCCTAATCCCACAGGAACAAGGCCGCTTTCTTCGCCCTGTGCCAGAATCACATCCCAAATTTTTTCCGGTTGGAGAGAAAGGGTATAGATTTCAAAACCATCTTCCCCGGTGTATCCTGTGCGAGAGACGAGAACTTCTTCTCCTTCTACTTTGCCACGAGTATGGCGAAAACTCTTCATCTCCTCCAGGTTGATCTCGGTAAGCGGCTGAAGAATATCCAAAGCTCTCGGACCCTGAAGAGCAATTTGAGTGTATTGGTCGCTCTTGTTTTCGACCTTCACATCGAATCCGTCTCTATGGTCGAGGATCCATTGGTAATCTTTGTCCGAATTGGCAGCATTGACCACTAAAAGATATTCTTCTGGGCTTAGACAGTAAACCAATAGATCATCTATAAAAGTTCCTTGAAGGGTAGTGAGGGCTGTGTATTGGGCTCTCTCTGGGGTCAGGCGTGAGGTATCATTTGGAGTGAGATACTGAACCAGATCAAGCGCCTCCTTTCCGGATATTGAGATCTCGCCCATATGACTGACATCAAAGATACCAGCTTTTGTCCGCACAGCAAGATGTTCATTGATGATTCCAGAAAACTCAACCGGCATCTCCCATCCAAAGAATTCGATCATCCTGCCTTCGAATTTCCTATGGGAGAAATAGAGGCGGGTTCTCTTCATCTTCACCTCTCTTTGAAAATAATTTACTACCATATTATCTTGGATGATGCAAGAGAAATCGATGAAGAATAACACCTCCTTTTCCGTGATAGCTAATGATGAGAGATATAATCAGTCACAGCGCAGGAGTGTTTTTTATCAAAATTATAACTGGGCTTGTCCATAGATAGAAATTTGTTATAATTAGAAACCGAAAATGATTTCTTTAAAGTCACGACTGAGAAAAGAGATTTTTGCGCGGTTAAAAAAGAAATATGCCCTGGAGCTTTCAGATATAGAGATAAATTACACTCCACAGCTCAAGATGGGAGACCTGGCCCTTGCCCTTCCCTTCCAGCTAGCAAAAAAAGCAAAGGCTGAACCGCGCCAGCTTGCCCAGGAAATTCTCCTTCTTCTTTCCCCCCTTGAGGGAATCGAAAAGATAGAGATTGCCGGTCCAGGATATATCAACTTTTTTATAGACAGAGAAAAATTCTTCACCGGAAAGCTTCACACCCTCGATACATCGGCTTTGACTCCAGAGGAAAAAAAAGTCATCATCGAGCACACCAACATCAATCCTAACAAGGCCGCTCATATCGGACACCTGAGGAATGCCTGCCTCGGAGATACCCTTGGTCGCTGTATGAAACACAGGGGAGAAAACGTGGAGATTCAAAATTATATAGATGATACTGGAGTACAGGTAGTGGACGTTGTCTTTGGATTAATGGAGATGGAAAAGAAGAAACTGGAGGATATCAAAAGATTCACAGGAAAATTCGATTATTACTGCTGGGATCTTTATTCCCGGGTCTCCTCATATTTGGAAGATCATCCTGAATCTCAGAAGCGAAAAGCTGAAATCTTAAAAAAGATCGAACATGGGGAAAATCCTGAAACAGAAATGGCCTATCATGTCTCCCGTCGGATTCTCAGATCCCATCTTCAGACCATGCGTCGTATCAATGTCAGCTACGATCTCCTTCCCTGTGAAAGCAGTATACTGGGCCTAAAATTCTGGGAGGAGGCCTTTTCCCATCTCAAGAAGAAAAAAGCTATTTTCCTTGTCCAAGAAGGCATCAACAAAGGTTGCTGGGTGATGAGGCTGGAAGGAGATAAAGAAAAGGAGAAGATCATCGTCCGCTCCGATGGCACAGTGACCTATGTGGGAAAGGATATCGCCTATCAGCTCTGGAAATTCGGGCTTTTGGAGAAGGACTTCTATTATAAGCCTTTTCTCCAGGAGGACAGTAAGACAATCTGGATAACCACCACCGCTCCAGCCTCGAAATCTCCTGCATTCGGCAAAGGAAGTCTGGTTTATAATGTTATTGACATCCGGCAATCTTATCTGCAGCAGGTTGTGGTCCAGGGACTCAAGGCCCTGAGATACGTTGAGCAGGCCCAAAAATCCATCCATTTCTCCTACGAAATGGTGGCTCTTTCTCCTAAAAGCCTGAAGGAGCTCGATCTGGAAGTTTCAGAGGAAGACAAAGAGAAGAGTTTCCTCGAGGTTTCAGGGAGAAAAGGATTGGGGATAAAAGCTGATCACCTTCTGGACAGGCTCGAAGAGAAAGCCTTGGAAGAAGTAGAGAAGAGAAACCCGGATCTCCCTTCCGACAAAAAGGCTGAAACAGCATGGAAAATTGCCTGCGGAGCTCTGCGGTATTTTATGCTCAAGTTTGCCAGAAATTCCCTAATCGTATTTGATTTTGAGGACGCACTCAGCTTTGAAGGAGAGACTGGGCCTTATCTCCAATACACTCTAGTGCGGATTAGCAGCATCTTTCGTAAATTAAAAGAAGCCGAGGGATTCAGCCAAGAAAATCTCCAGAAGAAGCTTCTCTCTCTCCAAAAATTTCCTCTCTCGCGGTTTCCTGAGAAGGAAAGAGATGATTTCTGGGATATGATCCTTTATGCTTCACAGTTTGAGGAAGAGGTGTTCCATTCAATCCGTTCCTTAGAGTTTTCCCATCTGGCTAAATTTGCCTTCAATCTCTGTCAAAAATTCAATTCCTACTATCATATCTATCCGGTAAAGGCTGAGAAAGATGCGGAAATCAAGAGAATGCGCATCTTGACCATCTATTATGTGAGAGAAATCCTTAAGCGTGCTCTGAGCCTTATGGGCATTCCTCAACCCGAGCAGATGTGAGTGGCGAGAAAAGTGGAAATTAGCTAGGTTTGATTAATCAAACATGATAAAAATAAATCGCAACTCAAAACAATAAAAAACGTTTTAAACCATGATTCCCATTCCTCACTCGCGACAAAGGAGAGAAAAATGATTGAAGTGGAACATCTCACAAAGAAATATGGAGATTTGATGGCTATCAGGGATTTAAGCTTTAAGGTAGAAAGAGGGAATATATGGGGTCTTTTGGGGCCGAATGCGGCCGGGAAGACTACTACCATGAGAATTCTAACCGGGTATCTCCCTGCCACCGACGGGAAAGCCCGAGTTGCTGGATTTGATGTGTTCGAGCAGCCCAACGAGGTGAAAAAAATAATCGGCTATCTTCCGGAGAATGTGCCCCTTTACCCTGACATGACGGTGCATTCCTTCCTCAGTTTCGTCGCTGAAATCAAGCAGATCCCTTCCGCCAAGAGAAAAGAAGCGGTGGAGAAAGCCATAGAGATCAGTGGCCTGGAATCTGTGAGAGGGAGACTCATCAGGAACATTTCCCGAGGATTCAAGCAACGAGTGGGGATCGCTCAGTGCTTGATTCATGATCCTCAGGTTCTCGTCCTCGATGAGCCCACAATCGGACTCGATCCTGCCCAGATCATAGAGATCCGAAAGCTCATCACATCTCTGAAAGGTGAACACACCATCATACTTTCCACTCATATTCTGGCAGAAGTAACCCAGACTTGCGATGGTGTAGTAATCATCAACGAAGGCCTGCTTATGGCTTCCGGCTCTTTAGAGGAACTGACCGCCTCTTTCAGCCAAAATGAAGGGATTTTCCTCAAGCTCAAGAAAGGAGGAGAAGAAACCAGCTTACTCTTGAAATCCATTCCAGGCGTAGATCAAGTCGCTCGCGAGGATGACGGTTTTACCCTTGAATGGGCCAGAGGTAAGGATATCAGGGATGACATCACAAAATTCATCGTAGAGAAAGACCTGGGCCTTGTGGAAATGAGGCCACTAGCCATGAACATCGAAGACCTTTATCTCAGAGTCATTTCAGGAGGTGTGGAGCAATGAAAAACATATGGGCCATATACAAAAAGGAAATCAAGGCTTACTTCGCCTCTCCTATCGCCTACGTGGTAATCACTGTATTCCTGGTTCTGGTGGGATTTTTCTTTTACAGCCTTATCTGGTGGTTCAATGCCCAATCTGTACAGATGGCCAGAAATCCTTACTATTTCCAGCAAATGAACATCAACCAGATGGTTTATTCCCCTCTCTTCCATAACATCAGCATCATTTTACTCCTTATGATTCCTCTTTTGACTATGCGCCTCTTCTCAGAAGAGAAGAAGATCAATACAGATGAACTCCTCTATACCTCTCCTCTATCCATATCCCAGATCATATTGGGAAAATACTTGGCCTCCCTTTTTGTCCTGGTAGTGATGCTTCTTCTCACAGGAATCCTTTCTATCTTTATTTTTGCTTACGGAAACCCAGAGTTTGTCCCTCTCCTTAATGGCTATCTCGGCCTTTTCCTCATGGGAGCTGCTTTCATCGCTGCTGGCATCTTTTTTTCATCGCTGACCGAGAATCAGATTGTCTCGGCGATTCTCACCTTTGGAGTTCTTCTCCTTTTCTGGATCTTGAACTGGGCCTCCTATTCTGCGGGAGGAATCTGGAAGTCTGTGCTCAACTATCTTTCCATATTCCAGCATTTCGATGACTTGACCAAAGGGATTCTGGATACCACCGATATTGTCTATTATGTGAGCTTTGCCCTCTTCGGACTTTTTCTGACACATTCTGTGATTCAATCGCGAAGGTGGAGGTAGAAATGGAAAAGATTAAGAAAAACTTAAATTATATAGCCCTGGCTTTGATTTTTCTTGCCCTGGCCTCACTTAGAATTTGGCCTTACAAAAAAGCAGTCCCTCTCATTCTGGGATTGCTAGGGGTCATCTCTTTAGGTATCTACCTTTATCTAAACCTTTCTCTTCTCAAACAGAGTTTCAAGCGTAAGTCATTCCTTTACTCCAGCAATCTTTTATTGATTATTGTCTTGGTGCTGGGGATACTGGTGATTGTTAATTATTTCTTCGCCAACCACCACTATCGGTTTGACTTTACTCAAGCCAAGCTCCACAGTCTTTCCGATCAATCCGTTCAGGTTCTCAAAAACCTGAACAATGATTTGAAAATCACATGTTTCTTCAGAGAAGACAACTTCAGCCGCTCCAATATGGAGCACCTGATGGAAATCTACGCCTACCACTCCAAAAAGATCAAGTATGAGTTTATCGACCCGGATAAAAATCCCGGGATGGTAAAACGCTACGAGATTTCAGAGGATGGAACAACAATATTTGAAAGCGGCGGTAAGGAAAGCCACATCACTTCCACCAGCGAAGAAGATATCACCAACTCCATCATCAAGGTTTCAAGGGAGAAGAAAAAAGTTATCTACTTTCTGGAAGGCCACGGGGAGGAAAGCATTGACGAGACGGGTGAACGAGGTTATTCGCTGTCTAAGAACGAGCTGGAAAAGCTCGGTTATGAGGTCAAAAAGTTGACCTTAGCCCTGTCTGAGAAATTTCCTAAAGACTGTTCTCTGCTGGTTATTCCTGGCCCAGAAAAGGATCTCCTGCCTAACGAGTTAGAGACTGTCAAGGATTATATCAGGAAAGGAGGCAGGGTTTTCTTCATGGTCGACCCGGAAAGCGCTCCAGGACTGGTCCCGTTTCTCAAAGATTACGGAATTCAACTGGAAAACGATCTGGTGGTGGATACGGTCTCCCGTCTCATTGGAGGCGATTATTTCATGCCAGTAGTCAGCGAATATGAAGATCATGACATCACTAGAAAATTCCGTTATGCCACCTTCTTTCCTTATGCCAGATCAGTGGAAACAACCGAGGAGAAACCCGAAGGGGTCTCTGTGGAAGTCCTGGCCAAGAGCAGTTCCAACTCCTGGGCGGAGAGGCAGCTCGACCTGAGAGAAGTCTCTTTCGATAAGGAGAAAGACAAAGCCGGCCCCATCTCTATAGCTGCGGTGGCCACCATAAAGCCCAGAAAGGAAGAAAAAGGGACAGAAGAGCAAGAGGAGAAAAAAGAAAAGGAAGGACGCCTTGCTGTCTTCGGGGACTCTGATTTTGCATCCAACACTTACTACAACCTCTCCGGTAACGGAAATCTCTTCCTCAATACCGTCAACTGGTTGACTGAAGAGGCAGACCTCATCTCCATTCAGCCGAAGACCTCTTCTCCCCGAACCATCCAACTTTCCCCTTCTCAGGGAAGGATGATTTTCTTTGTTTCCATCATCATTCTTCCCCTTGTTGTTTTGGTCACAGGGATTTCCATCTGGATAAGGAGAAGATCTCTTTGAAGATAAAAACTACTCTGATTCTCTTTGCCGTCTTTCTGGGATTGCTGGTCTTTGTTTATTTTTTCGAAATAAAGGGAAAGGGCGAGGAAGAAACCGAGAAACTGGTGGATCTCTCATCAGATCAAGTCCAGAAGATCGTTTTCAAGACAAAAGGTGAAACCATCACTTTTAGCAAAGATGAGGAAGACTGGCTGATAACTGAGCCATTGGAGGCAAAGGCTGACAAGGTTGAAGTGGACCGCCTGGCCGATGATTTTAGCCGGTTGAGGATAGAAAGGGTAATTGAAGAACAACCATCAGACCTTGAACGCTATGGGATCCCTAAACAGGAAATTTCCCTCTACTTCAAAGGAAAGGAACAACCAATAAGAGTACTGATCGGCGAGGAGAATCCCCTTGACAGCACCTATTTTGCCAAAAGGGAGGATGAAGTCCGGGTTGTCCTCATCCCCAGTCAGCTAAAAAATCACCTGGAGAAAGGCCTTTTCGATTTCCGGATGAAAGATGTCTTTCGCTTTGAAACAGACAATGTGAAAGGCATAAAACTGAGGGCAAAAGATGTCGAATGGAGGGCTCTAAAAAAGGCGGATGAATGGTTCCTTAAAAGACCTGTCGAAGCTCTGGCTGAATCGAGCAAAATCAGCGATGTTTTGTATGCTCTTTCCAATCTAAAAGCCAAGGAATTCGTCTCAGAGGAAAAGAAAGAAGAGGAAGTCAAAATCTACGGGCTGGACCATCCTGACTATGAAATCACCCTGGAAATGCCCTTGGAAAACAAGGGAATCACCTTCTTTCTCCAGAAGAAAGATGATAAGCTCTATGCCACAACCTCTCTCTCCTCAAAAATCATCACTGGTGAAGATTCAATCCTCTCAAACCTGGAGAAGGAGCCCCAAGAATTACGGGAAAAAGAAGTCGCCGACTTTTACAGCTGGGAAGCCAATAAGCTCCATCTCAAGAGAGGTGACCTCGACTGGACCCTGATCAAAGATGAGGATGACAACTGGCGCTTTAAATCTCCCATAGAAGAGGCGGCATCCAAGGAAAAAATCGAGACATTCATTCGCAAGATAGAAGGCCTTGAGGCTGATGAGTTCATCGATCCTCCCCTTAATTTGAAAGACTGGGGATTAGAAAGTCCTCAAGCTGAAGTCAAGGTCTGGGTCAAAGAGGATGATGAAACGTCAAAGGAAATTGCTATTCTCATCGGCGACGAAGATAAGGAAGCCAAGAAAGCTGTTGTGAAAAACGCCAGATTCGATTATCTTTTTCGAGTGGATTCCAGTTTCCTTGATGAATTTCCCAAGGAATTAAAAGAGTGGAAGAAAGAAGAGGAAAAAGAGCAAAAAAAATAAGCCGCCTCATCCTTTTTATAATAATAATTCACAGATGGTAAAAGAGAGGAGGAGCGAAGAGCTCTTAGAAGATTACTCTCTAGAATCCGTTCCCCTGGAACGCAGAAAAAGCTGGATCAACCTGGCTGTCATCTGGATCGGAATCGCTGTGGTCATGTCAGCGATTTTTCGGGGGATGATGATCGGGCTGGGCCTGGGGAATATATCGAGTGTAATTTTCTCTTACCTTCTGGGAGAGGTAATTCTCATCGCTGTGATGGGCCTCACAGGTTATATTGGGGCCAAAACAGGATTCTCTACACCTCTCATTGCTAATCTGTCCTTCGGTCGGATTGGGGCCATCCTTATCTCACTTTCCATTGCCTTTTCGCTGATCGGCTGGTTTGGTGTCCAGGCTGCTTTTTTTGCGCGAACCATCCAGTTCTATTTCGGTATGCATCTCTCCATTCCTCTCCTCTCTTTCTGCTGTGGGATCTTGATGATGATACCTGCCATTTTTGGCATTCGCGGTCTAAGCGTTCTCAGTTGGGCCGCCTCTCCTTTTATGGTGGTCATTTTTTTGTGGGGAATGATGAAGATGGGGCTACATTTCCTTCCCTCTGAAACTTTGATTTCTCTGGCTATCAATCATAAGCCTGATCCCTACCCTTTAACTGTGGGCGCAGCTGCTTCCATCGTAGCCGGAGGTTTCATAGTTGGAGCCACTACCAGCGCCGACATTTTTCGCTATGCCCGTCCACGCATGAAAGACATCTTCTCTGCTGCGGCTTTGGCCATGGGAGTAAGCGCTTTCCTCCATCTTGTGGGCTCAATCTTGGCCATGAACACGGGGCTCTATCATGAAAGACTTCCAGAACTCATCATGGGTAATCAATACCTCGGTTTAGGATTTATCGGATTCATGGTTCTTCTTCTTGCGCAATGGACCACAAACGACAGCAACATTTACTCCTCTGTATTAGCTTTAAACAATATTTTCCATGCGAAAAGATGGAAAGTCACCATCGCAGCGGGTGTCATCGCTTCCCTGTTTGCATCCCTTGGCATCCTGGAAAGACTGGAGCTCTTTTTGGTCATACTTACCGTGAGTATCGGGCCTATCGGAGGTATTTTTCTGACCGATTATTATTTCCTGAAGAGACTCCCAAAGCAGAATTTTAAACAAAAGAGTTTTTCCAGACTAAACTCCAAAGCCCTGGCGGTTTACATTATCTCTTTTTTCATTGGATGGACCACATCAGGACATCCTTTCACCATCAAAGTATTCCCTTTCTCAGTATTTGCTTTTAATGGAATACTCTCTTCCATCGTACTCTATTACACAGTCATGAAAATTTTTCCTGGTAAGGAGCGACAAAATGGCTTTTAAGCAAGTCATCGAAATTTATGAACTATTGGAAACTCCAAAAATTGTGAAAAAGGAAATTCTCGGTTTCTTCACAGAAAAGGGAGTAGAAGAGTCGGAAATAGAAATGCACAAAGTGAAGGAAGAAAGAGGAGAAACGGATTTCATAAAGATTTTTATAAAAGGCAAAGAGGGTCGATCTAAAGGAGGAAAATCACCGACATTGGGTATCATCGGCCGACTGGGAGGAATCGGGGCCAGGCCCCATAAGCTCGGTTTGGTCTCGGATGCGGATGGAGCGATAACAGCTCTGGCCAGCGCTTCCAAAATTTCGGAAATGCGAAAAAAAGGAGACGTTCTCAGAGGCGATGTGATTGTAGCCACCCATCTTTGTCCCCACTCCCCTGTCATCCCTCATGACCCGGTCCCTTTTATGGGTGCACCTGTTTCCCTGGAAACAATGAACAAACATGAAGTTGATGAGCGCATGGAAGCTATCCTCTCCATAGATACCACCAAAGGGAACCGGATCATCAATCATAGAGGATTTGCTATCTCTCCCACTGTTAGAGACGGTTATATCCTGCGGGTGAGTGAGGATCTGTTGGATATCATGCAGATTGTCACTGGAAAATTGCCTGTGGTTTTCCCGATTACAACTCAAGATATAACGCCCTACGGTAATCATGTCTACCATCTCAACAGCATTCTCCAGCCTTCAACCTCCACCAATGCTCCAGTTGTGGGAGTGGCGATTACTACGGAAGTTCCTGTGCCGGGAAGCGCCACAGGAGCAAATCAAGTCGTAGACATAGAGATGGCGGTCAGATTCGCGGTCGAGGTTGCCAAATCATTCGGTGACGAGAAATGTTCCTTTTATGATGAGAAAGAATTTGAGAAATTGCGCTCTCTCTACGGCTCCTTAAAACACTTAAAGACATTGGGAAAAAAGTGAATGACAGCAAGAAGTTAAGAATCGGGCTTCTCACCCATGCCTGCACTTTAAGGTTTCGGTTTGAAGATCCGGGCCGCCCAGCCTCCTCCAGGGGCAAGGTCTATTTCCAGAGTGTTATCGGCTGATATCTCTCGGACGATCTTTGTATAATCGCTGGCAAAGCGTTTTGCATTCGGTCCATCAGCGTAAATCTCCGCCTTATAAATGCCGTGCTCCAAAAACCCAAAATCAACTCTTATTTTCCTCGGCGTCCAATCCGTCATCGCTCCCACGTACCACTCCCCTCCTCTTTTTCTGGCAACAGCGATATAATCACCGACCTTTGCCTCCAGAACTCTTGTCTCATCCCACACCGTCGGAACCTTAGACAGGAATTCCATCATCTCCCCTTCTCTCAAGTAATTGGAAGGAGAGTCACAAAGCATCTGCAGAGGGCTTTCATAGACCACATACATGGCCAGCTGATGGGCTCTTGTCCCCTGGCTCATGGGCCTTTCGAATATAGCTTGGAAATTCTTCTTCTGGGCGTTAATCATAGCTCCAGGCGTATAATCCATAGGTCCGGCAAGCATTCTGATAAAGGGAATGGTTAGATCATGCTCTGGCGTGACTTTCCTGCTCCATTTGCTGTTCTCAAGGCCCAGCACTCCTTCCCTTGTTAAGACATTAGGATAAGCACGCCTCAAGCCTGTTGGCTTATAAGCCCCGTGAAAATCAACAATCATCCTCCTTTTCGCAGACTCTTCAGCTATCTTATGATAAAAACGGACAATCTTCTGGTCATCCCTGTTCATGAAATCGACTTTGATTCCCTTGATTCCCCATTTTTCAAAAAGATCAAGGGCCTGCTTGAGCTGCCGATCCAGGGTAAGCCAGACACACCAGAGGATGATTCCGACATTCTTCCTCTTTGCATGCGCAAGCAGCCTTTCCATGTCGATTTCCGGGTTGATCTTGAAAAGATCGGCAGGATCTGACCAGCCTTCATCCAGAATTACATACTCGAGACCGTACTTGGAGGCAAAATCGATGTAATACATGTATGTTTCGGTGTTTATTCCTGCTTGAAAATTCACTCCATAGATGTTGTTGGCATTCCACCAATCCCAGGCCACTTTCCCCGGCTTAATCCAATCCACATTATCTAACTTTAATGGGGATGCCAGCCTGTATACAATATCGCTTTCTACCAGATCTCCATCTTTCTCTACAATCACTATCACCCTCCAGGGAAAAGTCCGCTTTCCCTCTGTAAGAGCGATATAATCTTCCCTTTCTTTGATCTCTAGATTCCTGTCCCCTTTTTGTTCTTCAGACTTTGGATACCTGGAGAACTTCCCGAAAAGCGAAGGAGATTCATCCTCAGAGCCTGTTAAAAACATTCCGGGATAATCAACCAGGTCAGCCTCAGTGATTGCAACTTTTTGGCCTCCTTTAACATCCACTAGCACTGGCATAAATCCCATTCTCTTTGATTTCACCTCACTGATGGGAAGATAGCTGTAATTGTTCTCAAAAGAGGTGTGAAAACTCTGGCTGAAAGGAAAATAAAGAGAATGATCCTCTTTGAATCTGAAAGAGGCTTTCTCTGCTATAATTTTTATTCTTCCATTGAATTCCGTAAAAAATCTGTAAGCCAGACCATCATCATAGAGCCTGAAAATAAGCCCCCAATCGTCCATAAAACGCAATGTGATTTCATCGAAATGGTCAGTAACAACCTTTCTTTTCTCTCTGATGACAGGATATATTTTATCCTGAACGCTTCGTCTTTTAATATCTTTGATCTGTGGGTTTTTGCCTAATATACGCTCATTATCTATGGTCAGAGATAGAGGGGAAGGAATGAGAAGTTCTCGGTCTTTGTAGAGGACAGAATATTGTATTCTCTCTCCTACCTGAATCTTGACGTTTATTTTTTTGTTGGGCGATTGGATCGAATACGCCTCATCCTCCCGCTCGGCTCCACCAGGGTCCTGGCCTTTCTTCCCAAAATCCTTCACAAACTGTCCAGACTTGGCGAACAGGAGCATCCCATTGGTCTTATCTGCCTGAACAGCACCGGATAAGATAAGAATCAAGAGCAAGCACAACAATATTTTTATTTGTTTTTTCATCCCTATCTCCTTTAATTCTTCTGAGAAATTCTTCCCTTTATATTTTCGCATCATTATAACATATTTATTCGCAGGAGCAGGTGATAAGTTTTGCCAAGGGAATGGGAATCGTGGTATAGATGAATGATTCAGGTAAGAATGGAATTTTCTGAAGTAAAAACAGCGGATTTCCGCAGGAAGCTCGACCGCTGGTACCGATTCCATCACCGAAAACTTCCCTGGAGGGATACTAAAGACCCTTATAAAATCTGGATCTCTGAAATCATGCTTCAACAGACCACAGTGGCTGTGGTCATTCCCTATTTCAAGAAATGGATCGCTCTCTTTCCTGATGTGAACGCCCTAAGCAAAGCTCCAAAGAAAAAAGTCCTTAAGGCCTGGGAGGGTTTGGGCTATTATCAAAGGGCAAAAAATTTGCATAAAGCAGCTCAAATTATTGAACAAAGCTACGGAGGCCAGTTCCCTCAAGACTACAAGGTGCTGAGGAGCATGCCAGGACTGGGACCTTACACCACGGCTGCATTGCTCTGCTTTGCCTTTGATAAGTCATACCCGATGGTGGAGGCCAATGTGCGCCGGCTGATGATGCGGCTCCTGAGTATCCACTGTAAGGCTCAACCCAAAAATGACCGGACTTTCCTTCCTTTTCTTAACTGTTGCCTTCCTCAAAAAAAGCCAGGCCAATTCAATCAGGCCCTGATGGAGCTTGGAGCCCTTGTCTGCAAGCCAAAGAACCCAATCTGTTCACTCTGCCCTATCACTGAATTTTGTCAAGCCTACAAGGCAGGAGAACAAGAGATCATCCCTCAACCCAAAAAGAGAAAATATCAGAAAGTTGAGGCTGTCGTGGCTATCATAAAGAAAGACAGCAGATACCTGATTCAAAAGCGTCCTCCCAAGGGCCTGTTGGCTGGTCTTTGGGAATTTCCAGGAGGAAAAAGAAGGGAAAACGAGTCTCTCTTGCAAGCTCTGCAGCGAGAGACTAAAGAGGAATTGGGAGTAGAAATCACGAACCAAGAATATCTTACTAGAGTGAACCACGCCTATACTCAATTCCAAGTCACTCTTCATGCCTACACCTGCTCCTTGAAGAACAATCCTCATCTCAAGGCAGAAAATCACCGCTGGGTCACACTTCGAGGGTTCAGACGTTATCCTTTCCCTTCAGGGAGTGCAAAGATTATCCGCTTCTTGGAAGAAAAAGAGGGAAAGCTAGAGAGATGATCTTCAATACGTTCCATGTCGAGTATCAGTTTGTTCCTTACGGAACTGTTTTTGAGCCTCAAATAAACACTCTGGTTCTGGATGTGGGCATGAAAACAGTCCCCGGTGTTATTGACCATCACCATCCTGATGCAGATGTGGAATGCACCGCTTCCCTGATCGCAAAATCGCCTCAACTTGTCCTCGATCATATCAACCGAGAAAATCTCCTCAGAGGAAAAGACAGCCTCCGGTTGAAGATTATCACCCACCGCTTTCCAGATTTCGATGCGGTTTCCTCCATCTTTCTCTCCCTGAAGCTTTTGGAAAAAGGAGAATTTGATCTTTCCATGGAAAAAGTTGCCCGGTACACCAAGATGGTGGATTCAGCCTCTCTGCCCAAAGAAATCGACCTCTCCTCCACTCCTTATTCCATTCTCAGAGGGCTCTTCAGGAAGATCCGAAAGGAAGAAGAAGTCACAAATCTGGAGAGATTGGAAGAAGGGCTGAAGTTTATAAACTTCCTCTATTTGAAAGCAGAAGAAGGCTATGAAATCATGGAAAACCGTATGCTCTTTTCGGGAGTGGACAGGTATGAGCGAGTGATGAGAGAAGCTGAAGAGGATTATTTTAACTATCTCCATGATCTCAGCAGGTCTGATAAGCTCATCCTTTTTCTCCCCTTATCTCCGGGAAAAGGGAAGAAAAAAGTGGACGGCCTCGTGGTGAAAAATCCAAGAAGTTTCCTCCTTAAAGAATGGGCTCGAAGGGACAAAGAAAACTCTTCTCTCAAGCAGGGATTCACATTCCTGATGTCTAATTTCGGCAACGAAAGATACATCCTTGGTGTAGACCCAAAAAAAGGAGTAAACCTTCGAGGCTTGGGAGATCTCCTCAATCAGAAAGAAACAAAGAAAAGAGATGAAATAGGAAGATCTCCAGATTACAACTGGTATGACGGAAATTGTCCGTTTTTCAATTTCAGGATCATCGACTCCCCCCAGGATGGGCCCAGCCTCAGCCATACAGAAATCGTTGATACGATCAAGGATTTCAGCCAGGACTTGAAATAAAGGCAAAAAAATATAAATGACAGATGTGGTTGTAACCAATTCGAACCGCGGCAGAAAAGGAGGTTCTATAATGAGAATTTTAAAGAGGTTTTTTTTGGCTCTGTATCAGTCCAGATGCCCGTCGAGGACGCAGATCCCGTCCACAATCTTGAAGACATGCACCGCGTACTTGTCTTTGCAGACGGGATGGCTGCGCGGATAGGCTATATCCACAGCCTCCTTCAGGGCTGTTACACTTCTGGCCGCCACCAAGGCTCCAGAGGCACCCTTGTCTCCCCCTCCGAGCATCCTCTCGCCCCAAACGCCTTTAACCGTGCGGGCGATGTCGCACATGGTCTCCAGCTCCGCGCCAGATATTTTATAGTCATCCCGCAATCCGATACCGTCTTCTCTAAATATCCATCCGACCGCCTCGATGTCTCCTGCTTTCCAGGCATCGAGCATCTGATAAAATCGCTTCTGGGCGTAGAAGATGTATTTCAGCCGATCACAAAGGTCAGGATGAGTGCTGCCAAATTGATCTATTATCTTTCTGTAAAGCTTTTCTTCCTTGATGTCAGCCAGAAAGCGGAGCTTATATCCTGAGTTCTTGAGGAGGACTACAAGCTCCTCACACTCAGCCCTGCGGATTTTGTATGTAGATTTCTCGAGCCCGGGGCGCTCTGTGCCCGTATCCAACCCCACCAGCCGAAAATCCGGAGCACCCGCGCCAAGGGGAACATGGGTGACGGACCGGGTCTCTGGATTGTAATGGGTCCCCATCCCTTCTCGGGCGAAAAGGATCATAATCTGGTCGAGCTGTCCACAGGGAGAGCCGATATAATCGTTCTCTACCATCTGGGCCATATCGGCGATCTTAAACTTGTCCTTCACTGCGATCCCGTTAGAATCGAGAACAGACAGGATGAGGTTGAGTGTCAGAGAGGCTGACCGGGACATCCCTCCACCGGGAATGTTCCCGTAGATCACAGCATCGATTCCCTGTTGGAGATCGAATCCCAATCTTCCCAGGATAAAGTCCACACCATAGGCGAACCGTCCCCATGTATCTGCGATCGCTGCGGATTTAGGCTGAGGAATGCCTCCATGCTGGAATTCGATCACTCCATCGTTGGGAAAATTCCCGCTGAAGAACCTGAATTTTTTCGTATCGTTTGGCTTATAGGCCACCCATATGAACCGGTCTGTCCCCACACCGAATAGCTCGGTGCCGTTGTAGTCACCGTGCTCCACGCCGAGGCAGAACCGGGAGGATGTCCGCCGAACTCTTCCTCCCTTTATGTTCAAACCCGCTTCTTCGGAGAGAGAGACGAGTGTCTGGATGGCTTCACGGTCTTGTTCGGTCCTATTCATGGTCGACTCTTTTTTTCTACCAAAAGAAGATATACAGGGCCACAGTCAAGCCGATGATCACCATTCCCATCCACAGCACGACAGGGGTTGGCTTCATGTCAAAGCCTTTTTTGACGGGCATCACTCTGGGCTGTTTAAGCGGGGCAAGGATGGTGATGATAGCCATGATGGTCAGCAGGATTCCGAAGGTGATGGCCATCCTGTTGAGGAAGGCGACATACCCGAACTGCCACTGCAGAAACCCGTAGATGGGCACACACAGGATCATGGAGGCGATTCCTGCTCCAGAAGGTGCCCGCCTGAAGATCATCCCGAATAGAAAAGCTGCCAGAATTCCTGGAGATATGTATCCCTGAAATTCCTGGATGTAGTTGAAGATCCCTTTGAATTTGGGATTGCCCAATTGAGGGGCTATCAGGCACACCGCGACCACGAATACCAGGGTGGCAATCCGGCCTACCTTTACCAGCGACTCCCCTGAAGCCTCTTTTTTCCAGTGGCGCTTGTACAGGTCTAGGGTCAATATGGTCGAGACTGAATTGAGCATTGAACCAAGGGTGCTGATGACCGCACCGGCAATGGCCGCAAATATGAATCCTCGAAGCCCGGGAGTGATCAGGTTCCTGATGATCAATGGATAAGCGGCATCTGTGGTGGCGCCTGATGTAGTTAATTCCGCATGATAAAGCTGATAGGCCATAATGCCCGGGAAGATAATGATGAAGGGAATGGTCAGCTTTATAAAGGCGGCCAGGATGATCCCCAACTGGCCCTGCCTCAGGCTCTTGGCGGCAAGCGCTCTCTGGGTGATGAATTGGTTTAAGCCCCAGTAGTAGAAATTTGGGATCCAGAGACCCACGATGAGCGCTGTCCAAGGAATGACAGGGTGGTCAGCGCTGAGGATCATATGGAGCTTCGCCTCGTTAGCCTGGAAAAAAGCGCTCACTCCGCCCACAGCGCGGAAGCCCAGGATCATGGTGATCAACCCTCCAAATATCAGGGCCGAACCCTGGAACAGGTCTGCCCAGGCCACGGCCTTCAAGCCCCCCCAGGTGGTGTATATCGCGGCAATGATGCCGATGAGCCAGACGGCCTGGACTAGGTCCATGTCGAAGATGGTGTTCAACGTCAGCGCTCCGGTGTAGACCACGGCGGAGATGCTCACGGCGATGTAGATCACAATCATGTAGAAGGCCATAATTCCGCGGGCAGCCGGGTTATACCGGTATTCGAGATATTCCGGTATGGTGTAGATACCGCTCCTCAGGAACTTCGGGAGGAAGAAGAAGGCGACGATGACCAGGGTGATGGCTGCCATCCATTCATAGCTGGCCACGGCCATGCCCATTACTCCGGCTCCCTGCCCGGACATTCCGACAAAATGTTCAGTGGAGATGTTGGCCGCGATCAGCGATAGGCCGATCAGAGGCCATATCAAACCTCGGCTGGCCAGGAAAAAGTCCTCACCTGTCCTTTCCCTCCGGCTTTTGTACATGCTCACGCCGATAACGACAGCGAAAAAGGCTACAAAAAGGGCGCCGTCATACCAATTCAGTCCCATGTACCTCTCCTAAGTATCGGATATTTTTCTTATTATATCTCTCTCGGATACGACCGCAAGCATATTTTTGTCCGCTGCATCCAATCCTAAAATTGCAAGAAGCTCTATATATCAGTAAAAAAACGTCATTAATGCATATAAATATGGTTCATAACAAAAAATAGTACCCTGGGGAGGTTGGAACGTGCTATTTTTTTCTAAGAATACGTTTGAAAAAAATGCTATAGCAATTCATCTTCAGTAGTAAAGGATGAAGCCTGCAATCCTTCGACATTAAACAAAGTGGCCCCTGCCCCATTATGGTAAGCGTACCTTACATAAACCGGCTCTTTGATTTTAGGATTGTAGACAATTACCTGTTTTATTTCCTTCAACCTGTATTGATTTGTATAAAGGCCCTGAAAAAATGGGGAAAATGCAGCCTAAATTATTTGTGAAGGCATCTTGAGAATTCTGGTTGAATCGCCACTACTCATACCTCAATATTTCCACTGGATTTGAATTAGCTGCTTTTACAGACTGACTGAATACTGTGATCGTGGCAATAACCAGTGCAATCACTGCTGAGGTTAAGAATATGAAAACATTTATACCGGCGCGGTAGACAAAATTCTGAAGCCATTTATTCATTACAAAATATGTTATTGGCCAGGCAACGACATTGGCAATCA
>Ga0315551_10000321_pt1 | contig 38197 bp, 49 predicted proteins | sample SalMarSW160290MG_FD_203678 | JGI IMG/M metagenome (GOLD analysis project Ga0315551, IMG submission 203678) | Salt marsh sediment microbial communities from the Plum Island Ecosystem LTER, Massachusetts, United States - Salt Marsh Sediment SW1602-90 ...
GTAGAGGAACTTACATCAAATATACCCATAGGAGGCGAAAATCACCCCCCAGGATCGAAGAACTCCGTATCCCACATAGGAGAGCATTCAGAGAATTATAATAAGGCCGTGACGGAGCTATTTTCGCTTATCGAAAATCCTGAAATGGCGAGCAAACTCGCTCAGAGCCTGGTTGACGTGTTAAAAAAGGACCCTGAGCGATTTTACAATAAATTTTACTATCCAATTATAGACGATTGTTACATGCTGGAACGCATAATAACAAAAAATCGCAGAAAGAAATTGAGGATAATGAATTGAATAAATGTCCGTACATAAACTGAAAGACGGCCGGTGGATCGTTCAATACAGGGCCGGCGCCAAATATAAGCGGGAATACTTTGGCCGGGGCCTGGAGGCAGAGACCAAAGCCAGGGCCAGAAATGATGAGCTTGCGCCGAGGCCGTATAAAAAACGCACACAACCAAAAAAATCTCCTCTCTTCGAGGACCTGGCCAATGCCTATCTCATAGCGAACCGTGCCACCATAGAAGATTCCACCAGAAAAATCCTTCAATATAAACTATCAAGCACCATTCTTCCGGAGCTCGGCGCTCTCTATGCCTCACGAATAACGCATTACAGAATGGATCAGTATGTTGCCAAACGCCTGGATGCCGGCAGAAAAAAAAGCACCATTCACCGGGAAATTACAGACATTCAGACTATCCTCAATTGGGCTGCCGGTCCTGATCGTCGCTATATAGAAAAAAATCCTTTAGCAGGCTATAAGAAGCCGTCCCTGGACGATGAAATAATCCAGCCCGTTACGCACGCCGAAATTACCAGGATCCTCACACACGCCGTAGAACATCTGATTAAGGCATTAATAATCAGTTATTACACGGGCCTCCGTCCGGGAAAAGAACTGTTCACTCTGAGATGGACAGATATGGATTGGGATCAAGAAATGATCCTGATCCGGTCCGCCAGAAAGAAGGGGACCCCGTTCCGATTCGTGCCGGTGCACCGTGATTTTTTAGATCACCTGAAGACATGGTATAAAACTGATGGCCAGGAGGATGTGCATATTATTCGATACAACGGGAAACCGATTAAATCGATAAGGAGGAGCTTTGCCGCAGCAAAAAAAAAGGCGGGAATAACCAGAAGGCTCAGGCCGTATGATTTCAGGCATGCATTCGCTACCTGGGTACTCGGTGAAGGTGCGGACCTGAAATCCACCTCTGAGATCCTTGGCCATAGCAGTACAAAGATCACGACCAGGGTTTATCAACATACAAACATGGCCATGCGAAGAGAGGTGATTAATAAACTCCCGGTCCTGGAAATACCAAAAGAGAAAAGAAAGTTTCGGCAGCAAAATAAACGGATTAAAAAAGAATAAAGATATCTGCCGAACAACCTCCTTCAGCGGATCACAAAAAACGTGTCCGCTGAATCGCGGTGTTAGAAAACCTGATTAATATTTATTAGTTACAGGCATCTATATGAGCATCGTTATTTGCACAGTTTATAACAACAGCCGCTTGTTCTTTGGATCAGATACAAGAGCGATTAAAAATAATATAGTCAATGACGATTTTAAGAAAATCTTTAACATTAGACCCGATATCTACTCAGGAATGACAGGAGAAGCTGAACCGGGATTTTGGTACATCGATCGAATAAAACAACTCAATCACCTCGATACTATTTCTCTGCTTAATTGGATAGAGTTAGATTTTCCTACTCACAATTTCCCAAAATTGGCAATAATTTTGGCAGGAAAAGATGAACAAGGTAATTTCTTTATTTACTCACAAAACCATGAGGGGTTGATATCCAGACCTTTTGTTCCCCAAGAAGGCTTAGCATTTGCGGTTAGTGCTAATGCCAATATCTCACTTTTTGGAGAATATCTTGAAAGGTGTTTTAGGAATGAAATTGCAATAGAGCAGGCGATACAAAACACTATATCTTATGCTTCTACTATCGACTCCTCAATATCAGATAAATGTGATTTAGTAATATTAGATTAAATAATTTCTAACCAGCAAGTGGAGCTGATGGCTTATTCCGTGGCGATTTTTACAATATATAGTCTCTTTTTTGCGCTTTTAAAAACTATACCATATATTGAATTTTTTCCTGTTTCCGGAACTGCTGCAGAGGCCTCCGCAATAACAACATATAGTATGATCAAAGAAAAGTTCTCAATGACAATTTTATACCACAAGAGAAATGACTGGTAAATCATTTGATTTACCAGAATAGCAATCTTTAAATCCACATCAGATAAGGCTCTAAATCCAAACCATACCTTGACACGGTAGAGGTCACGGGTTCAAATCCCGTCGTGCCTATTCAATAAAATCAATAAGTTAGCCGCTTTTAATCTTAGCGGCTATTTTATTTTTTTGGTAATGTATTACCAGAGATTTACAACGGGAATGTAGCGCCATTATTTTGAAGGGCATTCTTCTGTTTGAGTTTATTCCTGCCCCACGCAGTGATCCCTAATATAGCGCCCGGGATGCCGAATAAGGTTGTGAAAGCCCCTATCAGGAGAGGGATCATTCCTATAGAATTGGAATCTTTCTCTACGATTGCCTTCCATGCGAGCATACACACAAAAACGCATACAGCGCCAAATGCTGTGCCTGAGATAATCCCCCAGTATGGTCTCCAGAACCATTGAGGCCAGTGTTCGCTTTTCCCCTCTGCCTGCATGGTTTGATTGACAATGGCCATTTGCTGTGTAAATTCGCGTTCTTTGCCAAGCGCAAATTCATTGGCCTGTTCCTGGAATTTCAACTGTAGTTCCGGGCTTTGGTTAATAGCTTCGACTGCTTGCTGTGGATCCTGATACCCGGTTACAACCTTCGCGATATCAATAACTTTTTCTGCTGTGTCCTCGGCCTCCTTATGCCCGATAATCCAGCCGACCAGCTTGGGGGCATATTGGGCCAGGCTCATGGCTAATGGTATTAATGGTAATGGCATAATTATTTCTCCTTTTAAAAAGAAAAATCATTTTCCTCTAACAATGTATAAGTGAAATTATTCCCGAATTTCTTGCGTGCCCGTTCACATAGTGTCAAAAGAAATGCGAAATGATCCGGATCTTGGACAACTTGACAGCCGGCACTCCATTTTCCAACGGAGATAGATGGCCGATAGGCGTTCGCCCGGTGGATATTAATCGCATTGATTCCTGTTTCTTCTAACATGCCCTTTGTATTAATTATGCTGTCTCTATTAGAATCTCGATATACCGTGATAGGTCCTTTTTGCTGCAAGGCCTTATATCCTCGGTGCTTTCCTATCATGTAGGCGTTGCGATACTGGCCTTCTTTCATCACTGCCGTACCTCGAATATTAATCGGGTCCTCTCTATAAAAGATTCCTGGATCGGTTGTGGCAGGGAAGGCAAAGAAATTCCAAATCCCATCAAAGATATAAAATACTATAATCCAATCATTAAATGCATTGGCAGATATATCGCTGGTTCGGATACCAACAATATTGAGATCATGGCCTTTGCTATTAGTAAAAATCTTATACCTTTTGGCATCCATTACAGCAATGATCGCCTCTATATCCGGTTTAAATGACATATCATTTTCCTATATTGATAGATATTTTTCATTTAATTAGTGCTTCTGCCCATTTCATGCCAATTTGTACCATCACATACCAAAGTTATTGTATCGTCTGCTGTAGTTACAAAATCGCCTTCAATTTTTATATTATTTCCATCTGTAAAAGTTAAAATTCCAGCAAATTTTAATGTGACTATGCGAGAAGCCCAGGAAGCAATAAGGGTGGTAATGTTAGTGGTTCCTGTGATATTGAAATAGTCACCATCTTGGGGCAAGGTAACGGTAGCGGCAGATGCCACATCTGTTGAAACACTGGATATATTATTTTTAATCTGATTATGGGTTGCGGTTCCGAAATCAATAGGGATACATCCACTATAATCATTTCCCTCAAAGATGTTATAATCACAGTCATCATCAAACAGAATCCCCGATCCAGCTTGTACTGCATCAAAATAGCATCCAATAATTCTATTGTGCGTAGAAGCTGATTTAAGCCGTAAAGCAAAATATGAATTTGCACAGGATTTTCGTACTGTTACCCCAATAATAGTATTATAGTTTGCCCCCGATAAATAAACGCCACTAACCCAAAGATCAGATAATACAGTTCCCATCACGGTATTATAATCACCCTGTATAACAATCCCACTTCCACCAAGCGGGGCATCTAATCTCATGCCCTGCGCTGAACCGCCAATTATTGAAGAATGCGTAGTTCCAGCATCAAGGATGAAAGCCCTATATCCTCCATTTTCAGCATCACAGCTTATAAAATGTATTCCTGTAGAGGTCATTGCTTTATACGCGAAACCATCGTAGCCTTCTGCATAGCAACCATAAAAGTTGACATCAAAACAATAATATGAAGCATAGAAAGGGGTATAACTTCCCTTGATGCTTTTGCAGTTTATTATATTTCCCCTGTAACAATACCTGAGGTAAAAAGAATACATATCAGAGGCAGCAGTAGTCGGCATATTTTGAACTTTTACATTGCTAATTACAAAATCTTTTACACTATACATTTTTACTGCCATAGCGTAATTACCATTATCAAGGACCATATTTTCAAGTCTGATGTTCTCAATAAATGGAACTTTTGTAACTGAATGAACCGCATCGGTAGTTTCGTAAGTGTGGCTCAACTTTTTCTTCATTGTCAGGGTATCGGCGGCAATACTATCTATTTGCCCATACTCCCAATCATCATCATCTTGAATTATTATCCATTCATCTGCTGCGTAACTTGCGCCTCCGCCAGCCTCAAGAACAATATCCGATTGAAAACTATCTGCATTGGCTGAAAGATCTTTTGAAGTACCTAAAGTACTGATTACTTGAATTACTGTATTTGTGGTGGCATTTGTAACGGCAGCTCGACCAGATTTGCATGTAAGGGTCATTTCAGCAGATATTACAATAGGTGCAGCGCATGTATAAGTTTTAGCTTGAAGTTCAACACATTTTATATTTGCTGCTGCTGTGATAGCCTTATTGATTTGTACCTCGTCTGCCGTCCCATCTATGCCCCACCATTCGGGATATACTTCTTTAACCGCTCCATCTCCAAAAACAGGAATAAAATCGTCATCAAAACATTGTGTTAAGCCATGCTCAAAAGGCCCATTGATTGTGAGGGTTCCTGGACCATCAAGAATCGCTCCATTTTCCATTTTAAGGGTTATGTTGGACGTGATGGTTTCACTGGTTGTGAGAGTGTAAGTTGTTTCATTATTAATACTGGTATGCAGGCATTTTATCGTGGCTTTCCTGGAGGTACCTATTGCGTCCACATACGCCTTGATCGACTTGCGATTGCCTGTTGCTCCCTGGTCTGCTTCTGAACCATCCACGACATATTCTATGCCAACCTGGCTTGCTACAAAGGCTTCAACTTTGTCTGTATAGACATGCTGCAAAGGTTGCCCGAATACGAACAAACAACTAAGGATTAGAATACTTACCAGGATATATACTCTTCTCATAATACTCCTTTCTACCTGCATACGAGGGCAGGCGAGTTTTAAGGCAAACAAAAAGGGCAGCGAGATAAGTGGGTAAGCACTTACCTGCTGCCCTTTTGTTTCTTGCGCCGGCCTTGGTTTAGCTATAACTTCAGCCGGGCCCTAATTATTATTTATTATTTGCCGTCCTTCGACTTTGACCTGTCGATCAGCCTTTCGGCAGAGAACCGTTTATCGAACCATTCTTTCTTTCTAAATATTTCTGGGCTACTTTACCGCTGAAAAGACCTGTCATCAGAGCGGCGTCGCCCAACTCAAAAGAAAAAAGCTGGTTGTTTCTTATGCAGACGACAGCCCATACAGCCATGATAGTGAGCACGCAGACAGCCCATATCAGCCGCATAGACGATTTGTTGCCATTATCGTCCTCGAATGCTTTTGTCATTTTTTACCTCCTATATTTTAATACCAAATAGATCCGTCCCAAATGAATGTACCGAGTTGGCCCGGGGCGATATTCTGGGCAGACACGGCGGAATCGAACGTTATGATCTCTTCCCCTTTATTGACAATTTCGATCTTGAATCCGCTCGGAAAACTCCCGGACGGATTGAAATTCCTGTTTGCGCCTCCGGGATCCAGGAAACATCTTAGATGATTGCCCCCAGGATATGTGAAGGTCTCGTTCTCTGTCATTGTCTTGCCATAGCAATTAGGCACATCGCCGAAATCACCGCTTGCTATATTCTCCAGGCCTTTCAAATCCGCTTTCCATCGGAGATATTGTCCTGCTACGGGACTCGGAAGGGTAAGGTCTTTAAACTCAGAGGTAATTTTCAGGAAAAGTGTCCTGTTCAATTTTTCCAAAAGTTGCTGCGCGATCATCATGAGTCTATCAAGCTGTTTTTCGTGCGTTTCAGCGGGGAAAGCATCGCCCTCAAGATAATCCGCGCCTTGAACGAGATCTAATTGCCGTATGATGGTTAAAGTGTAGCCAGAGGCATAGGCATCTTCATCCAAGGTGGTTATCGAGCCTCCCGTTTCCCACGGTTCCTCGCTTACGCTGTAATCGGTATTCTGGACCAGAATGGTTTCCGTGTTGTTCGGATCTTTCAAAATGACAACGAGATTTTCTTCTTCAAGGATCTTGAAGTTGAAGGGAAATTCCTTCTGAGATCCATTGCAATTGTAAGTAATCCTATTTGTTGTTGATGATATGGTCATGAGGTTTTTTTATTTTCCTGTCATATTAGAAACTATTATTAAATTACATACCAAATTGTTATCCAACCTCGGTTGTAAGAAGTTGCATCAAAATCAATATGGTCAAATATACCGTTAACTCTCCTAAACAATTGAACATAAGTCTGGTTGATATAAAATCCTCCGTCATTTGGATTAACTTGATCGTTATAATCTAAGGGATAATAATCGTTACCATCATCATCTCTAATGAGAATAGAGATTTGTCGTATCTTATCTCGTGTTAAACCATGGCCTATTTGAACATTTACAGTAATGTCCATGTTCCAATCCCCAATCTCGATAACTTTCTGGTTGAGAGAAAGAATAGGGACTCCAAGTGTAGCTCTTGCTGTAGCTGCATCCTCATCATCCAATAGTGTCTTAATGAAAGTAGTTACACCCAAAGTCGTCAGGGCAGCCGAAGCATTCTCATCATCGAGCAGAGTCTTTATATAATCGGTGACGGAGAGGTCCCCATGGCTCTTGAGCTCTACGTTCTTTATCCCGCTGAGATCGTCTTTCCATGCAAGGAGTTTGCTGGCCACCGGGTCAGGCAAGCTCAGATCGAAATAGCTGGAGCTTTTCGCAAGAATGAGCATTCGGCCCAATTTTTCGATAATTTCTTGAATCAGCATCACGCCCCGGTCCAGCCCTTCTTCATGTGTTTCAGCAGGAAAGGAATCATTTTCCACGTAATCCACATCCTGGGTCGGCGGCATTTCCCTGATTATCACAAGCGTATTTTCCTCCGCATACGCCTTGACAGTGGTGACGGTCCCGCCGGTCGGCCAGAGGCCCGCGCTCACGGTGTAATCCGTTGTCAATGTCAATGTGGTTTCCTTTCCCTCGGAATCACATAGAATCACGATAAGGTCCGTTTTGGCGAAAATCTTGAAATTGAACGGAAACTCCTTTTGCCATCCATTGCAACTATAGGAAATCCTATTGGTTGTTGATGATACAGTCATGATTTTATCTCCATACTATTGTTTTTTATTTCATCCGGAGGCTCTATCGTAGGTTTGATTTTTTGGGCCTTCATGATATCCCATATATGACTTTCCAATCGTATCCCCTGGGCTACGATAAGTTCAAATTCCTTGCGACCGACCTTATTCCTCAATCTTACCTCAAAGGAGGCTATCCAGGCGCCAACGATGGGAATTACAATTAATTCTTTCATAAATCCGTTCATTTTTCTTTGGCCATTTTCTTTACTTGCTCAACGATGTCATTCCCGCCCCTGGCCATATCGATCATCTGATAATAAATCAGATCGATAAGCTGCCGTTTTTCATCTGGGGAGATCTCGGGATTTTCATAAATAAAAGAGATTGTCTTTTGAGCATTTGAGAGTCCCTTATAGATCCCTGTCAATCTGATAGCGACTTGCTCCGCGTTCTCTTCCAGAATGCCGATAGCCTCTTCATACTTTAACTCTTTCTTGCTCAGGGTCTTGATCGTTGCAATGATCTGCTCGATATCCTGGTAATTGTCATAGAACTTCTTGATGCTCTCGGCCTGGCCGGACGGATGCCGGACAGCGAATCCCTTTATTAAAGGAATATCGGCCCACGTGCGGGCCGGTTTGATTGTCTCAGGTACTATGCCCGTTCTACGTAGTGCCTCGTCAGCTACTTTCAGGATATGAATACCCAGGCCTCCGGACCATCCCCTGATGAGATTTTCTATCCGGGCAGGAGAGATAAAAGGGCTTTTTTCCAGGGCAGGCAATTCGCCGAGCGTCCTTCCTATAAGCTTCGCTACTTCCGTTGTATATGGCTTATACTGGTATTCAGGGAGCACCTTTTCTCTGGCTGCGGGTACTATAGGCCTGTCAAGGAAAAGGCTTCTATTCGCCCAATTCTCCATCCATGGGATCGCTACTGTGGGGATCATGCCGGGAGAGGCGCCCCGGACTATTGCCTGAATGGTTCCGTCGAAGGCATGGGGATCCTGATCAAGAATGTATTCGGTGATTCTTTCAGGGACGGTGCCGAAAAGAATACCAAGTTCAAAGGGTTTGGGAATTCTCCAGATATGATTTTCGGTCATGACGATCCAGAAAAGATCCTTTTGCCATTGCGGTATTTCCTTCCAGCGCTCATCCTGCCGATTGACAATGGTAAGAATGACTGAGGGCAAGGTTATTCCAGCCGCTACCTTGGCCGTGGTCATTGCAGGTTGCTCTATGAAGGTCCGCCTCATCTTATCTATACCCTGCACATTGGCATTCCAAAAGGCGATAAGGATATTGACCGCCCTTGTTTTCGCGCCTACCCTGGCAAAATCCAGGGTCACTTCCCGACTGGCATACGCGGCCTCGAGCATTCCTGTCTTAGTGACTCCTTCTTTCTTTATTCCTTTCTTGAATTCGCCTAACCTGGTCCCTGCCTCCATAATCTCGCTCAGGATCCTGAGTGCCTCGATAGGATTCTTAATGATGTTTCGCACCGGAGTTTTTTGAAGTACCTGGCCGAGGTTCTTTTGCAGATATTTCCGGTCCATGGATACCAGCATCGACCGCAGGCCTCCCCCTTTTTTCCATTGCCAGTAAGCCTCATCTTTCTTGGCCAGGGAAAATACGCCTTTGGCCAGGTCATAGCCGGGAGCAAAGTTATACTTGGAATAGGCAAAGGCTGAAAACTGATCACGAAAGGGGTTTCGTGCGATAAACTCAGGGGTAAGGGTAGCACCGGCCCTCAGCCAGCTTGCAGGCATACCCAGGATTCGTATCAAAAGATTGACACTTTCCCGGTCCAGGGCAAGCATGGTTTTGGCCACGTCGGGATGCACCTGGTAAAGGGTTCTTTTCCCGGCTCTCCAGACAGCGATTACATTATCTTTGGGCATAAAGGCAGAGGGACGAAAGATCTCAGCCACGCCCTCGGGAAGATCCAGGCCAAATTCTTTTGTAGTTTCTATGACTGCGACTTTCTCAATCGTCCTTTCTATGATCTTACTTTTCGCTTCTGAAGTCTTTGCCCCTTTCAAACGCTCGATGATCTGGCTGGTCTCGCCCTTGGAAAACCCTCTGGTTGTGAGAGCTTCACGAACCCTCTCTTCTACTTTATCAAGGGGTTTTAATTCTTCCCCTTCACCGATCTTTACCTTTTCCTCTATCTCACGCTTCAGTTCCTTGTATTTAGATGTTTCTACCCATTTGCCGTATTTTTGCAGGAGGCCCCACAGCTCCGGCTCCCTGATCTTGATTACTTGCTTAGGCTCGGGAATTCGCTCAACATATTTTCCCATCCCCTCGGTACTCTCAGCTAAGTTTACTAAGGCCCTTCCAACTGCGTTCTTCTCAGCCAGGTTGATGTAGAGATAGGTATTCTTGATGATCGATTCGAGGGGATCCTGAATATCTCTCCATGAGCCCTTGATCCGTTTTATCGGTTGCCGCGCCTGCAGGCCGACACCGGTTCCTCTGCTTCTGTCCGTTTCCATAACCCGGTAAAAAGGCACGTAATCACGGTTCAGTTGCTTCATTTTAATGGCGGTCTTTGTGCTGACCAGGCCGCTATCGACCAGATAGGCAAGCGTAGCATCCTGGTATTTGATGAGATCCTTGAAGATCTCTCCATAGACAGGGTCATATTTATTGACAACAAATTCAGCGTCCTCGATCAAAACACCGGTTTCAATGCCTCGCTTGTGGAGCTCTATGGCCCTCTTGGAAACGATAAAGGCGCGAAACTCGTCCAGATTATCTTTGACAGGCTCAAGGATTGCCCTCAACGGCTTGCCGACGTTCTCATAGGTCTTGAATAAATAAGGGCTATGCTCCAGGAAATGTTCTGCCCTGCCATGCCAGCCGCGCATAAGCCGGACCAGCTTGTAGGGATCTTTCTCAGCGGAGATCTTCTCGCCCTTGGTCATTGCTTCGACAACCCGCTTGAGGAAATGGAGATCGTCTACCGCAGCGGTATAGAGATCCGGCCAGCTGGGGAGTCTTTTTTCCCTGGCACCGACGGAGACCTGCGAAAGCACACGCATCTCTGCCGGTTGCTTGATCCATTTCTCAAACTCTTTCCGGGTTTCAAGCAGAATCTCCTTTGCTTCCGGGGATTTCTCGCCGAGCATGGCTTCAAACGCCTTATAGAATTCGGGTGCCTTTTCCAGGGCCTGCTTCTCATTCGTGACGTAAAGCCTGATAAACTCCGCGAATCCTTCAGGGAGTTTTGCCTGTCCGCCCCGGGGTTTTGTGGCTATGGCCAGGAGTTCTTTTCTCCAGGGCTCAAGGGGTTTTGAGGAAAGACCTTGCCGTGTAATTGCCTGCGGCCAGAGAAACTTTTGAAGACCATGGCCGGCCTCATGGCAGATAGTCTCAATGTCATTGGCAAACTTGGTGCGGACTACTTCTTCTTTGAGCTTGAAGATGCCGAGATATCGCCTGCCGGCTCCCCAAAAGCGCCCGGTCCTGATAGGCACATCCAGCTTTTCCTTGAGAAAATTGACAATATCGGATCGCCTGATCGGTTTTTCGATCTCACCAGGGGGTTCCGGCTTGCGCCTGAATCCTTTCTCGGGGGCAAAGGCCATTGGCGCGGTATCGGTTGATAAAAAGCCATACCCTTCGGCCTCTGCTTTTAAAGGTGGCTCATCATAGAGGGGACCTTTTGTTTCTTCCAAGGGTTTGAAAGGCATTAGGCCTGCAACTGGCTTTTGATCTTTATACGCAACTAACATCCCATCCTCGGGATTGACTTTATATTCAGCGTCAGGAAAACGATTTCGGACAACATTGAATTTATCTTGCATATAGGCGGTGTACTTGTCTCCGCACTTAAAAATCACACCGGAACTATAAATATCGCTCAATCGAGCAACCGGTTCTTTAGATACAACATAATCAAGGGCTTCAATATCGGTGGAATAGTAATATAAACGTTCAGTTGCTATGGTGCGATCATAGTCCATTTGTTTGAATACATCCTTTGGATCGAATTCGGGAAATTCAGTGAATTTTTTGTTTTTTGGTAGTTCCCCTTTGATGAGAATATTACCATCAGAAAACCAACCAGGAGCATTTTCAAGTTTTATTAATTCTTCAATATGCTCTCGTTTTGCCGCTACCGGAGATGGTTTCGCCGGCGCTTTTCGCAGGGCGGGCGTGAGAACTATCTTCTCTTTCTCAGGCGTCTTTTGAATCCTCCGCCTGAATTCTTTCAAAGCGTCTTTCCATGGTGCGATCCTTGCCGTAGCCCCATCAATCTTAAATTTGATCCATTCTATTTCTGTTGCTTCCTCCGGTACCTTCTTGATCGCCTCATCGATCTCTTTCAGGAGTCCTGCTTTATCGCTCAGGATCGCGCCTGGCTTGCCGGTAATTTTCGGTTCCGGTTTTTTAGGCACTTTCTCTACCTTCTCCACTGGCTTGTCGAGCATCACGATCCGGCTTTTTACTCCGGTCTGCCGGAAGGATTCAGCGCCTTTAAAGGCCCCTTCCAGCTCGTAAGTCGTTCCCTTTCTTTCCTCGAACCATTTCCTGAATGCCTCTGATTTCTTATCCGTTTTAAAGAAAGGCCCCTCGCTCATGACGGAGATCAGTCTGCCTCCCGGATTCAAATGCTCGTAAGCATGATAGACATGATCGACATCCTGGCCCTTTTCAAACGGGGGATTCTGTACGATCCGGTCATATTTGCCTTCATGCTTCAAGAAATCGTCACCGATCACCTTGAATTTTTTGAGGTTCAGGAGTTTCCGGAGAGAATAATTCCACTCGAGTACGGACAGAGGAGCTTCAGGATGAGCGCCACGGATCACCTCGGCAAGATTCCCCATGCCGGCGGAGGGCTCCAAGACCGTGCTTTGGGGTTCTATTCCTGCCAGGTCCACCATCATTTTTCCGACCGGCTCGGGTGTAGGGAAAAATCCGGGAATTTTCCTACCGATAAATTCAGCCTCTTTTGCCTTGAGTGCCTTTTCTCTCAAAACTTCCTCGGAAGGACCTTTGATAAATGCCTGAATATCGGCCTGGGCTTGTTTCAATTCCTCCAGTTTGTTTATATTGGCTGATTTGAGCCGTTTTGCCTGTGTAGCGATCCAATCATTGAGCGCATTGATATCAGGGTAGACGTTACCCCGAAAATCTATCAATGTCTCGATTTGCGCCTTGTTGGTAACTCCTTTGAGACTTTCCGGCAAGGTTCTGTTTTCAATCGCATCGGCAATGCCGTTCATGACGTTCTGGGTCTGTTCTAATCGATCCGCATCAGCGGCCATGCTCTCGGCAATCCGGGCACGTCGGGCCGTTAGGGCTTGCTTTGAAATCGCCGGTTCTCTTTTCTCCTTGATTTGGCTTGTCAGCTTCTCAGCGGCCTCACGGAATTTGCCTATAAGTTTTTGGTCCTCGGGTGAGACTTTCAGTTCCGGGGCAGGTTCTTCAATCGGAGGTTTTAGTTCTATCTTCGGTTTCTCAGGTATTTCAATCTTTGCCGGTTCCGGTTTTTTATATTTATCCGGGAATTCCTTAACCTCCTCTACCCCTTTAGGAGTAAATTTCACAATTTTAATCTCATCACCTACTTTCATCTCATAGGTGTCTTTACCTATATCAAACCTTCTTTTAAGTTTTGGTTTTTCTGGAGCTTTATATTTATCCGGGACGTCCTTATTATCACTGAACAAATCTTCCTTGATCGAAGGATCTTCCTTGATATCCTCGATTACCTCAGCGGGTTTCTTCCCTGATCGCCAGTAAATATTTCTGAGCTTCCCGGCGATATGGGTACTAAAGCGCATTCCACCGATCAGAATAGCTCCGTCAATGAATTCCCGGGGCTCCGGGATCTGTCCCTCGAGCGCATCCCCCACTGTAACCATTGTCACCACTTCAGCGGGTACTCTCCCGAGTCCCGGCACTCTTACGCCTACGGCTCCGGTGGCCATGCCTATGATCTCAGCTTTGGCCGTTTCCCAAACAGCATCGGTAAGCCTCTTCCAGAATTCGGAAAAGGAATGGATCTCTCCCTTCTCGTATTTATCCATAAGAACCTTGCGGAGTCCTGCAGGCAGGGCGAATACTCCCCCTACTGCGGTCACCGGTCCTCCCCCTGCGCCGATGAGGCCTCCCATGGTCATAAAGGGCAGATCCCCGAGCAAGGTCGATCCCTGCATGAGAATCCGCTGCGCCGGCGTCATATATTTTTCCGCGCTTTCGGGCAGGGGTTCCGGTACTTTGCCCGTTGCAAGCAGTCCTGTGACCGATGCCTTGAATCCCTTGCTGATAACCTCTTCTGTTGTGGGCTCGAATTCATAGGGCCGTCTGCCTGTCTTTTCTGCGGCTTCGACTGCCAAGGTTGCCCGTGCCCGTTTTTCTTCCCATGCAGGCTCAAAGATCCTTACAAACTTCTGGATCCAGGAAGGCTCTTTTTCCGGATAAATTCCCGGTTCCTTTCTTTTCGGTTTTTCGCTTTCTTTGAGTTCTTCAGGCGGTTCCTCTTTTTCAGGTAAATACTCAAGTTCTAACTGGAAGATATTGGTGAGCTCATCGGTTAAAGCTTTCCGGTCAAAGGACTTGATTCCGAAATACTCATCGATCTCTTTACCACTGAAACCGGCTTCGGAAAGCAGACTCCTCTTTTTCTGCATCCAGGCGTTGATTTCAATGTCGTTAAATTCGGCTTCTTTAAGTTGTTCGATGTTCATAAAAAAATTGACTTCCTGTTTGATAAAAAGTATCAAAATTTTATGGGTCTATTGGTTTACAAGATTTGTCTCTATATCTCCGGGATCTTTTTCATCCTTCTTTTGGTCTTCCTGATTTATTATCATTTTTTTTATAAGCCGGATGATAAAGACCTTCATCTTTGACCGGTGCGCTTTAAATACTCCTCGATAGTCTCCCCCTTCTTGCGTTTTGGTATTTCGCCCTCGATCTTCTCCGGTTTAGTTTTTTCCCTGATTTTATCCGCTGTTTCTCTCAGCCGGGTGATAGGCTTTTTGAGGTACGGTGCAAGGACTTTATCGACAACATACTCCGGTGTACCGGGAGTCAGCATATTAAGCCGTTTCGTCCGATCTTTTTCATCTTCAAGTCTCTCTCTGAGGGCATGTTCAAAGAGATAGGCGTCCCTGATCTCCCCTGCGTCAAAGCCGGTGAAGAGGTTGCCCTTGATAACCATGTTAGATCCGGTTGTTGTAGCCAGATCCATGAGCTCCGCTTCATGCTGATCTGCCTTATCTTTCCGTTTTTGAATAACCGCCCTGATGTGTTCGGCATCCTTGGCACTGAGGCCTTTGCCGATATAGCTTATGGGAACATTTAAGCCGATTTCGCCTGCATAGCCTTGTTTCAGCATGGTCATATAGAATTCCGGATCTGATTTGCCTATTGTATCTTCTTTGGCCTTGAGCTTTGCCTTCTTTTGTGTATCAACTAAGCCTATCCAGTGTTCTTTTCTTCCGGTGGTCAACGGAGAGAGCATAATATCCTGAAACTTCAGTTTTCCTTCATGCAGCTTGACAAGGGCTTCGTTTTGCCAGGTCTCGGTGATCGCCTCTTCTTTCTCTTTTTCCCCTGCCAATCGTTCTGTTTCCTCCCTGTTGAGTGCCGTGCCCATGGAGTTTTTATCAGCCGATGGTAGTTTCGATTCATTAATAAACTTTACTGCCTCTTCAAATCCAATGGTTCGCAATCGGTTTAATGCTTCAGTCCATAGCATTGTTTTTTCGCGTTTGACCTTGATTTCTTCGGAATCGGCACTAAACTTTTCTATCAGCCTTTTTGCTTCTTCCGACTTGATGTAGCCAGCTACCTGAGCCCCGGCCGTATGGATCTGGAAAGTATTGACGATTTCGCGTTGCTGGTTCTCGTCAGCTTGATTCAGTAATCGCCGTAGGGTCATTTCGTTATTGAAATAATCGGATCTGCCCTGGTCGATGAGCTTTTTCCGGTAAAGGCCTTTGACTTTAATTTCTGATTGAACGGCAGTTCGCTTGATATAAGGCTCTAATCTTCGCCAGACTTCGCTATCGGTAGTGGATTTCTGGTATTCGCCATGCAGGTCCTCAAAGAATTTTTTATGCTCCGGTACAAAGGCCTCAAAATCATTCCTGGTCTCCAGACCGGCGACAAATTCCGCGTTTTTCTGCATGACCTCAATCTCGGCATTGGACAGCTCCGTAAATTGACGTGCCTGCTGCATCTTTTCAGCGACAAGGCCCAGGATTCTGCCGGTTTGCGTCAATCCGGCGCCGATAATCTCGGGGACCTGAGCGCCTTTGGAGATCGGAGCCCTTGGCAAGCTCACCGGTTTTGTTTGATATGTGGGAATTCGTGGCATTTTTCTACTCCAGGTTATCCTTTCCTGAACTTCCCAAGGTTGTATCCCATGTATCCCGCTTCAGCACCGCCGGTCAGTAAGCTCGTTCCAGCCTTCCACATGCCGGCCCTCTTTGCTTCCTTGCCTTTTATCCGATACCTTTCAGCTTCGATTTGGGAGCCGTACCGGGCCAGGCTTATATCGCGCTCTATGTCCCTGGCAGTTTGGTCCATGACCTCCAGCGGGGTCCCTTTCAGTTGCACACCGGCGGCAGCATACGCCGCCCTCTGGCTGGAGAGGATCTGCAGTTTTTGCTTTTTCATTTTTTCTTCGCGTATCTGCGATTCATACCGGGAAATAGCTGCGTTGTAATCGGCCCATTTTTTTTGCGTTTGAGCCGTCTGATAGTGGCCGTAGGCTGTCATTGCGGTGCCGCCTATCATCATGGCGAGAATTAACCATTCCATATTTTACTCCTTATGGATTATGAATTTAGGAATTGAGGGATTTAGGAATTCGCAATTCCTCAATTCGAAATTCCTCAATTTTTTCCTTCTAATCATCGGTGGTTCTTATCTGTGGCATCAAGGCCACGACCGTTAAAGGTAACGGAAGGTCTTGAACAACCGTTATGTGCGCATCGGTCTCATACCCTTCCGGGTAATCCAGCTCCTTGTCTCCGGTGAAAAGATCCGGGGGGACATCCATGGGCATCGAGGAATCGCGGAAAAAGATCGTATCCAGGGTATTTTCATCGGGACCGATCTTGCAGCCCAGCGTCTTGTAGAATCGTGCAATCACCTTGGAAATACGCTTTATTCTTCCCTGTGCCGTTCCATCGATAGCTCCGGCTTCAAGTCTCATGGTCTGCAAGACGGACCTATATCCGAGGCCCACATGTACCTTACTTGCCTCTCTATCAAGAGTAATGCCGTTGCCTGAAACGGTTTTATTCGGATGCGTGGCGCCATCGGCCAAAACGGTCACTTCTTTGCCTTCGAGATGATTGAGGCCGCCTATCGTGGTAGTAGGGGCACCATCATAGGAAATACCGCTATCCACGAAAAATGCGCTTTTCGTGTCCGTATCGTCGAACGGGGATTCGAGCATCTCCACATAGCGTTTTGTCGCTGCGCCGATCGTTCTTTTTACCACGGCCCAGAGCTCATCTTCCTGGGTTCCCGGAATGACCGCCACGCTCTCGAATTCCCCATCGGTTGTATGCCTGTGCCAGGCCACGACCTCCTGTTCCCTCAGATACGTCAATCCAAGCAGAACGCCGTCGCTTCGCACACACCACACAATAGAAAACGGCTCTTGATGATAGGACATATCATTGATCTGGGGCTTGGTGATATGGTTTGCCAGCAAGGTCATGTCCGGAGCCACATAACTATCAACCTCAAGTTTGTAGGTTAATTCCCTGACTTTCTTTCCGGCTTTTTGAACAAACAGAACTACATGCCCGACACGAACAGCATGAATGTTTTTGCTCCCATGAGCAGTTTCCCGGACTACCCTGGTATTGGTCGGTGTAAGCGGATCATCCAAGCCGGACGATCCTAAATTCCATTCACCACCTACGGTTCCGATCAATAACCGCTTACCCGGACTCATCCAGCGGATTGCATTTACCTGGTCGGCAGCCAGAGCATACGTGATGGGATCGGCGTCGCTCACCCCGGGAGTAAACCCGTCATAATCGCCGGAGGCCGATAGCCAGACCGTCTGAGGATAGCCCTTGGATCCGGCAAAACCTAACCGCTCTTCATAGAACGCAACGCAAGAGGGATATCCTAATTCCTCACACCATGTCCCTAATCGGAAGGGGCTGGATTTGTTTGTATTCGGCAGGTCATTGCCTTTTACCGTGGCAGTTACATTTTTTGGATTTGCATAGGTCGTAATTTCAAACCAATACCAGTTTGTATCGTCGGCCTGCCATCTCAACAGTCTGCCCTCATCGGTTGCTTTGAAAATGTTGAGATCGGCTTCGATAGTGACGCTTCCTGTAACGCCGCTCGGCTTCAGATTATTCTCGTTGTTGTAGGTGACTTTTTTTACCGAGACATCGTCGATCTTGCCATTAAAATCCGACGATTTCTCAAATGCAATAGTCGCCGCGCCCGCCCCGCACGTTATCCTTTCCGTGTATGGCCCATTTTTGTTACGGGAAAGTCCCTCTGTGCCTCCAACCTTCGGTGTAATCGTTCCATCCGTTCTATCGGACAATGTGACCACGACTTCATAATCTTCGTCCTGCGTGACTGAGATAGATTGATAAATATCGCTTTCCGATCCGGGAACTCCAACGGCTTTTCCGCCGGTGATCGACCATCCGGTTCCTTTCGTCCAATAGTCATCCGTATTAAAAGGTCCATTGATAACCAGGTCGTTCCCCAGGGTTGCCTGCTCTTCGCCGGATGAGGGTTCATACGGCCCATCGATGAAATCCACTTCGGTCAAGGTCCAATTAGTATGTGCCGTTCTGGATAATTTTCTCGGCTTATGGTTCGGATGGGTGAGCCACATTACATCGGCAGATTGGGCGTATTTGATCTCAAACAACTCACTCTCTTGGTAGGGAGAGGCAATTTCATAAATATCAGTGACTACCCAATAGGTTGCATTGGGAGGCTCTTGATTGGTATGGGTCAGAATACAGCGATAAATAACGCTATCATGTTTTACATAATCATAAGGGTCGTATTCCGTTGAATCATTCCAGGCATTAACAGTCTCCAGAGTATGAACAATCTGTCCCTGATCCATGTAGAACCTGATATATTCATGGCCGAATTCCAGCATATAGGCCTGGACGATCGAGAATTCAAAGGGGATAAGGCGGGATTTTTTTAAACTGTCCTTGGTAGTCGCTATATAGCGAAAGCCGGATCTGTTTGAAGCAGGTCCATGCGGATGGACAACCATGTTCTTGAGAATCCGGCCGGCATTGAAATATTTGTTGAGATCTATCCTGCCTTCGAGCAGAGGAGAAAATTCTCCGCCCGTGAAGTTAGTCCATATCGGATGCGCCTTGGCCACACCTTACCTCCCTGCTGCCTGCCAATCGGTTTCGTGCGTATCTTCCGGTGGATTGCCCTCGATCGCATTCAGCCGGTAGGCCTGTTTGATCTGGATAAGATATTCCTTTAAAATCAGATTTTTGAGTGTCTTGCTGTCAGCCAGCCTAATAGAAAGCTCCGCGGCCAGCTTGAGGGCAAGGCAAATCAGGAAAGCCGGATTGAACTTATTAGGGTCCGTGATCCGGGCAATGTATTTCAGATAGACAACATCCTCGTTGATGAGGAGCCTGTCACCCTCGATCACGTAATTGGCCGTGCTGTTGTAGAGCTCCCTGTCACGCAGGTAATCAGTGGGGAGCTGGTATTGATAGACGTATTCAAAATCGGGAACCTCGCTAAGCTGGGCCAGGCTCTTCCTTTTCATGGCGAAATTCCAATAGTGGGAATGAAGCAAGAGATCCCTTTCCGGCTCATAGAGCAATTTGCAGGTCCGGGCCTGCTTGGAATTCTCATTTAGATCGGTAATCAGCGTGTCCCCGATTCTGGACAGGGCTATATTGCAAATTTCAACATTCGAGCTCATGATTCACCTTACTTTTTCTCGCTGGCTTTTTCTTTTTTTGACTTTTCCGCCTTTTCAGCTTCTTCAATTTCTGTAGGCTCCTCAAATTCTACATCTTCTGAAAGCTCTTCAATATCTTCGGGCTTTATTTGCTTTTCGGGCATCTCCTCAAAATGCCGGGGGACTTTAACATCATCCTCAACCATGAACGGAGGATCGCTTGGATAATGGCGGGTCCGCCACCAACAATCCCGGATACACCTAATTTGTTTCATGATATTCCTCCCTCGAGGGGAGCCCGGAGGCCCCCCTTCTATGTTATGAATCTTCGGTTAATGAGTGATCTGTCCGGTCATATCGATCCAGGCGTCGAACTTACCAAGGGTAAGAACATTTACCGTGATCTCATAGACGATCTTGAGATATTGCCGTACCGTGTGGGGCAAGGGCATCCTGAGCACTTCATGTCCTTTAACAAGTACCGCTTCGGCAATAGCAGGGGTTTCAAAGATCGAGACAAAAGTACTATCATCCGCACTGTCCTGCACCTTAAACGTCACCTTAGACGTAGTTCCCACAACCGCCTCATTCACCGTAATATTCAGCCAGAGCGGTGTCCCTATGCCCGGTTTTTGGATAGCATCGCCGAGATCAATCGTATTGGTTGAATCGTGCTCCGCCACCGTGGTTTCTGCCTGGGCATCACTGAGCACCAGTTTGTTGTCCATTATTGTCATGATAAAATCTCCTCTATTGAGGGGCTCCTTTGGGAGCCCCGGTTTTTTATGCTACTGTGGTTTCGTTATTGAGCAGCGCATCCACCCGGCGGACCGGAATGCCCTGGAACTGAGTAATTGCCCGGCCGAAGGCCTCTCCCGGCTGCCAGTTGACATTTGACTTGTCCTTGGCCAGGATCTCCAGTTGTGTAAGGATCGTCTTGTTGCAGTAGATAACCGCACCGACGCCCTTATACGGGAGGTTATTCTTGGCCGCGATAATCAAATTATCGTCGATGATATTGGTGGAGCCGGTAACCTCGATGTTGCAGACCCGCTGGACGCACCGGTCGTCATGGATGAACATCCCGGCATTGACCTCAAAGTGGGTCCGGTAGGCCTGATATTCTTGCGGTGTGGCCTGATCATCCAGAACCGTGCATTCCCCGAGATCCCTGGCCTTGACTCCCATGCTGGCCGATCCTCCGGGATAGATCAGATGCACCTTATGCTTGCCCCACTGGACTATCCAGAGCGACGTATTATCATCCCCGGTTCCTCCAGTGTCGTGAACATTCTCCAGCGACAGGGCATTATATCGAGGGGTAAATCCGTCGAACTTCTCCGGCGTGGTTGACTGATCGCCGTAAAAGATGCAATCCGCAAGATCCTGGGAAAGACCCTCGACAAAGGCCATATCCTCACCCGAGCGGAACACAATCGGATTCGGTGCCAGGTCCACCAGTTTCTTATCGACAACGGAATACGCCTCGAGCATCCCGATACCTTCCTTGATCTGCCGCGTGCTGGACGCCTTTCGCGCAATACCCTTGTTGAGTCTTCTCCAGGTACCGGACGGCAGGGTATTTCGTACCGTGCCGAGGTGCCCCATTTTTTGATTGGCTTCCAGCCAAAGGGCATCGTCAAGGATCTCATTCGTTTCCGTCATTACCTCCACGATATCGAGAAGGTTCTGATCGGCCGTTCTTTTTGCCAGCTCTATAAGGGTGAGCTGGGCTCTCGTATCTAAAGTAGTCATGATCTTTTTTCCTCCTATTTGTTACGCATGGAAGGGTAATCGAGAAGTCGTTCCGAGCTGTTCTTTCGCAAATTAGCGATTTTGGCCATGGCAGCCGCTTCCTTGGCCTTTTCCTCTTGCAGTTTCTTTGCGGCTTTTTGTGCTTTGGCCAGCCGTTTAGCATCGGCCTTGATTTCCTCGGCCTTTGCTAACGTTCCGGCATCATACTCAGCCTCCCATTCCTGCTCCGTTTTTGTTCCGACAGTCGAGCTCATCTTTCATCCTCCTATTTTTCCATGCTTGGATACTCGAGGACCTTTTCCTCAGCCGCGCTCTTGCCATCAGGTGTTGCCTTCAATCCTTTTCCACCTGGAGGAGTGCCCGGAGGGGTCGTGTCCTCAAGGATTTTTTCACCGATAATATGAAAAGCCTTGATCAAATATGGATCATGGTCCCATTGGCCTTCTGTCAAATACTTAAAAAGACCTGGAACACCTTCTTTCTCAATTTGCATTATCAGACGATCGGCTACTTGCTTATTTCTTTCAAAATCAGCGCCCCATTCTTTTTTGAACTCATCAAAAACTTCCTTTCTACGTTCACTTTCAGCAACAATGTTACGAGAAATTATATCCCGATAGAACCAATCGTATAAATTTTCAGCTTGCTGTTTGGTCAAACCTTCTTTATGTGCAGCAAGTCGGAAACTCTGTTGAACGTATTCAGGATATTTATACTCTTCAGGTAATTCAGGATCTTTGAGTTCATATTTATCTGGGGCTTCTGGCCGGCCGATCTTGTTGAAAAAATCGGCCTTTTCCTCGTCCGTGGCGTCATCCTTCAGTAATTGAATAGAGTTAGCCAATTTCCCATCAAGTTCAGTCTTGGCTTTCCCTTGCTCCAAGTAGGCATTTGCGAAATCGCCTATCTTCTCGAATCCGGTCAAAGCCTCATTACTTTTCAGGTCATCTGGTAACTGTGCTATCCAACCATCTGGGTGCTCGTTTCCATTACTCATGATTAAAACCTCCATCAGTTAAAGTTTTGTCGCGGGGCAAACAAAAAGGGCAGCGAGATAAGTGGGTAAGCACTTACCTGCCGCCCTCAGTGTTTCCTGCGCTAACCTTGGCCTGGCCTGGCCTTGGTTAAGCCCCTATTTTTTAAAAATTTATGATTCGCTTATCGTGATCGTGGATGTTTCACTGACCAGAGTCAGCGTTGTATCCCTGTCTACAAGGAGAAGTCCGGCGATATCCTGCCCGTTGTCCGGCACGATCTCCCATATATCGTATTTATCCATTCTGAAGATTTTTTTGCGGGGATATTTCCCGCTGCCTGCCTTCTTGAGTGTTCCTGTCTTGGTTGCCATGTCATTCCTCCTCCATTTTTATGATACTTTGTCCTTGCTCCTCTTTGGGGGCTATCTGCATAAATGCACCTATAAGCTCATCAATATTCAGGTCATTCCAGATCCCGAGGCGATTGAGCAATTTTCTGGCATAATTGGCCAAAACCCTTTCTTCTTCGTTGTCCAAGATCTCGTCGAAAAAATGGAGTTCCGTGAGCATGTGCGCCAGGACTTTTCTGCCGGCACCACTATTAAAGGTTCGCCTATATTCCTCTCTGATCGATTGTTCAGATTTTTTGTCGGTCCATTTAAACATTTTCAGGCAAATTCTTAATTGCATCGGATAACTTGCCGCCGCTTAAATTGTCCGCTTCGGCCACGGTCTTATTTTGCTGAATTATGCGTTCCATAGTTTCCATGGTTAGCTGTTGTTTCTGGAATTGCGCCCTGGCCTCCCTGATTCCCAAAACCTCGTCCATGCTCCGTATCGTTTTTTGCGGCATCCCGTAGCTTTCCAGGATCTGCCGTGCGGTATCGTCCCAGTCTACGATATCGGCTGTGTCGGGATTGATCTTTAAAATGGGTATCAGTCCCTCAAGGCTCCTGGTTATACCCTGGGTCTGGAAAAGCCTTTTTTGCGCCTGGGCCAACGGTCCCATGTAATCAACATCGATCCTTGCCCCGGATTGTTCGAGCAGAATATCCGGGGGATCATCAATTCTCCCGGCGTTGTATTCGATATCAAAGACTCTATCAATGGTCGGGTCCAGGCATTCATAATTCAAGCGACCGATCGCGGTCCCGAGCACGGCGGCCTTTTCTCCTTGTCTCTCGATAATCTCCGTTGCGGTCATCTGCCTTTCGGCACGGGAGAGCATAAGGAAGAAATCGACCTTGAAATGATCCTGTATGATCTCCCTTTTCTTGTCCTCGCGGTCAATCCCCGCCGGGAAATGGATACCGCTCAGGACCGGGGAAATGATCCGTTTCTCATCCTCGTAATAGTTCATGCCCCGGGGCAGAATTCTCACCTTGCCGATCAATTCGGAAGGTACATTATAGGAAGGCTCCACACTCAATTCCGCTGCCTTGAGCAGCGTCTTTGAGATCAGGTTCAATCCAATAATATCCGACAATGCCGTGCTCGCCGGTGAGCGCCCGTAGACTTCGTTACTGGCCTTTCTGTACCTCCACACGGAAAAGGGATTGCTGTCGTAGCCGCTCTCGAGGACCATTTTCTTCCCTTCAAGCTGCAGCCAATAGGAGGCAAAGGGTTTGTTTTTCGCATTGAGCTTGCCCTGTTCCCGTTCCTCCCTTGGGAATAGCGCATGGATGAACTCGAATTCGGTAAAGGGATTTTTTTCAAGTGCATTTTGTAATGAATGGCTCAAATTCTCCTTTCCAAATTTCTTTGCCGCTTGCCGCGCCTGGATCTTGTATTTCCGGTAGACCGTATCGACTACCCCTTGCTCGTTTTCCGCTATGCAGATCTCCGAACAATGCCTTGTGTGGAAAAGAATCTTGCTGACGGTCGTATTCTCCGGCCAACACTCCTCGGAATAAATTGTAGCGGTTCCAATCGAACCGGCATCGATGAAAAATTCCCCCATGGTGGTGTAGAAATTCGATCTCTGGAACGCAGAATAGAGCGTTTTTTCCGTTTCCTGCAGCCATTCCTTGACTTCCGGTATCGCATTCAAACGGGGATCGGCCATCTTCAGCCTGAACCACTGAATCGAAGGAGACACAAGATACCCATGGAGACCGTCGGCAAAAAGTTCGAGGGCGGCCAGCGGAGAGCCATCATAAATTTTAGTCGCCCGGTTTGTGCCTTTGGATTCACTTTTGATATTTGCACGAATCGGTACGACATAATCGGCGATATCCTGCCATAGTCTCTCCCACGGATTTCTTAGCTCTTCCAGTTGAGATTGGCGCTTTATGAGCAGATCTGCTAATTCAGCCATAATTAAGTCCTGTGAGCTTTTTTAACGGCTCTTTCCTTTCCGAGAATGGACATTGCGACCGCCCAGACGTTTTTGATTTTCTTTTTAGCCTTGCTGCCTGCACTTCGTTTCTTCTTGAGCAAGGAAACGACCATCTCGTGAAATTTCTTTGTGTGGATTCCCTTGCCTTTCGGGGACTTGAATCCGGCCCTTCTATAGAGAGCCTTGATCGCTTCGGACATTTTCTATTCCTCAGTTCTTTAAAATATCCGTCAGGATATTGGCCAATATGTTTCGCAAGAGCTTTATTTCGCTTTGTGTCAGGATGACCAGGTTTTGCGTCTGCGGAATGAGCACGATAGCATTCGGGCTTATGGTAACGCCCCCTGGGAGTGCAACTATTTCATCCTGCGTAGCAGCCACCAGATTAATAACGCCGGGAGATATTGTAACTCCTACTTTGATCGTTCCTTCCTGGATCTGCGCCAAGACCGACTGAATTCCGGGCGTGATCGTGACCCCGCATTTTATTGTCTCTGCCTCAATGCTCGATATTAAATTCAATACATCAGGCGTTATAGTAGCACCTGCTTTTATCGTCTCTTCCGGACAGCTTGACGCCAAATTCAATGCCTGTGGGGTTATTTCAGCTCCAGCTTTTATTGTTTCTCCCTGAGCTACAGAGGCAAGATTGATAACTCCCGGGGTTACGGTTACTCCGCCGCCGCCTGTTGTATAAACAACTGTTAATGTAGCAGCATCCGCAGTTTCCTGTGCCCATATTTTGACATACCCAGATGTAGAGTCGTCGAGGAGTACAAAACCCCAATCAGTGTGCCCAGCATTAATTATATCCTGACATAAAGTTTTGATCTCCGGTGAATCTACCCATCCAGTTGCATCAATCGTCCAACTGACAGAATTAGCAAGAGTAGCTATTGTATCAGGCCTGTCTCCACCAGACGCCCATGATATTGTATCCTTATCAACAGCTTTTAATAATTGCCCACTGTGAGTACTCTTAAAATTCACATTTACACTAATCTTACAACCATTTTCCGCTGTACCTGATGCGGTAACTCCTTCCCATTCCCATCCAGCTTCTGCTATAGCAGACCAGTAATAACCAGTATACAAAGTATTACCATACTGATCGTAAAAAGTGCCTCCCCAGACAAAACAATCATCTGCTGTAGCAGTTGGCCCCCAGGTCGTAGGAGAGAGTTTTCCAATTTCCTTTGCTGCATACTGTTTTTCTAAAAGACCTAATTCATGCTTTCCACCTCCAACCTCCTCATACTTATGGTCGTCCTCCTCTCCTTTATTCCAAGAGAAGAAGAAGGAATCAAACATCAAAGATCGAGCTTTTGTGGCTTGCTTTTTCGCAAAATGTGGATATAACAACTCCCCTTTTTCAAGAGTATCAAATTCAAAACACAGCCTCTGAGTAGTAGTCTTTGTAGCTTTTGATTCAACATCGAAAGAAAATAAAGCTCTACCATGCCCGCCAACTCTGACTCTTACCGTCCCCTTTTGATCCTCTGTGGATACAGCATAAGATATCTCTATCCTATCAGTTGCATCTTCCCCAGTAATTTCCCTCACCTGGAAGTTACTCACAGCAGGAGTAGGTCTATTCCATAAAATCCCCCGTTTTACCTCTGGATAAAAACTGCCAGAAGTTAGAAGTTTGTCGTCTTTATAGAACTCCAGTCCAGTAGTGGTAAATTTAATTTTGCTGTCTCTAAAGGTTATGGTCTTGGAATTTGCATCCCAAAGATATGGAGCATACTCACCATTCCCACAGTCTACATTATATTGACCAATGTTAGACTTGTAGACCTTCTTGTCAGAATCTTTGACAAGAAACTCCCTGCCATTCTTAGTCCATTTGTGGTGTATCAGTTCCATATCTTCTCTATAATCTCATCATCAGATAGCTTTTCCGACATATCAATCTCTACATGAGGCTTATCTTTTAAAACCATTTTAATGTAGTCTTTTTGCTTACAAAATGCCTTTGCTTTTGCTTCACTGTATCCCAGCTTCGTAGTCATACTGGACAAAGTTTTCTCATTATTCCTATACGTAAAAATTATATAAGCCCGATCAAACCAACTCAGCAGCAAAGAAAAAACGGGCGGAGAGCATAGTCGAGGGTCTTTAAATCCCCATAATGCAGAACCTTCTTCCATTCTCCTTTTGAAATAACTTTGAAGTTTTAGCAAAGCTATATCAAAGGGATATCTGCCATTCCTAACATTGGTACTTAGTACAAATAGCTCCATGCTCTCGTAAAAGCCTTCAGGATTAAGTTTCTCTCTCCAGTTACCTAATTTTTTCTTGCTTTCATTGCTTAAAGGATACTCGTCAAGAAGATCATTACCCATATTCACGCCACACTTAATGTGCAGTATCCTTGCTATGGCACTTGTCCCGCTTCTTGGAATGCCTGCTACAATTACAGGAGATTTCATATTATTCGATACGAATAACCTTTGGCACAGCCAAGGTTGGTTTTGCAAAGAAGAAAGGGATAGCCACACTCTCGCCCCATAAATCATATACCGCCGATACTTGAATGTTGTAATCGCCAGGAGGCAGATCCCCAAGTTCAAACCATAGCTTCACTGTTCCATCACCTAAATTTAGTGGTGTAACAGTTTCATTTATATCCCCTGTAATTTTATATACTTTTACACTTATTTGTGGATCACATGTGAGATGCGGATCGGCGACGACCACTGCAGGCAGCAAGAAAATGATGAAACATAAGGCTGCGATTAATGAAAATAGTTTTTTTCTCATGACATGATTCCTCCTTTTTTTCGTTCATCTACTGTAGGATTATTTATGTTAGGTTTATAATCCCCTCGGCATTCCACTGGATCTTGAAGTCCCCGTTGCTGGAACTCTTGTCTGCCTCGAAATCGAAACAGCAGATAAGATCATCCCCCGCCAAAGTGTCGTCAATCAGAACGGCATACCGGGCGGTGATGGTTGAATTGGTCCAGGTAACATCGTCACCATCAAACACGCCCTCATCATCCGTATCGTCCTGACTGACTGCCTGATTCGCAAGCGTGGCCCCACCGGTAGTATAACCGTTCCCATTGGGTACTTCATTAGTAAGGTCACCTTTTACGTTATGGTCCTTGTCCGGCGTGTAGGCATTTGTATGAAGCTGGACCTTAATGGTGTCCCCAGCAGCGCCTAAATCGCACAATTTTTTCAGCAAATTAGCTTTGAACCGGTTATAGATGATATCTGCCATGATATTTCCCCCTTACCACAGTAACCATTTGGCTACCTTGATTAGCCTTTCGTTCTCGGACTTATTTCTGAACGCCCTCTCCTTGAAAGCTGCTTCTCGGAGATCTCTTGCCAGCTTCCAATAGATCATGCAAACGATTACAAGACCTACGACGATGAACTCCATAATATCTCCTCTATTGACTTATTCTTCCGGTGACCGGACCGGATGTATAGTTGCCGCTTTTTACGCCAAAACGATACCAGGCCCCTTCGGGCTCTTCGCCGATTTTTTCTATGTTGGCAGTGAAGGCTTCCACATCCAAAGGCGTAATTCCCTCGTCAAAAGACCTCTGGATATGAACGGTTGCGCTCCATGTCCCGGACAGCGAGAAATTGAATCCGCCCCGGATAAAAATCCAATCGCTAAAGGTGTTTTCCGCGGCGATATCGACCTTGACCTTGGTTCGTGGCTGTCTTTTATCTCTCCACCCAGGCATTTTATTTATTCTCCCAGCAAAGTCTTTTTGGCCAATGTTGGTTCGCTTGTTATTCCAAGAGCACTTGTCAAAATAGTCCCTGCCCTGCCTGTCTGTCCTCTCCTGATTTTTGCCAGACGTTGTTTTTCGGCCTCTTCCAGCTCCTCTAGCCGTGGGTCCGTTGGCGGCGGAGCCGGAGTCGGAATATCGGTTTTAAACATTGACATCTAAAGTTCCTCCCTTAAAATCTCTGACCAGATGTAGTCTTTCCATTCGCCGTTGATCTTGGCATGGTGCCTAAGCCTTCCGGTTATCTTGAAGCCTACCTTCTTGAGCAATCTGATCGAGGCCTTGTGATCCTCGCGGACAATTCCAACAATCTTTTCAAGATCGTGCTTCTCAAAAAGGGGGTGCAATCCATCTTTTGCAATAGCGGCGATCATCTTCGGATTCAAATATCCCTTCTTTTTGACGATTCCGATCGTGGCATAATATCCGGGATAGATCTGATCCAGAAATCCGAATCCTACGACCTCCCCGTTGTCAAGCCCGGTAAGCGAATTCTTGATCTTCTCGTAAAACCAATCATGGAATTCCCAATAATCGGTTACTTTCCCCCGGTCTTCCCAAAATCGTGGCCATTCGCTCAGGATTTTCCACAGCGCAACTAAATGTTTTTCTTCCGTCGGTACGAGTTCTACAGGCCCAAAAGAGATCATGCGCGTGCGCTCCTCATGGATTCAAAGGGATCATACTCGTTGTTTTTTTCATCATAATTATCCGGAATGTCGGCAGCGATTGGTGCTGATATGCCGATGTCGTCAATCCGGGCCATCATATCAAGGATGTCATCGTGCACACAGAAGGGGAAAAAACTGTATTCCTCATCGATGAACAGCTTGATCATGTCCTGGCCGTTATATATGAGGCGATGAGGTAGATAGAACTGGCCGTTCTCGTACCTCGGTTCCAGGCGCTGAATTCGATCAAATTTACCCATTGATCCGCCCAGCGGGGTGATCTTGAAATAATTACCCTCCTCCCCCTGTTTTTCTTGCATGTACGTAATATCCGCATCCTTGCCGTATTTTTCATAGCCCACTTTCTTAATAGGCTTGTTTCGTTCCCGCATATCACGTAAGGCCTGCCATCGTTCGCCGAGATTTAAACGATCACGGAGAAGATCATCCAGGAACATATTCCAGTTTGCATCAATACTGATAACGCCCATTACCGTGTAATCCGATTTTTTCGACTTTTCATTGGCAGGATCCACCAGGAGGTATTTATGGCGCCGCAATGGCAAGACATCGTAATAGGCGAGCCATTCGAGCTTGAATTTTTGATCTTCGGATGCGATGGGCTTGAGCAGCTGCTGGCATGAGAAGATATACTGGCCCTGCTCTTTTCTGAGCTCGTCAAGTCTTCCCTGTGAAAGAAAGACAGGATTGCCGGTGGCTGTGCCATCATCAGTCGCCGGCTTGATCCGGGAATGATAGGTGCCTTTTTTTCTTAGATGTGCATAGAGGTCCGCAAAATGGTAATGGGTCCCGTTGAGGCGCTTAGATCCGCCGTCGGTACCCAGGGATTGCGAGAGCTCATATTGCCGCAAGACCTTCGTTATCTGCTCAGGTGTGGTAACGCTTGTCTCGGTGACTACATCATCATAGATCCGGATCGTGAAATGCTTTGATGTGGGCTGGCCGTCAACGATACCCCAGGCCTCGATGCTTGATTCTTTTGGAGTGCTTTTCCGTTTGACCATAATGCCGTCATCTTCGGACCATTTCGGGGCCTGCTGTTTCGGATGCACGAAAAACACATCCTTAAACCATTTTTTGATCGGGGCCTGTCCTTCAAGGGTTACCTTGATCTGGCGAAGAAACCCCTTTGCAATGGGCCTGGTATGTGAGAAGATCCCGATTCGCTCCTCCGGGTTACGGGCCAACTCCTGAATCGGAAGGCCATAGGTGAGGATGGTGCTCTTGTAATGTTCCCTGGCCCAGAGATCCAGGGTGTCAACGCAATTCTCTTCAACATCCCGGATGCATTGAATAATAAATGGCTTATTAACATCGATACGCTCAAGGCCAAAATAGAGCACGAAAAAGAGATCTTTCAGGCATAATTCCCGGTACGTTGCAAGGGCATTGATCTTACCGGCAGCTATGGTACGGAAGATATCCTGGTAATCATATTTGTACGGGGCGTCTGATATCGGGGTAAATTCAACCATCGGCGCCCTCTTTTTTTAGTTTTGCCATATCCTTTTGCACGTCCTTTCGAAACCCTTCCAGGTCAACAGGATCAAAACCGGATCCTGGGATGTCCGGGTTTTCTAACAAGCCGGCGAATCGAAGCTTTGTCTCAATGATCTTCACCGCCTTCATTCCTGCCGCCGATCTGGTGGGAAGATCATGGATGTCTTTTGTAGGTAGATCGCTACAGGTAACCTTTCCTGTTTCAGGATCCTTTACGGATTTCTGATTTCGAAATATATCCAGAAGCCAGGCCTCGATCTCGTTCAGGGCCTCCATGTCTTTCGGGACCGTGATCTTTATGTATTCCCGGACCACGTGCCGGGTTTCCTCGCTGCGCTCCTGGCGGATCTTCTTGAGCCATGCTGCAACGCTGGTCTGGCTTATGCCGTCTTTTCCCTTCAGCTCCTCGGTCAGTATTTTTGCGATTGCATCGGTGGACTTGCCTTCAGCGGCCAGGGCGAGCGTACGGTCCTGAAGATTATATTTCTCGATTTTACTTACTGCAGACATTGTTTATCCGATCTCAATTCCAGAAGGTTTAAAGAAACGTATAAATGCATTTTCAAACATATTTCTTCCGAAAGCTTTACAGGAGAAGATATCCAGGGAGGCCTGTTCATGGCCTGGCCATGTGTGGAGTGATAGGCTCGATTCCAAAAACATGACCTGCAGGCTGATTCCGGTCTCGGCGCCAGGAATATTGTCGGAGATCTCAATCTGTTGGCGCATTACCTCTCGTACCTTTAGGGTGTTGACAAGGAGCGTCACAAACTCAGCGCACTCCCCCAGGCTCCTGGCTTCGCATACGAAACCGTCGATATGCATCCGATATCGGTCAATCATCAATTACACAATTGTGTTATACCGCCTTCGGGCGCCCTCCGGACGGCTGGGTTTAGTATGATGGCGGCTGCTCAGGATCTCGCAAGGCCCAGGAAGCGCCTCCAGGCCTCCGTGCCCTTGACCAGGGCATGACCTAAGCCCACGCCTGGTAAATCTTGGATTATTTCTGATTTTTATATCATGGAAAGAAAAGAGAATTTAAAAACGGACATTCCTCTACGGGGACAATAAGGGACATTCCTCTACGGGGACAATAAAGGACTTGACAATGGTGGAAGGGTGTTAAGGATTGATATCAAGATTAATCAGGATGTTTTGCGGTCAAGTTTACCGCTGGTTACCCAATCCCTATGTGATTTTTTACAGTCACTTCAGTGACTGTAAAAAATCACATAGGGACAGTCATTTCATAGACCTTGATGCCATAAAACTCTGGACTGTGTGACATTTTAAATGTCTGTTGATAGGCAAAAGAAGCCCATTCTTTTAGTCTTAAAACTTCATTACGGCCTAAATATATCGCTGAAGCATTTTTTCCAGTTATTTTTTGAAAGTTGACTATCTTTTCGATTAAAACTATGTCAATCATTATTTTCTCCTTTAAGATAAATTGTGGTTCCCGAGCTCCCTGGGTCCACAACATAAGGTGGTTTACAAGGTCGGCTGGATTGACGGGCTATGCCTCCCACTGAACCGGTTTCAATTCCTTCGGTAAAAAAAGCGGATGGCCGGGAAATCCCTCTTTTGTGAGCCGCAAATAGTGAAGGTGTGGAAGGATCTTTCGTACTTCTTTATCTCTATTTAAATGCATTCCATGAATTCCCCATGCTGCTACAATCACACCGGCACATTTAGCCATATCAAGGAGAGCCCGGTCATTATCAGGGCCAACCGGATCTTCAGCGACTTTCATAACCTTTGGTGATCTGGCTCTAAATGCAAAGAGATTCGTCATACAAAGCCCCGCGTATCCCCAGTTTTGAGCATATTTAATACAACGGCGTACAGTATTGTCATCATTCGTTTCGTCCGCCGTACTTGGATTAAGGCCGATAAACATAGCATATCCCGACACAAACAGGCCACCCCAATAACGCCAAAGGGTGTAGCGGTATTTTCTGCAAGGTGAGAATGTTGCACTTTTTTTCATGTGGTTTACTTATCTTTCTTCATTACAAGCTTATATGACCAATCGTTGATCGCATCCTCGTTGCCAATCCAGGTATTTCCTTCTTTCTTTACCGGCAGGCCTGCACTGACCAATTTATAAAACGTAGTTTTACTGATAGGGATCCCGTCTCTCCCGAGGATCTTGCAGAGATTTTCACGGCCGATAATTATCTTGATCTTTACATCATTCATGGCTTAGGATCTATTTTTTATACATCCTCAAAACTGCCTCTAATCGCCTCTAACCAGCACCAGAAAAGGGCCATTTCGTTTACATAATAGGCTTTTATCAGACTCCCGGAAATCAAACCTGGTATGAATTTCAGCGTTTTTAACAGTAATTGTTTAATCCAATTCTTAAAAAACCACGTCATTCGCTTTGTTTGTGAAAAACCATTTTTTCGCTCAGATTGCTTATAATCACCCATAATTTCCTCTAATCGTCATTTTATTGATTTTTTCAAACCTCAATATCGAGATAATCGCGAAAAAGAGCCGATATTGGTCATTATATAAAGAAAATACCCCTCACCATGCCCTGTAAAATCGCCCTTCTTCCCCTTTTATCCAGGATTTTGACCGTCGGTTGCCTGTTCTTCATTCGGGTTGAATCCTGTTTTTATCTTCGCTCTCTCTCAGATTAGATGGTATAAATCGAATCAATCAGGTTAAAAATCCCCCTTTTTCGACGAAACTTACATGGTTTTTACGAATAATTACATGGTTTACAACATGTTTTAATGCCCTTTTTTCTAATGATTTCAATACCTTCATGGTATTACCCCCCCTTTTTACTCTTTGTTACGAAAAAGTAAAAAATAAAGTAGATATATATATAACCCGTGCATGTACACACGTGTCATATATATATAAGAGTTTATGTACCCAAAACCATGTAAACCATGTAAAATAGCCAGTTTTATTAATAATATCAACCTGTTAGCATTTTACAAACCCATGTAAAAGACCTGTAAAGACATGTAATCGGTGTGCATAAACCATGTAATGGGATAAAAGGGCTCTCGTGCCAGAGCGATAAAAGCAAAAAAAAAATTAATCATCTGCCAGGCCGATGCCAAAAAATTTATCTTGTGTCCCATCCCTTTTTTTGACCACCTCCGGATAATTTAAAAAGATCTGTTCATAAAAATTATTCTTTCCCAAAGGCGTCATCTTTCCATCCTCACACCACTTTTGATATGTCCTATACAATTCATTCGGTAATACCCTGGATCCAGGAAACATGACACACATCTCATCAACAAACATCAACACAGGGTTTACCCTGGCCCTGAACCGTTTTTTCGCCTGGACCACGGATTCCGGGACCAGGATCTCGTCATTTTTAAGCACTCTCTTTAAGCCCTCCAGGGACCAGGCGAATATCCCGTTTAACTCCTTTACAAGTTTATCCCCGCGGCGGACATCCCTGTTCTCTCCCTCAAATTTCTGTTTATATTCAAGTACAATGATCCGCCGGAAGAAGGCATCGGTCTTTTCTTTCACACCGGGAAAGGCATTCATTGATACCATGTGCTTGGCAATCGGGATAAATTTCACATCTCCTTTATACTTGACCTCTGCCTGGATCTCATCGCCGGTTGCGATTTTTTTGAAGTTTGTTACATCAAGTCTTCCGGTCTCTGTCTCTCCGCATGAATTCAGCAATTTGTCCTTAATCTCTACCGGTCCAAAATCCTTTTGCATTCGATTTAACGATATATGCGAAACATTTTTCCTGCCCAGCATTTCACACAAAACACGTTCCACCACGTATTTGCCATTACTCCCCTGGCCAACCTGAAACAATGCTGCCGGAAAGATTATCTTTGGGTAGAGGCAATATCCAAAAAACTCCTGGACGACATCGGGTTTGAGCATATCATCCTCGAAAATCTCTGCCAAGGTCTCCATCCACAGGGTACACTTTGCTTTTTCATCATAGCGCACGGATAATTGAGCCCTGGAATTAAAAACGGGAGAATGAGGGACCAGCTCCATTGTCTCAAGATTCAGCATCCCGTTCTGTAGATTCAGCCACATAGGATCATACTCGATCTGATCCTCCGGCCGGTAGGCCTGGCTTTTGAGTAGATCGAGCGCATCCTGAATCCACCGTGGTTTCGCATGAATACCCAATTCTTTCTGTGTTGTCTGTTTTATCCCCATCTCCGGCATCACCAGCCATACGCCGGCTTTATCATATCGAAAAAAATCCTTCTCTTTCAAATCATACACAAGGGGAGCTAATTTCTTGTCAAGGAAATCGGCCATTAACTGTGGATTAAATCCGACTCGGCCTTTCTCGTTGACAGAAAGAAATGGTTTTTCAGGGTGGAGTAAGGATTTTTTTTTTGAGGGCTGCCAGGAAGGATCGTATCCCTCACAAAAGGGTGCAAGGGACTCCTCGCTGGAGATTATCTTCCGGGCATCCGCCCAGGTGTGGTTACAATGATTATGAAAACATTGGTAGGTAACAAGGCCGCTTTTATCTTGCACAATCGAGGCCTCGTTCTTTTTATGCGACGGATCAAATAGACAGCTCTTGAGCCGGTAAATCGTCTTATCAGCTTGCTTTTTCGCGGTATATGTAATGGAATAGTGGGAAAGATACTTTTCAAGGTCCAGAGGGCCTAAATCGGATTGCGAGGATCCTCGAGAATCCTTTTTCTTACCACGGGCCTTACCGGGAGTATCCTTGGTTTCATCTTCTTTCGGTGCTAATGCAGCGATTTTCTTGAGAGTTTCAAGATCATTGATTGGAATATCTGCAAGTTTTTTCACTTTTTTGGATCCAGAAACTCTGAAGGTATATAACTTTTTCTATGCGGCCGTGCCTGAGTATGATCGCCTTTTCGGGGAGTGGTCCCGTAAAGCTTCCAGATCCTGGACGGATTAAATACCTTCAGATCGATATCGACTTTTTTATTTCGAAATTTATACTCGATAGCTCTCAGGACATCTTTGAGATATGCTCCTGTTTCTTCTGTATTTGGCAGATCATCGAGCCGATAGACAAGATGAATTCCATTCCCAGAATATGCAGGTATCCCGGGCGCAATAGTAAATTCCTTTTTGAGCCAGGCGGCGATTTTTTTGCCTACCTTCTTCGCGGCCTCCAGCTCTTCATTTGTTGATGAGATCCCGGTGGGACGGACCGGATCCAGATCGATCGGCAGCCATCGTATGCATAAAATATCAGGGTCCGCGGTGCTCACAGATTTTACATCGGCGGCCTTGAGCCTGTTTGTAGCCCTGGCCAGCAGATCGGGGATCACGGGATTCAAGGTAAAATAAATCCCCGGGGCTTTGAGGGCCTCCAGGGACTCCGCAGCCTGGCCAAATGCCGCGGCACTGTCAAAATAGCCATACACAATGCCGGCGCCGCCCGCCCAGCCCTGCCACGCCTTATTGCTCTTTGACAGGCCATAGGCCCGGATCTCGGTCACCTCACCGGGATTAAAAAAGAGATTATATACATCTGCGCATTTCATTTCGGTTGAAATAGGCTCCTGGAATGAGCATTTAAAATGAGTACTTTAAAGTCAAAGATCCGGTGCTGTCCTTTATATGGAATTGGTTCACCTAATATAACAGGATCTTCAAATACAAATGCATATGGACCAAAGAATCAAAGGCTATCATGCTTTTTTACGCATTCAATCATATTCACTCTGCCAACAATGGCTCCCAGAGGAAATAAATCAGGACGATCGGGTATCCTTATTCCAAGTTTATCTTGATTGTCAAGAATCCATTGATAACCTTCATAATCAAAAATATAACCTGCATGTATCCAAAGAGGCCCCCGGTAATTAGAGTACCATGTTCGATTTTCAACAGGCTTTCCGTGAAAAATTGCCCATGCCCAGGGTTGTTTTACGCTAAGTGCTTTCATGTTTTCTTACCACTGTGCGCTCCACTTAATGTTCTTGTTAGCCATTTATTTTTCTCCAGTTGTCCACATTTATTTGCATGGCCTTACCAAGCATTGATTCTGCGAACATCCCTGTCAAGCGACGCATTTCGACGCCGTATGTCTTTTACTGCCTCCAGTTTTTTTTCTACGATCGCTTTTGCCTCCTGGAGCTCTCCTTCGCTCATTCTATCAATGAGCGCCTGGAGGCTTGTCTTTGTCACAACCGATAATCCTTTCATTAGATCCTCCTCTCTTCACTTTCATGAATAGATCTATTCTATCCGTTTCATTCCATGGATAATGCTCTCCCATAAGCCGGCTCAATGCCAGCCAGGCCCGGGTATTGAAATGGCCTATCTCATGTTGGGCGGCACGATAGACTTTGTAATCTTCTTTTCCATTTGTTTCCGGCATCGTTCCTCACACATTCTTTGAAGTGCCTCATAGCCTTCATCTGTCAACCATCGGCGAAGGGTCTGTTCCTGCTCTTTCTGATACAAATCAAACGAATCCTTGCGCCTGCCTGCATACGGGTGAAAACTGCTCATCATAAATACCTGTCGCCATCCATGAAATAACGGGCAGTGAAGTCCTTTTTGCATCTCACGCAATGCCACGTGGTGTATTCGTCATGGTGTGTCTGATCATTTTTCTTGCAGAAAGGGCACCAGGGCTGGACCTGTCTCTTTGGGTTTTTAGCTTTTTTCAGCTTCATGGTCTTTGCAAATTTACCCGGTATTCCTTCATCACCATGCCGAGCGCCCGATCTTTACCGATGTGGAAATCCATGCCGACCTGATCGGCGATATTCCGAAACGTCTCGCCGCCTTCCAGGCCCGTGTGAATGACGCTGCTAATGGCAGCCTCCTTTTTAGCCTTCTTAACCAGCCTGGTGAATTTTCTCCCCGCTCTTTTGCCCATCGTTATCCTCCTCAGTTGAAGATTGAAACAGCTCTGGTTTTTCTTTGAGCGTCCTTTTTATCTTTTCATAAAGTGCTTTCCACTTTTTAGCCTCTGTTTTCCAATAGCGGACCTCTTTTTCCAATCTCTCGGCTTTTTCTCTCCAATCCGGGAGGGGTATTACGCTTGCTTTTTTTGGTTTTCGATATTTTGCAATCACATTTTCAATGTCGTCTCTTGTAAGAAGTCTTTTCCGTTTTTTTTCAAGGTTGTTTATTTCCCTGATAACATCAGGAGCTTTCAAAGGTGTGCATTGGCTTATAATTTTTTCGATGAGAATAGGGCTGTATTTCATAGAAAAATCAGGAAAGTTAAAATAGGCCTTGCATAAATAATCAAAGGTATTTGGCCTTATCCACCATCGCACATAGAGATATGTCTCGAATGGGCTTTTTTTGAAGAAAGGGTTTTCTTGATAGCGGCGTGTAGTCTGTAGGGCATAAAGCTTTTGAATCTTTTGTTTATTTTCTTCTTTCTCATTTTTGATATGGCCTTCAATCTCTGACTCAATTTGCTGGATCGTCTTTCCTTCTATTAGTTTTTTTAATGATTCTTTTATCTCTTTTTTTTTCATGATATCTCCTTATGGTTTAAAATTAATGACGCAAGAAGCTGATAGGTTTCATGGC
>Ga0315551_10000327_pt1 | contig 38014 bp, 33 predicted proteins | sample SalMarSW160290MG_FD_203678 | JGI IMG/M metagenome (GOLD analysis project Ga0315551, IMG submission 203678) | Salt marsh sediment microbial communities from the Plum Island Ecosystem LTER, Massachusetts, United States - Salt Marsh Sediment SW1602-90 ...
ATAGTAGCGCACAACTGGCGGACATGGGCCGGAATCACTCCGGGACAAACAATGACCTTGGGTACGCCGAAGGGGAGTTGCTTCATCACCTGAGCTCCGGAGAGCGCCATGGTAGAGCCGCCTACGGCCATAATTCCGCCGACTTCCCCGGCGGCGTATAGCTGCTTGACCTTCTCCATGGTGCCTCTTTCCATGACCTGGGTCAGCCAGTCCCTGTCTTTGGATGCCCTGACTTCCTCAATGGAACTGCCGCCTAAACGGGCGATTTCGTCCGGGCTGACATCGGCTTTAAATAACGGCTGGCCACCCATGCTTACATCAATAATAATGGCACTGCAGCGTTTTCGATCAAGCTGCTGCTTCAGGAACTGTATCTCTTCGCCTTTGGTGTCCAGCGTTCCCAGGACTATCACAGATTTCTTGCCCATAACGTTCTCCATCTAGTGCATATACCTGCCCCCGTCCACCACCAGCGTCTGTCCGGTGATGAAATCGCTCTCGTCGCTGGCCAGGAATACTAGAGCTCCAACCAGATCCTCAGGCACTTCCAGACGCCCAAGCGGGGTGAGACTGACATCATACTTGCCAATGTCATCGATTAAAGACCGGCTCGCCTCAGAATCGGTAAATCCTGGGCCGATGGCATTGACGCGTATACCATACTGGCCTACCTCTATGGCCATGGCTTTAGTGAAGCTGATGATACCACCTTTAGAGGTTACATAGTGGACCATGTGCCTGGAGCCGGTAAAGGCTGTTTCCGAGCTAAGGTTGATAATCTTGCCCTTCCCCTGCTTTTTCATCTGGGGGAATACCGCCCGGGCACACAGGAATGCCCCTTTCAGGTTCACCGCCATCAACTTATCCCACTCGTCGGGCGGGATTTCGGTAAATGGTTTTCTGGTTATGCCGTATACCATAGCGGCATTGTTGACCAGGATATCTATTCGGCCGAATTGCTTTATTGTCTCTTTAGCCATCGCCAGGGTAGCCTCCTCCGAGGTAACATCGGTCTTAATTGAGATAGCTTGGCCGCCATTGGCCTGGATTTCCCTGGCCGTTTGCTGTGCTTCTTTGTCCTTGACATCAGCTACCACCAGACTGGCCCCCTGCTCGGCCAGGGCTAAACAAAAAGTCTTACCCAGTCCGCTGGCACCGCCGGTTACTATAGCTACCCTGTCTTCTAATCGGCTCATTTTTTCTCCCCCGCCATTTTCAGGCCGAAGTCCTTGGCCATGGTCTGGTAACAGCAGTAGCCGCTTCCCCGGCCGGTACCCACACCGGAGTGGGCAGCCGCCGAACACAGGTAGAAGTTCTTTATCGGGGTGCGGTAGTTAGATAGCTCGGGTGTTGGCCGGAACCGGTCCTGCTGGGAGAGGAGCATATCCCCAACGGCAATGCAGCCCTGAGGCATGTTTATGTGCCGGGACTGAATATCATAGGGGGTGACGACGCGGCTGGCGATGACGTTATCTTGGGTCATATTGGGAGCATACTCTCCCCACTGTTCCACTATCCTGGTGGCGAATTCATTCCTGATGTGTTCCCATTCACTTGGCGAGAAGAATCTGGCTGGTGGGGCAAACTCCTCCACCCCGATGAGATGCTTGCCCTCCGGAGCGCGGCTCTTATCCCACATCGTGTCGGCGCCGGTAAACAGGAATAGCCGGCTGGCTATGCCGCTAGTCAGAATTTCGGCCAAGTACCGGGTAGCCATGTAGTCGGCATTTCTCGGCCCGATGTATAATCTGGGTTGCAGGCCGCATTCCGGGTTGAAGGAGGCTGCCTTGTATTTGGGCAGCTCATGCAGGGCAAAGTTGGCCCAGATGACATTGTGCCGGTCGTATCTGATGTTCTTCACCCGGTGCATAATTTTAGGGCTGACGTGTTCCTCGCCGATGAGCTGGCAGATTGTCTGGTAAGCACTCAGGTCGCTCACCACCAGCTCTTTGGCGGCTATCTCGGTTCTATCCTTCAGTCGGACTCCCTTGGCCCGGTCGCCCTCGATGAGGAGCTTGGTTGCCTCACTGTTGACGAAGTACTCACCACCCATCTCGGTGAAGGCCTGTTCCAGGGCATTGCTTATTTTCTGGCTGCCGCCGATGGCGATGGCCGCCGGCTCCCAGGAGAGGACCAGGCCGATGGTATGGACAAAGACATAGGGGCCAAGCACGTCGTCAGGGGTACAGCCGGTAGAGGTCATGGCACCTCTTATGAAAAGCGTCCTCAACTCCTCGCTCTCAAAGATGTCATAGGCAAGCTGCTGGCAGGTCATATAGTGGTAGACCGGGTCGATGCCGTCCTTGGGGTCATCGCACAGTTTCTCCAGTTCGTTCTTTTCCCCCCAGGGGGTAGGCGGGCTGAAACGGTACTTGCCAAAGGCACCTCGCCACTTGGCCAGGTAGCGCCGCAGCAGTTCCTCAGCCGTGTTGGCGTCGTTACGTGAAAACCGGGCAATTTGTTCAAGACTCTTCCGCGTATTCTCATCGGAAAATTCAGCCCGGCCGGTAATAGGGTCAACCACCCTCATGGCTGAATGGCCTATCAGGCAGGTGTCATTGTCAAAGACCATGGCCTCACTGTGCTCCGGGAAAATATACTCCAGCCCCTTTTCCCTCAGGTTAAAATCACTGTAGGCGGGGTGGGAATAAAAGCGTGTCCAGTGGGCGCATTCGTTTAGGAGAAATCCGGGCAGAGGCCCCTCTTCGCTGGTGACAGAGCCCCCCAATTTGGACTGTCTTTCCACTATAGCCGTTTTCATCCCCGCTTTTTGCAGGTAGCAGGCTACTATCAGTCCGTGGTGTCCCCCTCCAACAACTATTGCGTCGTAACTCTTGTCAGCCAAGGTATCACCTCCATTAAATTCTTTATGATAACATTAAATTGTCTATTTTAATTTTAAGGTTAGTTTAACTGAAATCTGCGGCCGGAGTTGACTTTCTTACATGCCTAATACCATTGAACCACACCTGAGTTCATCAGCTGGCGATATGATTGAAGTGGTAGTTGGGCTATACTGGTGGCCTTATCTAAATATAAGGCCTGTATTGAAGGGTGTCAAGGACTCTGGTTACCATATCCCCGGCAGGAGTGCCCGGCGCCGGGGCGGATAGTCCGGGAAGTGCTGCCGGTACCAGGCGTGGTGTGAGCGGGCGCGGGGTATCAGGTTGGCCGCCGTCCATACGGCAAAGGCCAGGCCCGGTAGTGACCAGGTTGCCAGCGCCCAGCCCGACCAGATGATGACCTCGCCAAGGTAGTTGGGGCACGATATCCAGCGGTAGAGCCCGCCGTAGGGAATCTTATAACCGGAGTCTGCCGACTTGCTCAAGCTGTGCAGAATCCGGTCGGCCTGCCGGTTGATGACAAAGCCGGTGATAAAGAGGGCCACTCCGGCGACAAACCTCGGGTCCCCAAGCCACTGGCTGCCGTAGCCGCCGGAGAAACTAAAAATATAGCGTCCGTTCAGGTAGCCGTTCACTATGTTGAACAGAAGTCCGAAGCCAACAATGATGAGCGGCATTCCCTGGCTGCGCTTGCGCAGGCTAAAGGGATAGATGAAAGCCCGGTGTATATAATGCGCCTCCCACAACCCCAGAAAGACCAGCGTGGTGACGGTATCAGGGTTGCTGCCGAGCACGAAGCACACGGCGAGGGCCAGCGGTGCCGCCACCTCCATGATAACCCAGCCCAGCCTGTTGTTCACCGCCGGCCCCCAGCCGCGGCGGAAATAGCGGCCGTACGGGGCGGCAAAGAACAGCAGCGATAGGAAGACCACTACCGCCAGTGAAAACCAGCCGGCTGTGAGAGCGTAAAGAAAGGCCTGTTCGCTCACGATGACCCCGTTGGTGGTAGTCTCAGGGGGCGGGTAATCAGGCCGCTCTCTTCAAACCACCGCAGCGTGTCGATAACTGTTTCCCGGAACGGGCGCGGGTGATAACCAAGCTCCTCGGTCGCTTTCTGGTGGCTTATCTCCCGATTATCGCGCAGCGCCTGGAGGGAAACGCTGGTGTAGAGCGGCCGCTTCCCGGCCAGGCGGTCAAAGGCGGTGATGAACGGGGCGCCGATTTGGGCCAGCCACATGGGGCAGACAAAGCCCGGGGCCGGTACCCCGGTTATCGGCTCTACCAGCGCCGCCACATCGCGCAGTGACACCCAGTGACCGGAAAGAATATACTTGGCTCCGGCCGGGGCTAGTTCTTCGGCTCGCATTGCTCCCTGGACAACATCACGGGCATCCACCCAGTCAAACCCGCCGGCGACCAGGGCCGGCAGCCTGCCATTGGCCATTCTCAGCAGCGCCTCGCCGAAGTGCGACGGCCGGTAGTCATGAGGGCCAATCATCCCCGTGGGACTGATGATAATAGCGTCCAGTCCTTTTTCTATTCCTTTACGCACTTCCCTCTCGGCGGCCGCTTTGGAGCGGTCGTAGGGCGGGTAGCGCCGGGATTCAACCAGGGAGTTTGATTCACCGACCGGGATACCTGTAGACTCCTGTGCCATGGTGTGGATGGTGCTGAAGTGGACCAGGCGGCGCACTCCGCAGCGCAGGCAGGCCTCGACCACGTTTCGGGTGCCGGTAATATTGACCGCCTCAAGTAAGGGCCATTCGTCTTTAGAGATTGAGATATGAGCCGCCAGGTGGTAGACCACCTCGGCATTTTTGAAGGCTTTTACCAGGGACTCAAGGTCGCAGATATTACCCTGGATAACTTCGACATCCAGCCCCTCGACCGATTTGCGGTCTAAATGGACTAGGGTGCGTATAGGACGGCCTTGAGCCAGCAGGGCGCGTACCAGGTTAGCACCGGCATGTCCGGAGGCACCGGTTACCACTATCATTATTTGCCAGTCATTATATCATATGCGATAGTGGTCATAAATTATGGAGAGGAGCTTTTTATTTTATGCCCGGAGCCGAAAGCCGGCCTAAACCGGAACCTCCAGAGTTACCGTTGTCCCCTTGCCCGGCTTGGAGTCCAGCCTTAAGCTCCCCCCGATGAGCCGGGCTCGTTCCTGCATCCCGGCCAGGCCAAGCTTGCCGGCAACGGTCAAGTTGTCCATCCTTTCCGGCAGCTCAAAACCATTGCCCTCATCTTTGACCGTCAAGATGGCCTTGCTATCATCGAATTCTAAAGTGACCCCGGCCCTTGATGCCCCGGAGTGCTTCCACACATTCCTCAGCGCCTCCTGGGCAATACGGAACAGCACCAGCTCCATCTCAGGAGGGAAGCGGCGCACCGAACCCAGCACCTTCATCTCCACAGCTATGCCAAGGTGCTCGGTCAGGTCGGAGGTCAACCACTCCAGTGCTGGCACAAGGCCCAGGTCATCCAGTACAGACGGTCGCAGGTCCTGGCTAAAACGGTGTACCCCATCCAATATCCTCTCGGTTTGTTGCCGCAGCCCCTCTAAATATGAGATATCCTCTGCGGAAAGATTGTTGATAGCAGAAACAACAAAACTATCCAGTTGACGTGCTAGCACCACTAGATCCTGAGCCGTGTCATCATGAAGCTCCCGGGCGATGCGCTTGCGCTCTTCCTCCTGGGCCCGGGTAATCTCCTGTAAATAGTTACGTAGATTCTCCTCGGCGTTCTTTCGCTCGGTGACATCCTCCAGGGTCTCTATCGCCCCGATTATTTCTCCGCCGTTATCCCTGATAGGACTGGCCGTAAAATGAAGCCACCGGCCACTCCCCCTGAGAGTCGGGAACCAGTCTTCAGCTTCATAGGCACCATCAATCAGCTCGGATTTTTTGTATTTACCCCGGTAATGCGTTACTATTTTATCTGAAGGGGCTCTATCCACTATTAAATCAGCCATAATCGGCCTCTTTTCAGGGTAAAACGCCCTCCATTGCTCATCGGTCCCGATTATCTCCCCCTTTTTTATAGCCGAAAGAGATTCCAGGGCCGTGTTCCACTGAGTAACTATATGCTGCTTATTTATCACGAATGCCGGGATAGAAGAGCCGTCAATAATCTTGGCAAGCATTCCCTCGGCGCGTTTTCGCCGGGCAATATCCCGGCGGTGCCAGTGGAACCACAGATTGATTATTCCGCCGATAATGATAATCCACCCGGTCTCAAACAGGGCATCGGGCGGGCTGGTGGAGATGAAAATAGCCCGGGGCAGCATTATAACCAGAGCCACCGCCAGGCTGGCCAGTCCCGCCTTCAGTCCGAAAACAAAGCCGACGTAGGCTACTGGCAGCAGTAAGAAAACGCGCTCCATGGCATGCCGGGTTAAGCCCAGAAAGGCGAGCAGGGAGGATGAATCGGTGCCCAGTATCTGCTGCGGGTAGTGCAGGACCACCCCCAGGGCAAACATGGCCACCACCAGCCAGAAATGGCGGCTAGATATAATCTTTGACATTTGCTCTGATATATGTGGAGGCATATAACCGTCACCTCCAGTATTTAAGCCACTCAGGGCAGGTCGTCCAGGGTGAGCCAGCCCTTTCTCAAGGCGTATAATACCGCCTCGGTACGGGAAGCCACCCCCAGCTTACTGAAGATATTTCCCAGGTGTACCTGCACTGTGCGCGGACTGAGGAAAAGCTGCTGGGCGATTTCCTTGTTGCTGACGCCGGTGGCGGCCAGCTTCAATACCTCCATCTCGCGCTCGCTGAGAGGTTCGGCTGCCGGAGTTTCCTTGCGGCCGGGGGAGACCATACGGTCTATAACCCGGCGGGCGACCACCGGGTGAAGCACCGATTCGCCGGCATATACCGCCCTGATGGCGTCAATCAGTTCGTGTACGCGCACCCCTTTCAGCAGGTAGCCGGCCGCCCCCGCCTCCAGAAGGGCAAAGATATACTGGTCATAATCATAGGCGGTAAGTACCAGCACGGCTATGGAGGGGTTAAGCTTCTTTATCTGCCTGGTAGCTTCCACGCCATTAAGCTTGGGCATAGCGATGTCCATCACCACCACATCCGGCTTTAGCTCGGTAGCCAGCCTGACCGCTTCCTCTCCATCGCCGGCTTCACCGACGACCTCCATATCCGATTCACGCTGTACAAACTCGCGGGTGCCCTCCCGCACCATCACATGGTCCTCAGCCAGCAGAACCTTAATCTTATCCATAGCGTTAAAAAGAGCTTCCGCCGCAATTATAAACCACCTTACCCCCCACTTCAATAAAATCAATAGTAGAAAATGCTTAATTAAGCAGGCTCTAAACTAGGCATTTCCGGCAGTCCAAAATAAGCCCCATGTCAGATGGCAGCCGGCGGGCGATATAGTAAGCTGAAAGAGGATGAGGGGTTGGCCAGGTTGGCAAGTAAGAAAGGAGGCAAGAAGATGGAGACGAGGATTATAAAGGGAAAGGTTGTAGCGGAACCGACTGTAGGAGAAGAGGTCATAGCCGTAGCTCCGGAACAAATCCAGGACCACCTAGAGTGGGGCAAGGCTCTCTTCAACACAGGCCATTACGAGGAGGCTCTGGGAGAATTCGAGGCTGTTCTCAGGACAGCTCCGGGCAGCATTGAGACGCGGATCTGGATTAGAAAGACCAAAGAGGTGCTAACCGAGCCAGAGGCTGAGGCGGCTCCGGTTGCCGAAGCGGTCAAATCCAAAGAGTGTGTCTGGATGAAGCTTGGCATGGTCTCCTATCGCATCTGCACCAGAGACTATGACTGCCTGACCTGCGAGTTTGACCAGACGATGCAGGAGCAGATGGCCAGGGGGGGAACCCCGGAACTTGATGCCGCCCTGGAGAGGTTTAAGGAGTTACCGGGCAGCCAGAGAGTTTGTCGCTATGCCCTGAAGGGCGATATTGCCTACCGGCTTTGCACCCGCCTCTTCCAGTGCGCAACCTGCGAGTTCGGGCAAAACATGGAGGATGAGCTCCAGCGGAAGCTGGACAAGCTGGCCGCCCGGCGGGAAGCCTTACGCAAAAAGACTGCTTAGCTGAAACGCTAAAACAATAGACAGGAAAAAAGGGGGCAGGCGTTGTAACAGGCGCCTGCCCCCCTTTTTTTATTGCACTGCGCTCTAGCCGGGCACCTCTACTGTCAGGGTTGTCCCTTTACCCGGTGTTGACTTCACTTTGAGGGTGCCGCCCAGCAGCCGTGCCCGCTCCCGCATTCCGGCCAATCCCAGCTTTCCGCTGCGGGGCAGGTCATCTACACCTCCCCGTAGTTCAAACCCCCGGCCGTTGTCGGTTATGGTCACCTTTATTTCATCTCCGCTGAACTCCATGACCACCTGTGCCTCAGAGGCGTGGGCATGTCGCCGGATATTGTTAAGCGCCTCCTGAACTATACGGAAGAGCAGCAGTTCAACTTCGGGTGGGAAGCGCCTTTCTTTGCCGTGCAACTTTAGCTCGGCATCTATGCCGTCGGACTCCTGCAGACTCTTGACCAGTGACCTCACCGCCGGTATTAGGCCTAAATCGTCCAGCAGAGATGGGCGCAGGTCCTGAACGAAGCGCTGCATGCTCTGCAGTCCGCGGTTGAGCTGGGTCTGCAGGTCTTTGAGGAAGAGGACCTCATTGGAAGCGAAGCCATGCTTCTTCCTGATGAAGTTGTCCAGCTGCCGCGAAAGAGAACTCAGCACCTGAGCCGTGTCATCGTGAAGCTCCCGGGCAATACGCTTCCGCTCCTCTTCCTGAGCCCTGGTTATCTGCTGTAGGTGTTGGCGCAGATTATCCTCGGCGCGCTTGCGCTCGGTGGCATCTTCCAGGGTCTCGATGGCGCCGATTATTTTTCCCGCTTTATCTCTTATCGGGCTGGCGGTAAAGTGGAGCCATCTTCCGTTCCTGCCCATATCAAGAAAGAAATCCTCGGCTTCATAGGCGCCGTCAATCAGCTGGGATTTCTTACACATACCTTTATAATATGTTTCAATTTCGTTTTCCCGGGCGCCAGCGACCATCAAATCGGCCATAGTCGGCCTCTTTTCGTTGTAGAATGCCCGCCACTGCTGGTCGGTGTCGATTATCTCGTCCCTTTTTATACCGGTGAGAGCCTCAATGGCTATGTTCCAGTAGATAACCCGGTGTTGCTTATTGATGACAAACGATGGGATAGAAGAACCATCAATAATCTTGGCCAGCATTTCAGAACCTAATAGACTTAGTGGCATAAGCACTACTCCACTATCTCAAGTATGGGGGGGGGAATCAAGGCAGCTCTTCCAAGGTGAACCAGCCTTTTCTCAGGCCGAACAGCACCGCCTCGGTGCGGGAGCCAACTCCCAGTTTGTTGAAGATAGTCCTCAGGTGACCCTCGACGGTGCGGTTACTGAGGTGAAGTTTATCGGCAATGTCCTTATTGGTCATACCCCTGGCGGCCAGCTTGAGGATGTCCGTCTCACGATTGCTGAGGTGCTCGGAGGGTTTCTCCAGCCCCCGCGTCTTGCCCGGTAGTTTGAAGTAGTTCATGACCTTGCGAGCAACTATGGGGTCAAGGACAGGCTCACCATTATATACCGCCCGGATGGCCCGGGTAAGCTCGTCGCCGCTGACATTCTTTAACAGATAACCAGCGGCGCCCACTTTGAGCAGGGCGAAGACATACTCGTCGTCATCGTAGGCGCTTAAGATAAGCACCGCCGTACGAGGGCTGATTAATTTGATTTGCCGGGTAGCTTCGATGCCGTTGAGCTTGGGCATGGCGATGTCCATGATGATGATATCCGGTTTCAGCTCGGTGGCCATCTGTACCGCCTCCTCGCCGTTGCTGGCCTCGCCGATAACCATCACCCCCTTCTCATCCTCCAGTAGGCGGCGGATACCCTGCCGTGTTATCACGTGATCCTCGGCCAGAAGCACACTAATACCGCTCATAAGCTTATCTCCCCTTATGTAATCATATCAAAGCTGGATGCATCTATTCAAGCGTAGAACTGCCATTCCTTTCGGCGCCTGTCAGGTAAAATCACTGGCGTCATACTACCTGGTACGGCGCTTTTAGCCAGTGAGACTGATACTGGAAAATACCTGGCGAATAGAGGCGATAATGCTGGTGAAAACGGGCGTGATAACGGATGGAGACGGGCTTCAAAAGTATTACCATGAAATTAGCGGTTGATGAAGGAGGTTAGCTGATGGAGCTTACCCTTGATTTTCCTAGAGTGAAGGCTATCGTAGAGAGCTACACGGAAAAGGTTGATTCTCTCATCGATAGCTATGCTGGTAACAAGGAACAGCTGATATCGCTGCTCCAGGATATCCAGGCCGAGTTTAACTACCTGCCCCAGGATGTTCTGGTGAAAATCAGCCAGAAGCTGGATATTCCCTTGAGCCAGGTTTTCAGCGTGGCTACCTTTTTCCGGGCTTTTACCTTAAAGCCGAGGGGACGCCACCTGGTAACGGTTTGCCTGGGCACGGCCTGCCATGTCAAGGGAGGCCGGAGGCTGGTGGAAAAAATAGAGAGGGACTACGGGATAAAACCCGGCGAAACCACCAAGGATATGAGATTTACCCTGGAGGCGGTTAACTGCCTGGGCTGCTGTGCTCTCGGCCCGGTGGTGGTTGTCGATGGCAAGTACGAGAGCAAGATGAACCCCGATAAGCTCGACCGCGTCTTGAGGGGCTACAAATAAACGGCGAGGGGGCATGAGATGGTAGAGCAGGTACGCAAGCTGTTAGAGAAAAGGGTTGAGAGCGCCGCCGAGCTGGAGAACCTGCGGCAGTCAATACTGGGTAAAAGAGACACCAGCCGGATCTGCATATCGGTCTGCGGCGGCACCGCCTGCCGCGCCTCCGGAGCCGAGGCGGTGGTCGAGGCTTTCCTTGACGAAATCGAGAGGCGGGAGCTTCAGGTGCAGGTGGAGATGAAAGAGACCGGCTGTCACGGCTTCTGCGAAAGAGGCCCCCTGGTGGTCATTGAACCTAGGAAAATTTTCTACCAGCAGGTTAAGCCGGAGGATATCCCCGAGATTATCGCCGAAACCGTACTGGGCGGCAAGGTTGTCGAGCGGCTGCTATATGTAGACCCGGTAAGCAGCCAGAGAATTACCTACGAACCTGATGTCCCGTTCTACAAGAGGCAGACACGGACTATTTTCGGCGCTAACGGCACGATTGACCCGACCAATATTGAAGATTATATTGCCGTGGGCGGTTATTCCGCCTTAAGCAAGGCGCTTACCGGGATGAAGCCCCAAGAGATTATTGACGAGGTTAAGAAGTCCGGCTTAAGGGGGCGGGGCGGCGGCGGCTTTCCCACGGGGAAGAAGTGGCAGTCCTGCCGCGAGGCCGAAGCTGATATTAAATATGTAATCTGCAACGCCGACGAGGGTGACCCCGGCGCCTATCAGGACAGGAGCCTCCTCGAAGGCAATCCCCACAGCGTTCTGGAGGGGATGGTTATCGGTGCCTACGCCATCGGCTCCCACCGGGGTTATATCTATGTCCGCAATGAATACCCGCTGGCGGTCAGGCATGCCCGGATAGCCATTGAACAGGCGATGGATTACGGGCTGCTGGGAGAAAATATACTGGGTTCCGGCTTCGATTTCAACGTAACCATAAACAAGGGCGGCGGTGCCTTCGTCTGCGGTGAGTCCAGCGCCCTGATGGCCTCCCTTGAGGGCAAGATAGGCGAACCGAAGGCTAAATATGTCCACATGTCGGAAAAGGGCCTCTGGGACAACCCCAGCCTGCTCAATAATGTCAAGACCTGGGCCAATGTGCCGCTGGTAATCAACAAGGGGGCGGACTGGTATTCCAAGATCGGCACCTCCGGCAGCAAGGGGACAATGATATTCTCCCTGGTGGGCAATATCAACAACACCGGCCTGGTGGAGGTGCCCATGGGGATAACGTTGAGGGAGATGATTTTCGATATCGGCGGCGGCATCCCCAACGGCAAGAAGTTCAAGGCGGTGCAGACCGGCGGGCCTTCCGGCGGGTGTATTCCCGAGCAGTTCCTGGATACGCCGGTGGACTTCGACGAGCTGACCAAGCTGGGCTCGATGATGGGCTCCGGCGGCATGATAGTCATGGACGAGGACACCTGCATGGTCGACGTCGCCAAGTATTTTATCGAGTTCCTGAAAGGTGAGTCGTGCGGCAAGTGCACCCCCTGCCGTGAGGGAATAAACCGGATGAGTGAAATTTTAAGCAATATTACTCAGGGCAAGGGTAAGCCGGAAGACCTGGAAGCGCTGGAGGACCTAGCGGCGGTTTTAAACGCCGGCGCCCTCTGCGCCCTGGGTCAGACAGCGGCCAATCCCGTCATGAGCACCCTTAAATATTTCCGGGATGAGTATATCGCCCATATTGAGCAGAAAAAGTGCCCGGCCGGTGTCTGCCGGGATTTAATCCAGTATTCTATTGACCCTGAGAAGTGCCAGGGCTGTCTCAGGTGCTTGAGAGCCTGTCCTACGGGCGCCATCACTGGCGAGAAGAGGGAAGCCCACACCCTGAACCAGGGTCTGTGTATCAAGTGCGGCGCCTGCTACGACGTTTGTAAATTCGATGCCGTAATAAGGCAGTGAAGGAGGTGCATTATGGCAAAGGTATGGATTGATGGCGAGACTTCTATAGAGGTGGAGGACGCTGATGGGGTTAATGCGGTTCGCCTAACCGTCGACGACAAGGAGATTATTGTTTCGCCCGGTCAGACGATTCTGGAGGCGGTGCAGCGCAGGAATGGAATCGGCAATATCCCGGCGCTCTGTCATCACCCGGCGGTCAAACCCTACGGGGCCTGCCGGATATGTACCGTCGAGGTAAGCGAGGACGGGGGCTCTAAATTTAAGTTTGTCGCCGCCTGTCTTTACCCGGTGAAAGAGGGCCTGATAGTAAAGACCCAAACGGAAAAGATCAAGAAGCTGCGTAAGGGGATAATCGAGCTGATGCTGGCCCGGTGCCCCAACGTGCCGAAGATACAGGAGCTGGCCGAGGAATACGGGGTTGAGAAGCCGAGGTTCGTACTGGGCGACCAGGACTGTATTCTCTGCGGCCTCTGTGTAAGGGCCTGCCAGGAGATAATGGGTAAGTCGGCGATAAGCCTGGTCAACCGGGGTATCTACCGGGAGGTGGCCGCCCCCTTCTACGCCTATGAGTTAACCGAGGAATGCATCGGCTGTGGCGATTGCGCCTTCGTCTGCCCTACCGGCGCTATAGAGATGGGGCCTGACGATAGACCGATACTACCCAAGGTAAAGATACCCTATGCTGAAATCGAGGTGCTGATGAAAAAGGAGGCGGTAACCCCTTCCTAAAGGCTGAGTATTGATATAAGCAGAGGCACAGCCTTTTGGCTGTGCCTCTTTATTTTGTGCCTGTGGTCGCAGACTATAATATACTAAGCCTGCCTTTTATTTATCTCAATCCGCTTTATGAATAAGAGAACAGAGGTTTTCTCTCGGCAACATTAACTTATTCCAGAAGGCTCCGCAGAACCTCCTTGGTTTGAATGTCATACCTAACTCTTCTTTGCCATACTCCTTGAAGCGACTATATTAACACCGGTATTAAGGATATTACTTACAATTACATCCCCCAGCTGGATTGGAGCACTAACAGTGTGCTTAGCTATTACTCCCATGCTCTCTTCCAGTTTTCCCTTTGGCAGCGGTTTATCCGATCTGACCGGAAGGAGCGGTGCTTTTGGGTTTAGGGTTCTCATGGTAGTTGTAAGGACTCTTTCCGGAGAAAAGACCTCATGGCGTGCGTATTCGATACCCTCCTTGCATCTGTTGCCCTTCACCTCCGTTACCTCACCCCCCCCAACATTTACCTCCAGTTTGCAACCAAACGGGCATAAAATGCATATAACCTCTTTTACACTCATTGGCCAGCTCCTTTCTTTCTGCTGCGACAAGAAACTTTTATCTCTCCAGACTCGAAGTGCTCGGCTAGGTCTGATGGTTTAAGGACTGCCTTCACAATTTCAGTCGGTGTAAGCACCCTGTATTTTTTCCGAAAATGTTCACCTATGGCTAGTTCAACATTTTCCATTGGCTGTCGGATTCTAAGCAATAGCTCAACTTCTTCAGGCCCAACTATCTTTTGTGGCGTTACCCGGTTAATATTCTCACCAACTAACACCTTGATTTCCCTCGGCCCCTTCTTTAGCTTTCCATCGATATATTTTATAGCACCCTCCCCGGCTCTCTCTCCATCCAGCGTAACGTTATCAACTAAATCATGGACTTGAACCACGTTTCCCGCGGCAAAGATGCCATCAACGCTGGTTTGTAGATATTCGTCAACCATTGGTCCACCTGTCTCCTCACACATCTGGACACCAGCTTCGATAGATAGCTCATTCTCAGGTATCAGACCGACCGATAACAACAGACAGTCGCAGCTAATACTTCTCTCTGTACCCTCTACGATCTCCCCTTTATCTACCTTGGCTACCTTCACCCCTTCAATCCTATCACGGCCATAGATTTCAGATATGGTATGTTCAAGGAGCAAAGGGATTTGAAAATCATGCAGGCATTGGACTTCATTCCGAATCAGCCCCCCCACATAGGGCATAAATTCGACTACTGCATTTACTTTGGCACCCTCCAAACATAGACGGCGAGCCATTATCATGCCAACATCGCCTGATCCCAAAATTACGAATTCAGTTCCTGGCATGTAACCGTCCACATTAACTAGCCTTTGGGCGAGACCCGCAGTAAAAATTCCCGCCGGTCTGGAGCCGGGGATTCCAAGTCCAATTTGGAACCTTGTCTTTTCTCGGCATCCCATGGCTAAGATAGTAGCACCAGGCAGAACCTTAAATTCCCCCCACTCACTGTTAACAGCTATGATGCTTCGGTCAGGGTACAGGTGTGTGACCATTGTATCTAGGGCAAGCTCGATATTCATGGCGGACAATTTCTTGATGAATCGCTCTCCATATTCGGGACCAGTGAGGTCTTCATTGAAGTAATGGAGTCCAAAACCATTGTGAATGCATTGGTGTAACAGGCCACCAGGGGCCTCTGCCCGCTCAAGCACAATGACCCTTTCTAAGCCTAACTCTTTTGCCTTTACAGCGGCAGCCATGCCCGCAGGTCCAGCTCCGATTATAGCCAGGTCAACTTCCTTGGTAATCACTATACTGCTTCCCCCTTTGCTCTTAGTTCCTTCGTTTCCTGTTTCAAAATATATGAATTTCCGCCCTTTAGCTTGATTTCTAGAGGAGAAACGCCCATTTCTTCGGACATAATCTGTAACACGCGGGAGGTGCAAAAACCGCCCTGGCATCTACCCATTCCTGTCCTAACCCGAAACTTTACTTCGTCCAGGGTTCTGGCACCTGCCCTGACAGCATTCCTTACTTCCTGCTCAGTCCCCTTTTCACAACGACATACTATATGGCCATATGCCGGGTTAGCTTCGATCTTTGCATTCTTTATCTCCGTGGGGAGGTCGATGAATCCTCGGGGGTCTTCTCGGTATGGGTTAAAATCGCTCTTCTCCGTCAGGTCTAGCCCTTTATCCCTAAGCATTTTGACAACCTCAAGAGCTAATCCTGCGGAAGGTGCTATGCCTGGAGCACACGTTATCATATTGAGAAACCTCTCCCTTGGCCAGTATAAAAGCATATCGTCCATATCCCGTGTATTGAACATCAAGTACGCCCTGAAGCTTCTCATTATTGCTTTACGCCACGGGACATCTGGGATAAAAGACTCAGGAATTTTTATGATATGCTCAAGACCTTGCCTGGTAGTAAGGAAATCATTCTTTTCCTCAATTTTATGCTGGTACATTGTAACGCCACCTAAAATATTACCATCAGGGGTGGGTATCATGAGGCAGGGCTCGAAGGGTACAGGCATTTCAAATATCATATGTTTAAGGTAACCCTTATTCTCCAAAACAAAAAAAGTGTGGTCAAACAACACATAAGCCCAATCGATCTTTTCTACCATGGCAGCAATCTCATCCGAATGCACACCAGCGGCATTAATCACAAATTCCGCCTTAATTGGACCATTATTGGTCTTAACAAGCCAGTATCCCTTCTTCTCTTCAATTCCGGTGACCTCAGTGTTCACAAGAACGTGGGCTCCATTTTGCTTGGCATTGTCGGCAAATGCCATGCACCATTCGGGGACGACAATAACGTAGTCATTCGGATCATATATGCCACCTACCCGTTTTGACATATCAATCCCGGGCTCCAAATCCCGTATTTGATTCCTGTCCAGAAGGACAATATCCGTGAAACCCAACTCCTCTGCTTTCTCTTTAATAATTTCGAATGCTCTCATTTCAGCTTTATCGTAAGCAAACTGTATTATGCCAGTTTTTTTAATTTTTACGTTCAACTTGGATTCTAGCTCAAGGAATATCGGGCGACCAATGATATTAAACTTCTCTTTAAGGTGCAGCGGTGTCTTAATGTATGTGGCTACGTCTATACTCCTATCAAACCATTTCACCAATCTGGAAGAAAACAGACTTAGCCCTCCATGAAGTACTCCCTGTGTCCCCTTTGAAATACCAAAGCCAACAGCGGGCTCCTTTTCCACCAAGCAAACGTCCACCTTGTACTTTGATAGTTCACGGACAAGTGCTGTTCCTGTAATCCCCCCTCCAATAATCAGTACCTGTGTTTCGGTAACCCTCTCTTCCATAAATAAGCTCCTCTCTAAATATTCAGATTTATTTTATGGCAAAACCCAACCCCAGCTCATCTAGCTTGGCTTTGGTGGGTATACCGGTCTTCGCGTCCCAGCCTCTGGCTTTGTAGTAGCTTTTCAGCAGGGGTTCTATCTCGAACACCTGCCCAGCCGATGGCCCGGCAGGCATTGGCTCATCGGTAAGACGCTTGGGGAAAATATCGTCCTTGCGGCCGAAACCCTCCCGGATATTGAACATTCGCTCCAGGTTGGTAATCCTCTCCCCCACTCGCCATAGATAATCCGGGTCAGCGAAATCCTTAACGCCCGTTGCTGCCGATAGTAGCTTGGCATACAGCTCAGGCGATAGCGTGGCCATACTGAGAGGCAAGTTGCAGTAGATACCTGTATTTGTCATAGCGGTAAGGTCCTGGTTGTACTTGGCCAACTCGCCTTTACTCTCCACAGCGAACCGGTCAACCTCTCTAGGGATAGGAATACCGAAGAGCTCCTGGCCGGCATAGCCAAAGTTGTGGTCAGCACCGAGGTTACTGGTGAGCAGGTTAAGCCCATGGGCTTTGGCCCCGCGGGGATCGTAGGCAGGCAACTCTAACCCCTTTACCTGAATAGCATATTGCTCGGCCCCTTTTCCAATGCGCCTGGCTGCCTCAAGGGTGCCTTCGGCCAGCAAATCACCGAAGCCCTTTCGGTAGGCAATCTGTCTGAGCATCTCCAGGACTGGCTCGGAGTTGCCGTATGTCAGCTCCAGGCCGCCCGTGTCCTTTTTGGTGATGATTCCCCGGTCATAGAGCTCGTAGGCGAATCCAATCGTGTTACCTGCGGAGATAGTATCCAGACCAAGGTCGTCGCAAAGCTTGTCAGCGGCAATAGTCAGACCAACGTCTGCTTTTCCTTCGGGCCCGGTGAAAGCCCAGATTGTTTCGTACTCTGGCCCCTCAGTCCATGCCCCAGAGTACCGGCCGGTATTCATCTTGGTAATACTTCCGCAGTGGAGCATGCATCGGTAGCAGGCTGTCTTGCGTTCCCGCAAATTTGTGTACACTGAGCGCTCAATTTTCTCCCAGTCAGGCAGAACACCTTCCTGGAAATTCCTGGTGGGGTACATACCCAGTAGATTGGTGAACTCGGCAAGCTGTGTTCCGGTCTCAGAAAAGCCTTTCATACCCTCGTGTTCTTTAAGGATTTGCACCTGCTCCCTGGCAGCTTGCCTGAAAGCCTCCGGTTCAGCTATAGCAACCTTGCCGCTACCCCTGATAGCTATGGCTTTAAGTTTCTTGGCTCCCATGACAGCACCCCCACCACCCCGGCCAGCAGCGCGCCGGTCGGTAAATACGCCGGCGTATTTGACCCCGTTTTCTCCGGCAGCACCTATGCAGGCAATCCGGATACGGGGGTCATTCAACTCCTCGCGAATAAGAGTATGAGTGTCGTCGCAGTCCAACCCCCATAAGTAAGTGGCATCTCGCAGCTCGTACTTTCCATCATGAATCCAGAGATATACGGGCTTATCCGCTGCTCCATTGATGATAATGACGTCAAATCCGGCAGCTTTCTGCTCCGCACCGAAAAACCCCCCGGCGGAAGAGGTAAAATAGCCACTGGTTAAAGGAGACTTAAAGGTGACCTTCCAGCGGTGGAAGCTCTGAGAATTAGTTCCAGTCATGGGACCGACCAGACTTATAAGCTCGTTCTCCTCACCCAGGGGGTCAATGCCTGGCTTCAATTCATCATAAAGGAGCTTGGCTCCGAAGCCACGCCCGCCGATATAGTCGTGGATAAACTCATTGCTCAGCGTGTCTTCGGAGAACTTACGGTCGGTCAGGTTGACCCTCAGAATGCGATTTTTGTAACCTCCAACTTTTTTAGCGCCTGGCATATCCTTTTTCTCCTATATAAATTCCTTTAAGTATATTTGAACCCGTTTTTATTCTGTAAGTGATTATTAATTTTTTTAAGCGCTCTTAAGTATCTGGCATGTCACATTACGCCAATCATCACCTCCCATCATAGGTTGCCAATGTGAAATTTTGGTAGTATAGCGAGGAATTGACATTTCCACGAGGTTGTACTCTCGCAAAAGCTACCAACGGCTTTAAGGATAGTTCGTTCCTGAGGATTTGTCAATATACCGGGGGGGGTATATATTGACAAAGTTAAGTCAGATGCTTATACTCTCAACAAGCATTTGTGGTTTCCCATAAGGAGGTGAGAGGTGACTTGATGTTTTATGAGGACGAAACCTAAAAAAAATTTAAGGAGGAACAGGTGATTATAAAGAAGGTATTGTTAATCCCGTTAGCGTTGTTATTAGCCGTCAGCTTGGTTGCTATCGGCTGTCCGGCAACACAAACTACAACTCCGTCAACTACGTCTCCGCCAACTACGCCTCCGCCATCAGAGGAGGTGTTCCACTGGAGAATTCAGGGTCCTGGGCCTGAGTCTGACGCCGCCATGTTTATTTCCCTCGCCGCTCTGGAGCAAATAATCGAAGAGGCAAGCGAGGGGCGGGTTCAGGTCGATGTGTATTGCGACGGAGTCCTTTGCGCTCGGCCAGAAACCGTTGATGCTGTAAAGCACGGGGCTATTGAGGCTGCTAGCTGGATGGGTGCCTACGGTGTTACGGCTGCTCCATCGGCTTTGCTTACTGAGATTCCTTTTGGCGCCTCGGATGTGTATGAGGATATCGCTTTGCATCAAGATTGGGGGTTAACGGAGGTAATGAGGGAGGAGTATGTTCCAGCAGGCATCTACCTGCTGAGTAATCAGTACGCCGCTGATATTGCCTTCCACAGCACTTTCCCGATTCATACTGCCGATGACCTTAATGGTAGGCTGGTTTGGGTTATCCCCACTTTTTCCTGGATGACAGATTTTGGGGCAGTCCCTACCGAAGTTCCTGGCTTTGACGTGTACACTGCGATGAAGCTTGGCACCATTGAAGGACATACCTGGCCTTTACCCGGGCTGAGAGAATACAACATGGTGGAGACGTCAAAGTATGTCATGCTTCCGGCACTTTGCTCGGCAAATTTGCACGTCGGGGTGAATATGGATGCGTGGAACGCCCTGGGGCCAGACCTTCAACAGAAAATTCAGTCTCGCGTCGATGCCGATTGGCCCGCGGCCTGGATACAGGTTTATGAGCGCGAACAGGAAATCGTAGCTGAGGCGGAAGCAGCTGGGGTTCAATTCATAACTCTTCCCCCAGAAGAGCTGGACAGAATGAAAGCTGCTGCCAAAAGTTACTGGGACCAGGTGGCTACTATGAGCCCAGCTTGTGCCGAAGGGGTTGAAATATACAAGAATTACATGGCTTCTATAGGAAAACCTTTACCTTAAATTCTGAAGCTGGTGGCTGGGAGAATTCCCAGCCACCAGCCATATTTATGAGCGCTACACTTCATGAAGAAGATCAAGGCCTTAGGGCATCTTGTTGATAATATTAGTACTTGGATTGGTAGGTTCATGGCCATCCTTATTCTCCCTCTTCTGGGCCTGACAATATTTGGGGTTATCATGAGATACCTGGTGCACCAGCCATTAGTTTGGGGTGCACAAATCCTTGTGCTCATTTTTATTCCGGTGGCAGTGCTGGCCGGCGGATATGTTTTAGCTGTGGACGGTCATGTGAGAGTGGATGTGTTTTATAGCCGTTGGGATTCCCGGCGGAAGGCAATCATTGATGCGGTTACATACTTAGCGTTCTTTTTATTTGTTATTCTACTGGCTTGGATGGCAACAGAAATGGCCTGGTCATCAACGGTAGAGAGGGAATCATCTTGGCAAATTTTTCACGGTCCGATTTACCCCAAAAAAATAGTCTTTGCCTTGGCTGTCATTCTGTTAGGACTACAGGGTGTGGTTCATTTCGTCCGCAATATACACGCTGCCATCAAGGGGAAAGAGACAGGAAAGCCTGATAATGAGCCCTGAGTTTATCACCTTGCTCTTATTTGCCACCGTCTTTGCGCTTTTATTTGCTGGATTACCCATTGCTTTCGCCTTAGGCGGTACGGCGGTGGTGTTCGCCATTGCCTTCTGGGGAGTGGACAGGTTATATGTACTGGCTACAGCTGGCTTCGGGCCTCTGCAAAACGACAACTTAATAGCTATACCGTTATTCATTTTGATGGGGTGGATTCTTTATAAATCTGGTATTGCCGAAGACCTCTTCGAGGCTATAGAGGTTTGGCTGGGTAATCTGAAGGGCGGCCTAGCCATGGGGACAGTGATTATAGCTGCCATTTTTGCGGCGATATGTGGGGATATGCTGGCGGCTATCTTCACTGTAACCACTATATCCTTGGGCCCACTGCTGAAACGTGGTTATGATAAAAACTTGGCTATCGGCACCGTAATGGCTGGTGGCCTTCTGGGGATGATTATTCCACCCAGTATAACTGTGATTATCTTTTCCTCAATAACCGGGCTATCCGTGGGCAGAATGTATCTGGGGTGTTTTCTTCCCGGCTTCCTACTTGCTTTTCTATATATATTATACATATTGATTAGAGGCCATTTGAATCCGAAGCTCGTTACTAGAGGAACTGGAGAAGCCAAGGTGATAGTTAACTGGGGCCAAAGGATGGCCAAGTCGAAGGGCGTACTCGCGCCTGTAATCCTGCTATTGGCTATGTTGGTAGGCATTTATTCAGGAGCCGTGACACCGATGGAGGCTTCGGCGATAGGAGCTGCTGGTGCCTTTGTATGTGCCGCCATCAAGCGCCGTCTTAACTGGCAAGTTACCTGGGAAGCATTACTTATGACGGCTCGGGTTACCTGCATGATAGGCTGGCTGTTTGTAGCTGTAGGCTGTTTCTCCACCGTGTATAGTGGTATGGGTGCTTTAGACGTGGCCCGAGACATAGCCTTTGCAGCGCCAGGTGGGGGAATGCTGGTTATAATTATAATGCAGTTAGTGCTAGTGTTTCTCGGCATGGTTCTCGACGACATTGCCAGAATAATGATATTTGGGCCTATCTTTTTATCTGTGGTTAACTCACTAGGCTTCGACACGTTATGGTTCGGCGTATTATTTATGGTTAATAGTCAGACGGCATATATGACACCGCCCTACGGTATGGGCCTATTTGCTATGAGGATATGTGTTACCACTATTCCAGAAGTGCAAAGCTATGATATATCGTTGGCGAATATTTATCGTGCTGCTACTCCTTTCGTTTTAATTCAGATAGTCTGTCTGGCTATACTTTTAATATTCCCATCTATAGCTACTTTTCTACCTAATCTCTTGATATAATAATGTAAGGCTGTGTGCGAGGTGTTGACGAATAGATTTATGGATAATTTAGAATGAAACCAAGATATATAGTAAAAAAGGTTATAATGGTTTGAATTGCTACAAGTTAGAGTCAAGGTTTATCCGGATAGCTATAAATCTGATCGTCTTTTTAACTCAGAGCTAACTCCAGACTATGATGCACCATTAGAGGCTTGATTTGATGGAAGTGTAGAAAGATTAAAGGAGGGAAAAACTTTATGGGAAATACATACTCAAAAAAGATTGATGCCTATGCTCATATCTCACCGCCAAAGTATACCGAGGCTATCCGTAAAAACTACCCAGGATTTTACAACCAGATATTGGGTCATGTGCCGCCGCTTTTTGACATGGACGCGAGGTTCCGGATAATGGATAAGTTTGGGCAGATACTTCAGGTGCTGACCGTCGGTCCGGTCCCGCCACTGGAGGACTTCGCCGATGCTAAAAAATCGGTAGAACTGGCTAAGCTGGCTAACGATGAGATGGCGGAGCTGGTCCTGAAACACAAGGATAGATTCCTGGCCGCTATCGCCTTACTCCCCATGAATAACATAGAAGCGGCTATAAAGGAGACCGACCGGGCCATTAAGGAACTGGGGTTTAAGGGTATCTATTTACACAGCAACATCAACGGGAAGCCCCTGGACTCACCGGAATTTCAGCCGCTTTTCCAGAAGATGGCTGAGTATGATTTGCCGATTTATGTCCATCCCTGGAGAAGCAATGACTTTGCCGACTATTTATCTGAAAAGGAGTCGAAGTACGCCATAGTCAGTACTTTCGGCTGGCCGTACGAGACCACAGTGATGATGACACGCCTGGTGTTCAGCGGAATTTTTGAAAAATACCCCAACTTGAAGGTAATCACCCATCACTGTGGTGGAATGGTGCCCTATTATGAACAGAGGATAGTGCAACATTACGGCCAGACAGATATAAAGTATCACGACTATGATGAAATGATGAAAGGCCTCACCAAGCCGCCAATAGAGTATTACAGGATGTTCTACAACGATACAGCCATTCACGGGAATACCCCTGCCTTGATGCTAGCTTATCATTTCTGTGGTGCCGACCATATAGTTTTTGGGGCAGATATGCCTCTGGGCGACCCGAATTTTGGCGTTAGAAGTTACCAGCAGACTATCAATGCCATAGAGGCAATGGACATAACCGACGCCGAAAAGAAGATGATATTTGTGGATAACCCCCTGAAGCTTCTACGGATGACCATTTGAGGTAGTTAACACATCTTCCAAGCGGGAGAGCGAGCTATTGCAGCAGTACCTAGATCAGCGCGGCGATATGCCGGGGGGCAACCGGGAGATAGACGACCTCTTTTAAACAGGAGAATTTTAACGTAATTTGGGGGCTTAAAAGCCCCCTTTTTTATTACAGCAGGTTAGTTTACATAATATTTTGGGTAATAAAAAGGCTGAATATATTGTATAATGGGATGTGCTATAGGGGGTAGTGAATTGTACTGGATTATATTCGGGGTTGGCGTAGCCCTGGGGCTTTTCGGGCTTATCCGGGTTTTCCGCTATCTGGTCTGGATGAGGATAGCCTGGATGAGTGACGGGGCGCGGGGGGCGATACATTATGCCATTCACGATTTTGAGGCCGGGCCAGTGGCAGAGGTGGACGGCAAGAAGTGCAAGATTGACGAGAGAGCCCAGACGCTGCAAAAGGGCATGCAGAAAAGGGTGGAGCATTTCCAGAAGGCGGCCCGGTGGCTGTGGCCCCAGCGCGGGGGTGATATTGCCAGCTGGGCGTCGTTACCCTTGGAGGACGCTATTAGATGTGTCGACAGGGACGCCAAGAAGGTGGGCAAGAAAGCCTCGAACCTGGAGGATTTCCAGAAGACCATGGCCGAGTTTATGGAGAGATATGAAGGGTTCGCCAGGCACTTCCGGGACATGGCCTCTATAGAGGTTGTCTGGGCAGCGGCTTCGTTTGCCCTGGGCGCTTTAACAGTCAGCTTGTTTACTCTGTGGTTGCAACTGGCTTAAATCCGGCAGGAGATTCGGAGCCGGTAGGGGGCTAAAAGCCCCTTTTTTATTACGGCAGGTTAGTTTACATAATGTTACAGGGGAAATAAAGGGTTATTATGGTGTATAATTACTGGAAAATCTGGATAAGGTGGTGAGCATAATGGCAGATAAATTGATTCCGGAGTTAGAGGCGCGGCAGATGGCCAAGGAGCTTCTGGACGAGTTTGGCATAACCGCCGGATTGAAGAAAAAATTTGCCAGCCAGCCTGATGATGCGGAGGAGCTGATTGACCGGTACGGCCGGTATTACTGGATGATCCGCGAGATGCTCAGCCGACCCCCGAGACAAAAATAAAACGGCTTTTCAGGTTTTTGGTTTGTAGAGGAAGTTTGACTGTTATTTGGGCGGTTTTTATTTAAGGGCAGTTTTGCGGCCGGAATGATGATTCGGTAGGGGGGTTGGGAAAAGGGGTGGTTTTAGCCTCCTGAAGCTATATGCTCGACATAACGACTATTGTGCGACGCAAAGCATAAAAATCACATGGCTTAGAGGTTGGCTATGATATTGCCAACCTTGGTCAGCAGAATATTGGCACATTTACTTTTTTCTTCAGCATATTCGTCTAACAATTCTTGAAGTGCTTTTTCCTGAAGCCGTTTTTCAACCTCTTCTATTATTTTAATTGATTTCCCTCTGAAAGCACCCCGAGGATTTTTCATGCCAAAGGATTTTCCCTTTAGGAACAAAAAAGCAGTAAAAGCGTTGGTCATATTCTCGACATCTTGTTTTAATTCATCTTTAAATGCCTCATTGACAATTGCTTTTATGTAGCTGTTTCTTACGAAGGTAGATACATATCTCAGCAAGGTATTAGCTTCTCTAGCTATCATCTGTTCTTTAGATGTAGATGCTGGAATATCAACTTCTAGGCTAGCCTTTTGAATATCTGTTACCCACTCTACAATTTTATCCAGTAATCTTTCTTTGCGTTCTCTTTTCTGCATGCTTTGAGTATGCAAAATAGAGGCAATTCCTATACCCAGAGCAACAAGAACTGCAAGAAGTGTGATACCGGCACCGATAACCAGGGCCCAATCTTGGAGCCATTCCATACCCCCATTATACCATAATTTTACCTAAAAGATTATGTAAAGTTATAACCTACTTTATTTAAGGGGGGTGTTTAAGAGGGTGCTACGCACCCTCTTCTTAGAAAAACTTTCCCCCTCCCTTTTAAGGGAGGGGGATTAAGGGGGTGGGTTACCTAAAAATAGATGACTCCCCTGAAAAACAAAAAATCACCAAGAAGAAAGTGACCCCCCTAAAAATAACTAAAATCTGTGGGGATAAGGTGGGGTAAAATAAGGCCGCATGCCCGCCAAGGTATCAAACCATTCAGGATTTTTTTTAGGGGCCTAGATTTTGATTTGAGAGCGTCATTTTTGGACGGGCTGTTTTAACTGCAAAAGCCGCTGTCCGACCAGCTCCAAAAGATTACCCAGCCCCCAACCCTTAACCGCTGACACCAGCACCGTGTCCTCATCGGCCGGGGCCTGGTCGGAAAGATGTTTCAGTGCTCTCTCCTCATCCCATTCCTGGCCGCCCGGCAGCAAAAGGTCGATTTTGTTCAGCGCCGTAATCCGGAGCTTGTCCAGAAGTTCAAGGTTGGTCAGAATATCCTCCACCACCTGGCACTGCTCGGCGGCGTTATGTGAGGTTAAATCGACAACATGTAAAAGCAGGCTTGCCTCGGTCAGCTCCTCCAGGGTTGCCTTAAAGGCGGTTATGATGGTGGGGGGCAACTTGCGGATAAAGCCGACGGTATCAGTCAGCAGCACCACGCTTTTATCGGGGAGTGTTAATCTTCGGGTGGTGGGGTCTAAAGTGGCGAAGAGCTTATCCTCGACAAAGACATCGGCATTACTTAAAGCATTGAGCAGGCTGCTCTTGCCGGCGTTGGTATAACCCACCAGGGCAACTATAGGGATGCCGGTCTTCTTGCGCTGCTGGCGGTAAAGCTGGCGGTGCTTTCTTATGTCATCAATCTGTTTTTTGAGACGGTGTATCTTCCGCTGGATAAGTCGCCTATCAGTCTCGAGCTGGGTTTCACCGGGGCCCCTGGTGCCGATGCCGCCCCCCAGCCTCTCCAGGTGGCTCCACTGCCCGGCCAAGCGCGGCAGCAAATACTGGTGCTGGGCCAACTCCACCTGCAGTTGCCCCTCGCGGGTCCTGGCCCGCCGGGAGAAAATGTCTAAAATCAGGGCTGCCCGGTCAATGATCTTTACCTCAAGGGCGTCTTCCAGGTTTCTCTGTTGTAGCGGTGAAAGCTCATCATCGAAGATTACGACAGTATAGTCCTTGCTTTCCTTGAGAGATATCAGCTCGGTCAGCTTGCCCCGACCTACATAGTGCGTTTTGGAAGGCCTGGGCAGGCGCTGTACCAGTTTGCCCACCACCTCTGCCCCGGCCGTAGCCGCCAGCTGTGCCAGCTCGTTCAGTGAGTCTTCCGCCGGCCATCTATCGGCGCTGCCTTTAGCGCCTATGGCTACCAGGAGTGTCCGCTCCGGCGAAGGGCGGGTAACGATTGCGCCTCTAATGATAATGCCCCTTTTATTATGTAAACTATAAATATGCCTTCAGTCTTCTCTTAGGGTCGCGCCAAGCTGATAGCCGGGACAGGCCCTTGACTACGGCGGCATCGGGGACGGTTAAAGATACCCGGATGTAGCCCTCGCCGTTCTTGCCGTAGCCCACCCCCGGGGTAACCACCACCCCGACCTTTTCCAGCAGGTCATTGGCAAAGTCCACCGAATTAAAGTCCGGGGGGGTTTTAGCCCATATAAAGAGGGTTGCCTGGGGGGGCTTGGCTTTAAGCCCGATATTATTCAGCACCTCGATAATCAAATCACGCCGTTTCTGGTAGATGGCGTTATGCTCCGGGATGCAGGCCTGGGAAGCGGTCAAAGCCTCGATGGCGGCATACTGGATTGCCTGGGGAATACCTGAATCTATGTTTGATTTAATCCTCTTCAGGGCATCGATGACCTCGGCGTTGCCCACCACCATGCCTATCCGCCAGCCGGTCATATTATAGGTCTTGGACAGGGAATGAAACTCAACCCCTACCTCCTTGGCCCCGTCAGCCTGCATAAAGCTAACCGGCTGATAGCCGTCGAAGGCGACCTCGGAATACGGCCCGTCATGGCAGATAACGAAGTCATGCTGCCGGGCCAGTTCGGCTGCCTTATTGAAGAAGTCGAGGTCAGCCACGGCGCCGGTGGGGTTATTGGGGTAGTTGAGCCAGAGCAGCTTTGCCCCTTTAAAGGCGTAAGCCGGTATGGCGCCGAAATCGGGCAGAAAGTCGTTTTCTTCGGTAAGCGGCATATAGTGAGGGCTGCCGCCGGCCAGCATGGTGCTTACTGCATAAACGGGATAGGCCGGGTCGGGCACCAGGGCGATGTCCCGGTAGTCGATCAGGCAGAGAGCGATGTGGGCGATGCCTTCCTTGGAGCCGATGAGGGGCAGCACCTCTGTTTCTGGGTCAAGGGTGACGCCGAAGCGCTTCTGATACCACTCGGCTATGGCCTGGCGTAGTTCGGGTAAGCCTTCGGTCTCCGGGTAGCGGTGGTTGGCCGGGTCCTTGGCCGCTTGGCAGAGCCGTTCAATTATATGGGGTGGTGTGGGGATATCGGGGTCACCAATGGCAAAACTGACTACATCTTCGCCTTTTGCCTTTTTCTCGGCAATCTTTTTGCTGATTTCCACGAAAAGATATGGGGGTAAATGTTCAATCCGTCTTGACATTTTCATTAGGCCATTCTCCAATAAATACAATTTCAGCTGGACCGCTTAAGTATACCTCCCCTGTCCCGTCCCAATCCACACCGAGCACTCCTCCTGGTAATTTTATGTCAACTTTATTATCTACGTAGCTGTTAAGCTTAGCAGCAACCGCTATAGCACAGGCACCACTGCCGCAGGCCAGCGTCTCCCCTGCCCCCCGCTCCCAGACCCGGGCTTCTACCTTTTTGCGGCTGACCACCTGGGCGACCTCGAAATTTACCCGCTTGGGAAATATGGGCAGGTTTTCCACCTTCGGGCCCAGCCGGGATAAAGGGAACTCGTATACCGGGTGCTGCCAGAAATAGACGGCGTGCGGGTTGCCCATCGATACCAGGTTTAGGAGCAGATTGGTATTTTCTATCGTCACCGGATAGCCCAGCATCTTCTTTATGTCAACTAATTCCCCGCCCGGCTCGATTACTACCGGGATATCGCCGGCGGCGAATTTTGGCTTTCCCATACTGACCTTAATGCTGGCTACCTGGCCCCCTGCCCCCTCGAGCTTTACCTTTCTGGTATCTGATATTGTTTCCACCCGCATTTGGCGGGTGGCTGTCTTGATCAGCCCTTTCTCCAGAACGTATTTGACCAGACACCTTAGACCGTTGCCACAGGCTTCGGCCTCGGAGCCGTCCGGGTTGAATATCCGCATTTTGAAGTCGGCCTTGTTTGATGGTAAAACCAGCAGCAGGCCGTCGGCGCCGATGCCGAAGTGGCGGTCGCACATGGCTATCGCCAGCCGTGACCAGTCCTGCCGAGTTTCATCAGCCTCCAAAAGTACGAAATCGTTTCCAGAACCCTGCACCTTGGTGAACTTCATGCCTGCTCCTGATAGCTTTGTTTAAACCGGGCTAAGATTTCCCCCTCTTTCTCCTTCTGGATATCGAACCACCCTATTCTAACATCTTTTAGCCTAAACCAGCTATACTGGTGGCGGACCAGCCGATGGGTCTCAAACTTGGTCTGCTGGACGGCATCCGCCAGGGTCAGCTTATCTTTGAGAAAGAGGCTGATCTGCTTGTAGCCGATGCCGGACATGGCCGGCAGTTTGGCATCATAGCCCCGTTCGATTAGCTGCTTGATTTCCTCTATTAAACCCCGCTTTATCATCTCGTCCACCCTTAAGTCAATGCGGCGGTACAACTCCTGTCTTTCGGCGGTAAGGCCGATTAGTAGAGTATTGAACGATGGTGCAGACTTGTTCTGAAGCTGGGAAATGGGTGCTTCGGCGTTGTGGTGGACTTCAAGCGCCCTGATGGTGCGACGCACGTTGCGGGGGTCAATCCTCTGCGCGGCTACCGGGTCGAGCCGGGCCAGCTCCTGATAAAGCTCGTCCTCCCCTCCTCCAGCTGCCTTTGCCTCCAGGCGGCGCCTGAATTCCGGGTCGGGGGCTACCGCCGGAATCTTCCAGCCCTCCAGCACCGACCAGACGTACAGCCCGCTGCCGCCGACCAGAAGCGCTAGCTTCTGGCGCTTACTTATGTCTGCGATGGCTTTACAGGCGAGCTGCTGGTATTGAGCCAGGCTGAAGTCTTCATCGGGGTTGACGATATCAATGAGGTGATGGGGGACTAGTGTCTGCTCCCGGGGGGTGGGTTTGGCTGTGCCGATATCCATATAGCGGTAGACCTGCCGACTATCGGCGCTGACTATCTCGCCGTCAAGGGCTTGAGCCAGACGGAGAGCCAGCCGGCTCTTACCCACGCCGGTGGGGCCAACTACCGCCACTAGACGGTTCATTTTCCCCGCTTTATGCTTGAGGTTTGCTTTACTATACTCAAAAACTGGCTTGCCTTGAGGCTGGCTCCCCCGACCAGGGCGCCGTCTACCTCCGGCTGCTTGATAAACTCGGCAATATTTTCGGCGGTAACGCTGCCGCCGTAGAGAATACGCACCGCTTGAGCAATCTCCTGGCCGTGCTGCTTTGAGATATGATGGCGGATAAAGCCGATGGTCTGGTTGGCCTGCTCGCCGGTAGCCGCCCGGCCGGTGCCGATAGCCCAGATGGGCTCATAGGCTAGAGTCAGGCCAGTGGAGTAAGCCTGGCTTGAGGTTGAGCTTAGCTGGTTGGTTAAGACGGCTTCGGTCTTGCCCGATTCGTTTTCCTTAAGGGTTTCGCCGATACATAGAATGGGCTTGAGGCCCACTTGTAGCGCTGCCTGAACTTTTTTATCGACCAGCTCTACCGTCTCGTTGAAATACTGCCTCCGCTCGGAGTGGCCGATAATAACCAGTTGGCAGAGTTCGGCCAGCATCAGCGGTGAGATTTCCCCGGTGTAAGCCCCCTTTTCCTCAAAATATAGATTCTGCGCCCCCAGCTTTATCGAGCTTCCCTTAATTAGCTCCTTTACCGCTGCCAGAGAGACAAAGGGTGGGCATATTACCTTGTCCACGTTGTCGATGCGGTCTAATTCCGGGCGCATCTCTTTGACCAGCGCCACCGCTTCAGCCACCGTGGTGTTCATTTTCCAGTTACCCGCAATCATCGGGATGCGCATTTTAACCCCCTAAGCCCCGAATTTGGCCAGCTTCAGGGCGTTGGCCATAGCCAGCGGCATAACCTGCGTCGCCGGGAACCTGCCCAGACCGCCCGAGATACAGGCCTGTTCACTGAACTCCCCTACCCTGTCGGCACGGCACCATTTAGAATAAAGCAATACGGGCACCGGGTGCCAGCTGTGGCTTTTGAGCAGGGCCGGCGTGGAGTGGTCGCCGGTGACCACGATGACATCGGGTTCAAGGCCGGTCAGGGTGGGTAGAGCCTTGTCAACCTCTTCTATAGCGCTGACCTTGCGGTTAAAGTCCCCGTCTTCACCGGCGGAGTCAGTGCTCTTTATATGCAGGAAGAAGAAGTCGTAGTCGGCGTAGTTTTGTTTTAGGGTGTCAAATTCCTCTTTTATGGCGGCGCCGGTTTCCAAGAGCTTCATGCCGACTAGCTTGGCTAACCCCCGGTACATGGGATAGACGGCGATGGCAGCCGACTTTAATTTATAGATATCACTCATGGTGGGGATATCGGGCAGTTGGGAGAAGCCTCGTAAAATTACCATGTTGGCTGGCTGGTGACTGGCTAATACTGCTCTGACTTGAGCGATGAAGTTATTGGCTATAGCCGCTGTTGTATCAGCCTGCGGGTTTAGGGCTTTAACCTCCCTCGGCGCCACTCCCGTCTGCTGGGGGTCGGAATCGCCGACCTCGGGGGCCAGTCCCTCCCTTCGGAAAATCACGGCGAAGCGGTGCTCCTTGACCGGCCGGACGAAAAGCTTTACCCCTTCTATCTTTATTCCATCGAGCAGCTGGCACAGCTCGGTGCACTCCTCCGTTGGGATGCGCCCGGCCCGGCGGTCGGTGATCAGACCGGAGCTATCCACGGTGCAGAAGTTGCCCCGGGCGGCTATATCTTTCGGCTTTAGGTCAAAATCTATCCCCAGTGCCGCCACCACCCCCCGGCCAGTGTAAAATTTGACCGGGTCGTAGCCAAAGAGAGCCAGGTGCCCCGGGGTACTGCCGGGGGTTATTCCTGGGCTCACCGGGTCGATAAGGCCGCAGATACTCTTGGCGGCCAGCCGGTCCAGATTGGGGGTGCTGGCCGTCTCCAACTCGGTTTTGCCTGTCTTGGGATTTGGTAGTCCGCCTAGGCCGTCAATAACCAGCAGCACGATTTTGCTGGGGGAAGGGATAGAGATTTTTTTAATTAGCTCTAAATTATCCGCTATATTCAAAGCCTTATCTCCTTATTAGTGGTTGGGAAATAACTCCAATGCCTGTCTGGCTATACCTTCGGCATCAAGACTGTAGTTAGCCCGAAGCTGGGCTTGACTGCCCTGCTCTACGAACTCGTCAGGAATGCCAATAATTTTTGCCTGGATATTGCTGATGCCCGATTGCTGAAGGAGGTTGAGGACACTGTTACCAAAGCCGCCGCTGAGAGCATTCTCCTCGACGGTGACCAGGCGTTTAATATTACCGGTCAGTTCTGTGATGAGTTCAACGTCCAGCGGTTTGGCGAAGCGGGCATTAACCACGGTAGCCTCAATGCCCTCCTCAGCTAGCTTTTGGGCGGCCTCAAGGGCCGGAGTAACCGTAGTGCCTATAGCTAATAAGGCCACATCTTTGCCCTGTCTTAATATTTCCCCTTTACCTATGGGAATCTGGTGCAGTTTGGTGTCTAGTTCTACCCCCACCCCGGAGCCCCGGGGGTATCTTATGGCCATGGGGTGTTTTGATTTGATGGCTGTGTAGAGCAGGTGCTGAAGCTCGTTCTCATCCTTGGGCGCGGCTATTATCAAGTTGGGTATTAGCATCATATAGGAGATATCAAAGGTTCCCTGGTGGGTCTTGCCGTCGTCGCCAACAATGCCGCTGCGGTCAATGGCAAAGGTGACGGGCAGGTCCTGTAGGCAGACATCGTGGATGAGCTGGTCAAAAGCGCGCTGCAGAAAAGTGGAGTATATGGCAACGATGGGTTTAAAACCCTGCGCCGCCAGCCCGGCGGCGAAGGTAACAGCGTGCTGCTCGCAGATGCCCACATCGAACACGCGCTGGGGGAACTCCGCCGCGACCACGCTGAGGCAGTTCCCCTCGGGCATGGCCGGGGTAATCGCTACTAGGTCGGGGTTTTCTCTGGCCAGGTGGAGCACTGTCTGGGCGAATACCTCGCTGTAGCTTGGTACTGCCCCGTCGTTTTTCTTTTCGGCGGCCACGCCGTGGAAGTAGACGGCGTCGCCCTCGGCTGGCTGGTAGCCTTTGCCCTTGGTGGTAATGACATGAACAAAGGTTGAACCGGAGTAGTCCCGTGCCTGGGCGAGGGCTGCTTCCAGGGCGTTAATATCATGTCCGTCGATGGGGCCGATGTAAGTCAGGCCGAGTTCTTCCCAGAGCACGGTGGGCATAATCAGACCCTTGAATCCCCTCCTGAGCCACTGGCCTAGTTGTACCAGCTTTTTACCCAGGGGGAGAGCGTCTACTAGCCGTTCGCCCTCTTTTTCCGCCCACTGGTAGCGGTAGTCTAGCCGTACCCTGTTCAGGAGCTTGGCTATACCGCCGACGGTGGGTGAGATTGACATCCCGTTGTCATTTAAGACCACGCAAATCTTGGAGCCCAGATGCCCTACCTGATTCAGCGCCTCGAAGGCCATTCCGCCGGTTATCGCCCCGTCGCCAATGATGGCAACTACGTGGTAGTCATCACCAGCCAGGTCGCGGGCTATAGCCATACCCAGGGCAGCCGAAATCGAGGTGCTGGCGTGACCGGCGCCAAACGGGTCGTGTTCGCTCTCACTGCGGGAGGTAAAGCCGGATAGCCCTCCATACTGACGGAGAGAGCTAAAACGTTGTCTCCTGCCGGTGAGTAGTTTGTGGACATAGCTCTGATGGCCCACATCCCAGATAATCTTATCCCGCGGGCTGTCAAATACCCGATGTAAAGCTATGGTAAGCTCAACTACACCCAGATTAGAAGCTAGATGACCCCCGTTGGCACTTACTGTAGTCAACAGCTCATGCCTGATCTCGGTGGCTAGTTGCCCCAGATCCTGTTTTGCCAGCCCTTTTAAATCGGCAGGATTATCCATTCTATCTAATAGCTTCGGCATTACCGAACTGCTCACCGGACGAATGAGGACGTTGACTTCATACTAGCATTTTGTCTAATTTTTGGCAATTTCTGTTGATTAGTCTGATGGGGCTGTGTTGCTCCAGCTTGCGCTTTAGTGGCTTTAGGTTGAGGTGGACATACTGCTGACACTACCCAATAGGCACACTTTGACTAGCTGGATTGTCTTTGTCAATTGCTTTGGTTTATTGAACACAAAGCCAATTTGTGACCCTGAGGAATAAAAAGAGGCTGATTTCTCGGCCTCTCACCTTGACACTTTATTCCTGCGAATTGATGCTTGGGACTTGTTATCGGTTCAGTTTCCAGACCTGCACGTTCAGATTGGCTGCAATGCTAACCCAGATTATATATGGAATAAGAAGCCCGCCGGCGATGGGCGATACACCAAAGAACAAAATGATGTTGACTAGTATGGCTATCCAAAGTAGAAGAATCACAACCATTCCACCGAGAAGAGACTTAAGCCCAAAGAAGATTACAGACCACAGGATGTTCAGGACTAGCTGAACCCAGAATACGATAAAGGCTACTGTCACGCCTTCTTGCCCCAGTCCTTCCCGCCAGACAAAGAAAACGGCTATACCCATCAAAAGGTAAAGAGTAATCCAGATGGGTCCAAAGACAGAGTTAGAGGGAGTAAAGGCTGGTTTCTTCAGGCCCTTATACCAGATAGGGATTGCGGGTGTTGTGAAAATTGCACCGATGCCGCCTGCACCTTCACAGGCGACTATACTTACTATCAGCTTAACTATGTCTATCCAACTCATGTCTTCAAACAGTAGTCTCCTCTGCTATTAAGCTTACTCAGTCCGCACAGGGTCTGTCAAACAATTCATCGAAGTGTGTTCTAACAATTCGTCAGGACGTGCAACATTGAAGCCAACAACTATATCTAAGTGTTGCCCTCTCCAAATCCGCTGGCTGGGCTAGGTTACTCTATCTGAGCGATGCGCCACAGTAAGTACATCTTGTAGCGTCAGCGGGATTTGGTTTTCCGCATCTAGGACATTTTACTCCGTCCATCTTACCCCTCTCATGGCAGCGGGTATACCCCCAGCCATACCTTGACAAAATGCCCTCTACGATTCCTAACTCTATTTTAACACCACCTGCTTATCGCTGGAAGAGCAATCCCCTGTGGTAATTTTTCCCCTTGGCTCCGCAATGTAACAAGAAGCCATTTTTTCAATAGTTGCCTCCGGTTTTTGTGCAGTGTTGAATTTCACTTCGTCAAAGCCAAAGTAAACGGGATACTTTTGTTAATATTGTGTCTCAACATTGACGATTCCAGTATCAACAGACGATTATCTTTCTGACCGATGAAGATGGGTAACATTCCGTCATACAGTAAACATGAGTGCTTATAAAATAGCCAAAATATTCTTTGGCTAGGAGCGTAAATCCAAAAGGCGACGCCTAATACCGGCATAACTTCAGAACAGATAATAGCTCTCTTAGATTCACCGTGGCTACCCCGACCACGTTGTCGCCGCCTCCATAGTATATGTAAAGGGTGTCCTTCAGAATTACGTTCCCACATGGAAAAACAACTTTCGGGACCTGGCCTTCCATCTCGTAAGGAGTCTCCGGTTCGAGGATAGGATAAACAAGCCGGGCGAGGACTCTGGCTGGGTTTTTCAAGTCAAGTAGCACTGCTCCTACACGGTAGACTTTATCCTCGGAGACACCATGATAAAGCATGACCCAGCCTTCTCTGGTCTTGACCGGAGGGCCGGCTGCCCCTACCTTTTCGCTATCCCACCATCCCCTTCTACGTTCTATCCAGCGGTGCTCATTGAGCCAGACATTGCCTTTAAAATTGAGGCTGGCGCTGAAATCATAGTCGATGCCGTTACCTAACCGGTGAACGCAGACGTATTTCCCGCCTATTTCCTGCGGAAACAAAAAGGCATCCTTATTGTCAATTTCGGGAGGAGTGATGGCAGTTGGCTTGGACCAGTTCCATTTTTGACCCAGGAAATCTGTAACGGAGATGGAAGTCACGGCAACTCGCGGGTGTTCCCGGCCATTGTAGGCGGTATAGAACATGTAGAGTCTGGAGCCAATCTGAGTTAGACGTGGGTCTTCACAGCCTGAATTCCCACCGGGCACGAATTTTTGTTCAAATTCTTCTCGCGGGGCGTAAATGGGCTCCGGCGAACGGTAGTCAATATGGATGCCATCTTGGCTTGTGGCATAGCCGAATACCGAGGTATTGTCCTCAGACATCGCTCGATAGATGATATGCACCTTGTCCCCGAGGTGTATGGCAGCGGGGTTGAAAGTCGCCTTGCTTTCCCAGGGGTGCTCTTTGACCGGCTGAATAATGGGATTTTCCTGTGCTCGTTGCAGTTTTAGCATCTGCGGCTTCTTTAGGAGTAGCCCCATTATAAGGGGGACTCTGGCCGAGGCAGCACAGCAGGTGGTGTCGCCGGCGCCGTAATAGATATAAAGGCGGTTCCGTTTAACCAGCGCCCCAGAGGGGAAGACCACATTGGGTACGAGGCCAATCCTTTCGTAATATTCCTCCGGGGTCAGAATTGGCACCTCGATTTTGCCTACTATTTTAGAAGGGTCTTCCAAATCGAGAAGGGCGGCTTCTACCCCCAAGAGCCGTTCTCTGGATCTGGAGAAGTAGTCCCTGATGTAAGAGTAAAGCAACAGCCAGCCGCTTTTCGTTTTCAAAGGCGGGGCACCAACTTCGATTTGGTCTTCAGGCCTGCGCTGCAGAGGTAATGTATATTTCTCGAAGTTCTCATACCACGCCTGCCAGTAGCTTTCTGACCAGATATCTTTTTCTTTGTCAAAGCTGGCCAGACATATTCTTGCCGGCGGCTGGTCGGTGTGAACGGATAGGATGGCATATATCTTTTCGCCTATCCTTTGCGGGAAAAGCGCCATGGCTTTGGCGTTAAACGGTGTCACCGGGTGTTTCTCCCGAACGCTTTTCAGACCCTGGCTTATCGCCAGGCCAACCCTGATCCCCTCAGGCTTCGGAGGCCAGGCGGAGAGGGCAGTATAAAAGATGTAATACTTGCCGTTAAATTTCGTTGCCCGAGGGTCTTCACAACCAAACCGCTCCCAGGAATGCTCAGGAAAGATAAAGCGTCTTCGACCGGCAAAGTGGATGCCGTCCTTACTTCGGGCCATGCCGATGCTGGAAACAGGAAGCCTGGCCCCGGTCAGGCTACTGTAATAAGGCAATGATAATGCTCTATAGACGAGGGAGACACCATCCCTTGTTTTAACCGGGCAGCCGTTGAAAACCGCCTGGGCTTCCCAGAAGTGGGTTCTCTTCGGTTTCAGTATCGGGTTTTCTTCCAGTCTTTTAGCTAGCATATTTCCCTATTCTTTATTATTATAATAAACTTTATAAAGTCAATGGCATTTTTGTGGGAAGATCTTTGGTCCGGTTTAGGCTTTAGCCCCGGTACGGATAAGCTGCTCCAGCAGCCTGTCCAGATTTACTGAGGCAGTGCAGACCACTCTATCAGCGCCACCGTAGTAAACCAGCAAGCGGTTTTTAATTACTACGGCTCCGCAGGGATAAGTAACGCCTGATTTCCATCCCTCATTCTCGTACCATACCTGGGGCTCTAAGATTGGCTCTTTTGACCGGTACAATACCCTGGTCGGGTTTTTTAGGTCAAGCAGCATGGCACCTATCTTATAGCGTCCAGGGTCACGCTCGCCCACACTTTGGTAAATCAATAGCCATCCAGCCTTGGTCTTAATTGGCGGAGCACCAGCACCAACCTTCCGACTATCCCAGTAAAAAGCTCTCGGTCGTATCTTGAATTCTCCTTTTAAGAACCCGGTTTTACCGTCAAAATTCAGGTCATCAACAAAATCAATCAGGATGTTAGGGAAGATTCGGTGGAATATAACGTACTTGGAGTTTATCCTCTCGGGAAGAATACAGGCGTTCTTATCTACGACCCCCGGAGGAGAGATGAGCACCGGTCTCTTCCATTGCCAGTTCTTGGTGAGAAAATCGTTAATATGTATTGAGGTCAGTGCCACCCGGGGTGGGCTGTATCCGTCAAAGGCAACATAGGTCATAAATACCCTGTCGTCAATCTTGGTCAATCTAGGGTCCTCGCACCCACCCCATCCCCCTCCCGACACATAACCATTCTCCTCCTCTAAGGGTACATAGGTGCGGTGGGGGTAACGCGGTGCGGGATAGATTAAGCCGGCGCCTTCAAACGACTCTCTCGGAACGTATATCGGCTCATGTAACCGCTCGTCAATATGAAATCCATCAACACTTGAAGCATACCCCAGAACCGATACGTCTGAGTCTCCAATTGCCCGGTACACAAGGTGAACCCTTCCAGCCTCATAAAGGGCGCCAGGATTAAAGGTCGCTTTGGATTCCCACCAGCGCTCAGGTTTCGGTTCGAGGATGGGATTGCCGTCAAACCTCGCCAATTTCATCGCAATTAGCATCCCTCAGATTACTATACTATCCACCTTGTTGCGCAACCCGGCAGCTTCAGTTGCTTCAATTACCAGCACCTGCCTCCTGAACCTTAGGACTATTCAACCATAATATAGTAGACAAGCGATAACGAAGTCATAAAATGACGGGGAGAAAAGTTACAAAAGAATGACATTTTTAGCGGCGGTTAGCCGGTGGGGAACTATCTAGGCCGCTAGCCTCACCTCACTCCTAAAGCCACAGCCGCACGGCATAATTAAAGCGGGGGGGGGGGTGAACTC
>Ga0315551_10000333_pt1 | contig 37676 bp, 28 predicted proteins | sample SalMarSW160290MG_FD_203678 | JGI IMG/M metagenome (GOLD analysis project Ga0315551, IMG submission 203678) | Salt marsh sediment microbial communities from the Plum Island Ecosystem LTER, Massachusetts, United States - Salt Marsh Sediment SW1602-90 ...
CGTTTGAATAAACAGTTGAATCAGCTAAAAAAAGGCATAGCTGATGCTGATAACCAGCTTGAGAGAAGTCGCCTGCATCTCGATCGTACTCGCCGTCGCTTTCTGGGAAACATCAGGCAGTTTTACTTCGCTGCCCGAAAGCCGCCCAAGGTTTTCACGGAAAGCTCTAACAAGGAGTCAGAGCTCAATCGTCAGATTGTCTATTTAACCGCCCTGGCCAATTTCGAATCCGGCAACGTCGTTCAGTCTTCAACCTACCTGACGCAGTCGCTTGAGCAATTGTCTCATCTGACCGGTGAGAAAAAGAAGGTGTCACGCCTGAAAAAGAAAAAGGAAACAGCTACAACCCTTGAGAAGAGCCAAAAGAGCCAACAGCAAAGGGAGTTGGAACACCTGCGGCGGACAAAGTCCGAAGAGGCCGACCGCATGCTAACTCTTCAACAGGCAGCCAGAGAAATTGAACGCATAATTACACGGCTTGAAAGAGAACGTCAGGAAAGTATCTCCGCCGATCAGGGCCAACCGCTCGGGCCTTCAGCATTTGTCGCGCTAAAGGGTCAGCTCGCCTCACCGTTTAAGGGGAAAATTGTCGTTGGGTTTGGTACCTCAATGGATCCCATTACCAAACTCAAATCTTATTCGCCGGGCATTACCATTAGAGGTAAAACGGGTCAGGAGGTAGTTGCGGTGGCGGACGGGACGGTTGCCTATAGCGGTAACTTGCGTGGCTACGGCCAATTCATTATTATTAACCATGATGACCAATATTACTCAACATACGGCGGGCTGGGGGAAATGTTGGTCGAGGCTAGCGAGTATGTCTTGGGAGGGACCAAGTTGGGTCTGGCAGGGCAGGATGGGCTGGTAAAATTCGAGCTGAGGCGTGGGCGTAAACCGCTTGACCCGGTGAAATGGATTAGAATTGACTCCTTTTAATATATCGCAATTCCAGGGTAAGGCTTGGAGCATACTGTCGCGGTCTTTTGAAGGTGACCGGCTTTCGGGTACTTATCTTTTCCATGGCCGTGAAGGTGTTGGTCGATGGGCGTTGGGCATTTCCCTGGCAGCGTTACTGAACTGCGAGCATCCCGAAAAGGAAGGCTCCCAACGGCAATTTAGTGTCCCTTGCGGTCAGTGTCGAAACTGTCGGAAAGTATTCTCGTTGAATTTTGAAGGGCTTTACTATGCCCTGCCGCTTCCTCCTCATAAAAATTATGACGAAGCTATTGAATTGACCAATAAGATTCTTCAAATCAAAAGAGCTGAGCCTTTCAAAATTCTCTCGTCGACTGCAAATACGCATATCCCTATTTCTGTGGCGCGTGAAATCAAGAAAAACCTATCTCTCAAAGCGGGGGAGGGATCAACTCGCATCGTACTGTTTTATCAAATGGAAAAGATGCTGGCCGCTTCTGCGGACGCCTTACTGAAGCTCATTGAAGAGCCGCCAAAGGATACGGTGATAATCCTGATCGCGGAGAGACCGGAATCGTTACTACCGACAATCCAATCTCGCGCCCAGAAAGTGCGACTGGGTCGTGTTCCTGAAGGAGCCCTTATGGATTACCTCACAGAGAGATACGAGCTGCCGGGGGTAAAGGCTAAGCTATTGTCGCGGATTTCTCAGGGTTCGCTTGGGAGGGCCATTGACATGATAGACACATCCGAACAGGAAGATTCTTCCCGAAGAGCAGTTGGATTCCTCTTATTTAAATCTTTGCTAATGGAACCATCTCTAAACGTTGTGTCTCGTATGACCGACATGTTGAGTTCTCGAGACAGGGGAGAGGCGGACGACCTTTTGGATTTGTGGCAGTCATTGATTCGCGATTGCACTTATTATGCTATTACCGGCAGTGAAGATGAGGTAATCAATGTGGACTTTATCTTGGAGCTTCAGAAACTGGCCGACTATTTTACCGACCCTCAACTTGCTTCCCAAATGGTCGAGAATATCAGAATGACGCTTGCCGATTTGCGGCGTAATGTGCATATTCAAGGAGCGTTAATAGCACTTGCCCTGAGACTTAAGTCCAATGTATCAGGATACCAACGTCATTGACAATGGGTTGGCAGTAAGCTGGTCGGGAGCGATGTGATGGCTGAGTTGTATTTAGTTGAGTTCAAAGGTTTCCGCAAAGAATATTTCTATAATGCATACTATCATTCCCTCGATATTTCCGATTACGTTATTATCCAGGCCGAACGAGGCGAAGACATTGGGAGGCTGAAGAAAAAGATTGGCATTGAAATGGATTTTTCACACACGACAAGGCCGCGCTCAATCCTGCGTCCAGCCAGTAAGGAGGACGTAATCGAACTTGAAAAGATTAGGGAAAAAGAAAAAGAGCACAAAAATGAGGTTATAGATCTTATCCATAAGCACGGTTTACCAATGAGGGTTGTCGATGCGGAATGCCAGTTTGATGGCAGTAAGATGACAGTGTACTTCACGGCTGACCATCGGGTTGACTTTAGAGAACTGGTAAAAGATATTGCCGCTCATTATAAGACCAGAATCGAACTGCGCCAGATAGGAGTGCGGGATGAAGCCCGACGCATCGGCGGCTACGGCATATGCGGCAAAGAGCAGTGCTGCAGCAGCTTCATGGCAGAATTCGCTCCGATTTCCACTCAGCAAGCTCGCGAACAGGACCTGCCTTTGAATCCGGCCAAAATATCCGGCAATTGTGGTCGGCTTTTGTGCTGTTTGCGCTATGAGGCTGGAATCTATGCCGAGTGCAAGAAGAAGTTCCCTCCACCCGGTACGGGGGTGAAAACAAAACAGGGTGAAGGAACAATTGAGCGAATAGATGTCTTCAATGAAGAAGCTATTGTCAGGCAGTCTGAAAATATCTTCTTCAGAACCAGCGCAGCAGATATTCTGAGCAGTTCTCCTGCATCGATGCCAGAGGTTGTCGGCAGTGTTGTGACTGGGTTTGACGAAGGAGACCTTGAGGATGAAACCAAAGAGGAATTGAAAAAGTTAGAAGATTCGGAAGACGCAGACTAATTATTGACCTGAGGGGATATGACCAATGCCTAGACCTTTATATGTCACGACACCAATTTACTATGTGAATGACCGGCCACATATCGGCCATGCCTATACAACGATTGCGGCTGACGTGATTACACGATTTCATCGCCTGACCGGACGCGAGTGCTTTTTCCTGACCGGTACTGATGAACACGGTTCCAAAGTAGCTGAAGCTGCAGCTAAAGCCGGTCTTTCGGAAATCGAATTCTGTGACCGAACAGTCGAGACGTTCAAAACGGCCTGGAAGAACCTTTCAATTGAAAACGACTACTTCATTCGCACCACCTCCAAACGACACGAGCAGGCTGTGCGGAAGATTCTTGACGCCATGCGTGAGGCCAAAACGGATGACGGCCGGGACGTCATTTACAGCGGCTACTATGAGGGTCTGTATTGCACCGGTTGTGAAAAGTTTCTCACCGAGAAGGAACTTGTTGACGGGTTATGCCCTTTTCATGATTGTCCTCCGGAAAAGCTAAAGGAAAAGAATTACTTTTTCCGTCTTACGGCGTTTCTGCCTAAGATTAAAGAAAAGATCACCTCCGGCGAATTGGCGATTCATCCAGAGGAGCGCCGTCGCGAAGTTTTGGGTCTGATTAACCAGGATTTGCCCGACTTCTCGCTTTCCCGCGAAACGGTCAAGTGGGGGATTCCTCTATCGTTTGACAAATCGCAATCGGCATACGTCTGGGTGGATGCGCTCAGCAACTACATCTCCGCAATCGGGTACGGTGACGATCAAGCCACCTTCGACAAGTGGTGGAATCAGGGCGAAGTGGTACATCTGATGGCTAAGGAGATACTGAAGTTCCACTGCCTGTACTGGCCGGCCATGCTGATGGCTGCCGGACTGAAACTACCCGAGACGATCTTTTTGCACGGCTTTTTTACCATTGACGGCAAGAAGATGTCAACGACCTTGGGGAACTTCATTGATCCCAACGATATGGTGTTGGAATTTGGCCCGGATGGGGCCCGCTACCTTTTATTAACGCAATTTCCTTTTGGCATAGACGGCGACGTCAAAGCCAAGCGGTTCGTGACGCAGTACAACTCCGACCTGGCCAATGACTTAGGGAATCTGGTTTCCCGAGTAACAAAGATGATTACCGTGAATTTCAACGGTGTCTTACCTGAACCGAGTCGAGAGATCGAAGGGGTGCAGGAGCTGATGGAACAAGCAGAAGCTTTGCCTTCGGCTGCGTATAGCCATGTGACGCATTTTGAACTGGGTCGAGCGATTTCCGAGGCCATGAATCTCGTGAAGTCAACCAATAAGTTTTTCAATGATCGGGAACCGTGGGTTCTGGCTAAAGAAGGAAAGAAGTCGGAACTGGGCGGGGTGTTGTATGCCTGTTGCGAGGTCATTCGTATTGTATCGATCATTCTTTACCCGATCATGCCTGGAAAGATGAGCGAAGTCCGTACTGTTTTGGGTCTGGATGACAGCACGTTGACTCTGGACAACGCCCGCACTTTCTTTGATCTCAAGCCCGGCACCAAAATCGCATTGAAGGATGCTGTCTTCCCGAGACTAAAAAGACGTCAACCACAGGCCGCGGCTGCGTCCATACAGGACAACGAAGGTCGTGCTGCAGGGATTCTCTTGGACATATCCGAGTTTGCCAGAGCCGATCTCCGGGTGGCTGAGGTACTCAAAGCCGAGCATGTTGAAGGAGCCAACAAGCTGCTCAAACTTCAGATAGACCTTGGCCATGAAAAGCGCCAGATTGTTGCCGGTGTGGCCGAGCATTATTCTCCGGAGAAGATCACCGGCATGAAAATCATCGTGGTGACCAATCTGAAACCGGTTGTTATTCGCGGCATCCCATCCAACGGCATGCTACTGGCGGCAACCTCTGGCAAGAAGCTGGTTTTGCTCACACCCGATGCCGACCTGCCCTCTGGCGCCAAAGTCAGTTAATGATAGATTCCCACTGCCATCTCGATTTCGATGCCTTCAACGATTGCCGGGATGAGGCTATTAACGAAGCCCGAGCAGCCGGTGTGAATACGATTGTCAACATCGGGGTTGATCGAACCTCCTCTGTCCGGTCGGTCGAGCTGGCTCATACCTATGACTCTATCTACGCAGCGGTTGGGGTACATCCTCATGACGCTAAAACACTCGATGATGAGGTTGAGCAAACGTTCAGAGAGTTGACCGGTCGGGGAAAAACGGTGGCGATTGGTGAAATTGGACTCGACTTTTATCGTAACTTGTCGCCCCACGACATTCAGCGAAGAGCCTTTTGTCGCCAGATAGAGCTGGCCATCGAGCTCATGATGCCGATTGTGATTCACACCCGTGAGTCGTTTCAGGAAACAGTTGACATCGTTAAAGATTATGCTGCTGATCTGGTGGGGGGGGTTTTTCACTGTTTTCCGGGAAGCATCGACGATGCTTTTGAGGTCATCGCTTTAGGTTTTGTGATTTCAGTCGGTGGCGTCATTACTTTCAATAATTCCAGGATGGCTCGTGTGGCAGCCGAGGTGCCGTTGGACAAGATCATTCTGGAAACTGATGCTCCTTACTTGACGCCTGTGCCCTATCGCGGAAAGCAGAATCGCCCCGCTTATGTGAAATATGTCTATCAGAAACTGGCGAAACTCAGAGGCCTTGGTGTGGAAGACGTGGAGAAAGTTGTCGACCGCACGGTGCAAAAGCTTTTTGGGCTGGTTGACGTTTTCGGAAGCTGATCCATGTCTGCCTACCACGCCAAGAAAAGACTGGGGCAGCACTTTCTAAAATCGCCTGAAATTGTCCATAAAATACTCGAAGTAATACACCCCAGAAGAGAACATGCGATAATAGAAATAGGTCCCGGGCGAGGAGCGCTTACTCTTCCTTTGGTTCGGTCGGGCGCCAAGGTGATAGCGGTCGAGTTTGACCGTGACGTCACCCGCTATCTGAACAAGTTGGTAAGAGATTTTGACAATGTGACGGTTATCAACGGGGACTTTCTGACGTTTGAACCCGACAGCGTCGGCTTGACACGGTTCACGCTCGTGGGAAACCTGCCGTTTAACATTACCTCGCCGGTAATAGAGTGGATGATCAGACACCATCAGATGATTGACGACGCTTGCCTAATGGTGCAGAAGGAAATGGCGTTAAGGCTGGCGGCCTCTCCTAAAAGTAAAAGCTGGTCGCCGCTGTCGATTTTCACCCAACTTCATTTCGACGTTGTGTACTGTTTTGACGTTGCCCCCCAGCATTTTCGTCCCAAACCAAAAGTCACTTCGGCAGTGATTAAACTCATACCAAAAGAGAAAACCCATATAGAGTACTTTGCGCAATTTGAAAAGGTTGTGCGGGCGTCTTTCCGCAGCCGCAGAAAGCTCTTGCTCAATAATCTTGTGCCGGATATTATTCCCCAGCCGCAGATGGCGCGGGAGATCCTTCGCAAGTTGGGTCTGCCAGAGAATTGTCGCGCTGAACAGTTATCAGCGAAGCAGTTTTTGACATTGACGGACTGTTTGAAAGTGCTTAAGATAATATAAATGAGCAGCACCACATACAGTAAAGCAGGAATCGGGGACTCCTGTCCGCCTTTGGCGGATGTCGGAGACACCTGCCCTGCTGGTAATTGTCTTGTTACAATGGGAAATTCATATTAGAGAATCTATACAAGGAGGGTACGGTGCCTCTTTTATCTGTAAATCTTGATATGGTTGCGGCTATGCGGGAAGTCAGCCGGTTTAACGAGCCGGACCCGGTTCAAGCAGCCATCCTGGTGGAGCTGGCCGGCGCTGACGGAATATCGATCCGGCTTCGGCGCGACCGTAAACATGTCCATGAACGCGACCTGTATCTTTTGAAAGGTGTTGTTAAAACCAAACTAACACTGGAGATGCCGCCAACGGACGAGATTATCGAACGCGTCCTAGAAATAAAACCTTGGATGGTAATCTTCGTGGCAGACCATGTTGACAGCAACAAACCCGCCTCTCCCATCGACTTCTTTTCCGCCCCGGTGGATTATGGCGACATCACCGAACGTTTCAAGGGAGTAGGGGTGAATGTCTGTTTTTTTATCGAGCCGGAAATTGATGAAATCAAAGCTGCCTCTAAGGTTGGTGCGATGGCCGTGCTTATCAACTGCGCTGGCTATACTGAAGCGATGACTGTGGAAGAAGCGCAGGCTGGGCTGGACCGTATCGACCGAGCAGTACAATCGGCTTCCAAAACGAACCTTGCCGTTCATTGCGGGTGCGGCATAAACTACAAGAATATCTCCCCGCTTGTGGAACTCGGATATATCGATGAGTTTGTGGTGGGCCACGCCGTTTGCTCCAGAGCAATGCTGATCGGATTTGAACGCGCCGTACGGGAAATGCTCTCGCTTATTCGAGCCTCGCAGCGCAACGTGTAGTAGGCTTGATGTTCGCAAATGACAATAAGGAAAGTGTAACGCTTCAGATAAAGGCTCCGGTCACTATGAAACCTGAGCGACTGGATCGCTATCTGGCATCTCACCCAGAAATAGATATCACACGTACTCGAATTCAAAAGCTAATCGATAAAAAGTTGATATTGGTTGAAGGTGATGCTGTACCCAAGAATCACGTGTTAAGAGGCGGCGAGACCATATCCATCACTATACCACCCTTGCCCAAAGTAGATATAATTGGCGAAGATATTCCGCTTGATATAGTTTTTGAAGACGAACATCTGACCGTTGTCAATAAACCGAGCGGGATGGTGACACATCCGGCCGTTGGAAACTATAGTGGTACGTTAGTCAATGCGTTGATTCACCATTTTGAAAAGCTGGCCCAGGGATCGGGTTATGAACGTCCCGGCATTGTCCACCGCCTTGACAAAAATACCTCCGGGCTGATTCTGGTCGCCAAGACTGAAGACGTCTACCTCAAGCTCCAGCAGCAGATGCAAAAACGCGAAATCAAGCGTACTTATCTTACTCTTGTCTGCGGGCACATGCGTGAAGAAAAGGGTGTGATTGAATTGCCGATTGGCAGATCATTGAAAGACCGCAAGAAAATGGTTGTTACCAATGTCGCCAGCCGCAAGGCCAAGACCAGCTATAAGCTGATCGACCGCTTCCGCTCCTACGACCTTTTAGAGGTATTGCTACACACCGGGCGGACTCACCAGATACGTGTCCACTTTTCGCATCTCGGCCATCCCGTTTTTGGCGACCCGGAATACGGTGGCCGCCACAAATGGATGGGGGGTATGTTCGCTCCCGAACGACAGCTTGGCAAGCACCTGCTTGACATCATTGATCGCCAAGCTCTGCACGCAATGCGCCTTGAGTTTGTCCACCCTGTCAATAGGCAAACGGTGCTTTTCAAGGCCGATGTGCCACAGGATTTCAAACAGGTGTTGGAGGTATTGGGCAAGGAGGGGCGCTGAGGACACTTGTATCTGAGAGAGAAGTATATTACGCCGGATTTCCCATTTGAATCTGGGTTCTGGGATTGAGATGCGTTATTATATGGAGTATGAAAAGTATTTGACGGATTTTTTGTCATCATCAGTGGGAGAACCCAATGGGTGAAGGATGCCAGGACGCTCTCAGGCTCAATTTTGATCGCAAATTGAAGCTCGAATTTCATGGAACTAAAGTTACCAGTGATGCCGGTTTGCTGGCCTACCGAGAGCTTGATGAAGTCCTGGGATTGACGAGGATGGCAGTGGTTGAGATCAGTGATAATCGAACTGGCCGCTTGAAATCGGTTCCCGTTAGTATAAGTTGATATGGAAAGTTACTGAAAAACATAGTCTTCTATGGGGACAGAAAGCGAGGGTATGCCCAAAAACAGCTTCAGGAGAATTGGCAACGGCAAAACGCCATCATTTTTGTGCTCATGGAACGGATCACTCTGGGAAGCGAACTCCGATTATTGACAATTCGAAGACTTTTGTATTTTTTAGATGTTGAAAGGGACAAACCGTGTTTTCGAAACCTTTATATGGGAAATCTCGGTCAAATGTTTTGCCCTTGATAGTAGGAATGTTTTTTGGTATATAGATACTGATTTTAACGATAAAATGGAGAAAAAACATGAAACGAATTATATCGGCCTTTATCGTGCTGGTGGCGATCGTAGTCACGATGATTGCATGTGACGATAAGCCAAACGAACCGGGCAATGGATCAACTTACGTCATTGTACCGTTCGCTGTAGGAGATCGTAGTGTGTTTAAGGTTACTGACTATGATGAGGCAGGTAGTGTCACCGAGATTTCATACGACACGATTCTGGTTGTCAAGGATACGACGATTGAAGGCGATGTTTGGTACGTAGTGGAGGGATTTGACTACACCAGTTACAATCGCAATACCGACAACGGAATGGAGGAATGGACGCCATCGGGTACTTGCATGCTCTTTAAATACCCGGCTAGTGAAGGAAACGAGTATGATTGCTCGCTGTACGATATACATTTTGAAGTTGGTGCTGCCAATGCCGAGGTGACAGTCGAGCACGGGACACATACCTGCTATGAGTATATTCAAACGACAATGAGCGGATTGGGTGATTCAATTTACCAGTACTGCTGTATAGATACTGGTCTTGTTCTGTGGGAGAACTATTCTCCCGTGATATCCGGAAACGACACGCTATTCTATTTGCGGAAACGACACGAGCTAACAGAACTAGTCTGGTAGCAATCCTGTACTGACAACATAAGTGTACTGACGTTTCACTCTATCAGCCTGCGGGTGATTTCTTCAGCCAGCAAGATGCCTTCGTCAGAGAGGCGGAGCATGTCCTTGTCAGGTAGCAAATGGCCGGACTCGACCAACTGATAATACTGCTCGCGATTGAACCGCGTTTCAATCGGCACCCCAAACCGCTGGGAGAACTGAGAGCGACTAATTCCGCGTGCGGTGCGCAGGCCCAGCATGATAGTCTGGCTCATTCGCTGTTCAACACCCGTCTCATCGACGACACGTGGCAGCTTCTCAGCTTTCAACTTTTCGATGTAGGTAAGCAGATTAGAGACATTGGCATAGTACCTTCCGTTTATCAGTGAATGGGATGACGGCCCCAGCCCAAGAAAATCGTTCCCTTCCCAGTAGCTGAGATTGTGTTTGCACTCATACCCCGGCTCTGCAAATGATGACACTTCATAGCGCACATATCCGGCCTCAATTATCCGCTCACAACCGCCTTTGTACATTGCCATTATCAGCTCAGGGTTGGGCATTTTCAGTGACCCGGAAGCGACTTTTGCAGCCAGCTTTGTCCCAGGTTTGAGAGCGAGTTGGTAGAAGGAAATATGAGGCGGGTGTAAATCGAGAAGCTGGTCCACATCAGCTGCAAGAATTTTACTAGTCTGTTTGGGTAATCCAAAAATCAGATCAGCTCCGAAGTTGGTATAGCCGAGGGCATTGGTGTAGTATATTGCTCGATAGCTGTAGTGAGGATTATGGGCGCGATTGAGGACCTTCAATAAGCAGCTATTGAAAGTTTGAATGCCGAAAACAGGGCGATTCACGCCCAGCTCCTTAAAGGCGGTAAGATTCTCAAGCGTGGTAGACTCCGAGTTGAACTCCACCGTCAACTCGACACCCTCTGGAACCTTAAAGTACCGCTTTAGATGTTCCATCCAACCGGCAAATTGGCATAGAGTAGTAAGTGATGGTGTGCCACCGCCGATATAAATAGATGAAACTTCCGTGTGGCACTGGGTATACTGTGCGGCGGCCAACTCTGTTTCTATCGTCAGAGCCTCATAGAACTGCTCTTCCAGCCCACTTTCGTAGAGCTCCTTATAGAAATCGCAATAAGAGCACTGGCAACGACAAAACGGGAAATGAACGTACAGGCCTAATGGCATGGATTACAGAGGAGTGCCAAGGCGGTCCCAACAGACGCGGGATGGGAAATTAAACAGCCCGTATCCCAGCCATTGAACCGCATTGATGACGTATGGAAACTCCCACCTGGGAGCCTCAGGATCCGGTCTCCAGGACCAGTAGATGAGAACCGCTTTGCCCTTAATGTTCTCCCGTGGAACAGGACCCCAGAAGCGGCTGTCGCGGCTGTCATCGCGGTTGTCACCCATCACAAAATATTCCCCCGGCGGCACCTTGTAAGGACCGAAATTGTCCCTGAATGACAGGTCGCCAGGAATGATTCTTTTGTCAATGTGCTTTGAGTACACTGGAATCTGAGCCACCTGCTCGTCAACATAAAGCACCTTGTCGGCAATCTGAACCGTCTGGTCGGGTAGAGCGACAATTCGCTTGATAAACTCTTTCTCAGGGTTGTTGGGATACTTGAAGACGATAATGTCGCCCTGCTTAGGAGATCCACCATATTGGTAGGCCAGCTTGTTGATAAAAATGTAATCCCCTTCTAACAGAGTATCCCCCATCGAACCCGAACTGACCCTGTAGGCAGACACCACGAATATGCGCAGAAACGCTGCCGCCACCAAGGCAATAATGGCGGTTTCAAGATACTCACGCCAAAGCGGCTTCTGTTTGCGTCGGCGTAGTACCTTGCTGACTTCTTTTTTGCGTTCGACGCGCTGTATATCCTGGATGAGGAAATCTTGATCCATACTTAACAAATTATCGGTTATGTCCTGCCGTTTCTTTAGTCTGCAGGGCGCTTACACTAACCTAAGTATAAGATTCTCTTACAGATAAGTCAATGCAAATACGCTGTGGCAGCAGTTTAGATGGTACGCCCTGCTTTCGAGCTGTCTCGGCTGAAACTTAAGAAGAGAAATACCGTATTTAGTAAAAGGTAAATGCTCAAGACAACGGGTAGGCTGTCTTGGAATAAAAGTTGTTAAGGGCATACTATGCCCTTTGCTTGTAGAAAGCATGAAGAACGTATATGTTTATATATTATACATGAAACAGCTCCAGGTATCACTGCTTATGTTTTGTAATTTTTCAATCGACTGTGAAAATCCGTGGGACGGTGCTACGGCTACGAACTCCCGAAGGAGTGTGATCTGCGCTACTCGTGCCGTAAGAGTTCTTGTAGTGGCAGCTTTGTCTACACTGCTGGCTTATAGTTTGCCTCTTCACTCCCGGGCGCAATCAACACCACCACCAGAAGAGCTCATCGAAGGAGGACACAAGAGGGTAACAATCACGATCAGTCAGGATGCTTTGCATCTTGCTGATGACTATCTCGAAGCCTTACAACAGCTCCAAACATTGACTCACTCTTATACGAGCTTTTTCCAAACGTTACAAGGCAAACTGAGTGCGGACGAGCAGCAGAGTTTGAATCTAATTTCCGTCAATCTGGAGAAAGGTAATTACATTGAAAACTTAGATGGCCTGCAGGCAGATGTCACAGGCCTATTACAAGCTTTGGCAGTCAGGGAAAATGAACTCAAAGAGAATAACGAGAGAGTCTACAGGCTGTCTCGGAGTCTTCGCCAAGAACTTGAAGCTCTAAAGGGTTTTCTTCAAGAGGATGTGGCAAGTCAGCTCCAGCAGAATAGAAAAATGTCCCAGGCTATCCAGGCTTACCTGAGAGGGCGGGCGACTCTGGCGGAAGTAAGCACAGAACAACATGGTAAGATAATAACAGTGATTGTTAACTATCCAGATACAACCATACAATACCTGCGTCCGTTTGATAAGGAAGCTTTTGTAAGTATTAATGAGAAATACTCTCCTCCCTCAGTTCCTCATCCGCCTATGATCACTATTGACCATGACCTGCAGTTTGTTCACAAGCGAGGAGGAATAGGCGTCGTCAGGAAGCTTGTTGACAGTATCAGCGTCACCTCGAACTCGGAGCCGATTCATATCACCAATCCTATCGGTGATATGAAGATTTTCGGCTGGGATCAAGATAAAGTTCTGGTCTACTCGGAAATCGAGCTTTCGGCCGGTTCTCGTGAGAAAGTAAAGGAACTTTCCCAACAAATTGAACTGCAGCTTGGTTCAAAAGATGATGGTATCTGCGCTGAACTTGTACTGCCCAATATCACCGATCCCCAAATTAAAATTCTAAACTGCACGTTTCAAATCAGCGCTCCTGAAAACAACCCCCTCATAGTCCATAATTCCTTTGGTGACGTAGTAATACGTAAGATACACAATAATGTTAAGCTAAACGCCAGCAACTCACATGTGACTATGAAAGACATTAAAGGCCATACGGAAGTTGTCAATTCTATGGGGGAGGTAGACTTATCAAACGTCACGGGTTCTATCAAGGTAGCCAACTCCTTTGGTCCGGTAAAAGTATCGCGTTCCAGCGGAGATATGGAGATTGAGAACTCCTTCTCATCGATCAGTCTGACCCGTTGCGAGGGGAATGCTGTTATTCGCAGCAGTGGACACGTCGAGATTCTCCGTCATTCGGGCTCAATACTAATAGGAAATACTAACGGCGAGGTTGAGGTGACGGAGTTGGATGGTGATTTGGTTGCTCAGAACTCTTATCAGTTGCTATCGGTACAAGACATCTTCGGTTCGGCCAAAGTGGAAAACGCTAATGGCGCCATTGAAGCAAAAAACATCCACGGAGAATTTTCAGCAAACAACTCCTTTGGCCCAATATATGCCAGTTTGTTAACAGGTCCAATCCACTTTGCTTGCCAAAACGGCATTATTGATCTGACGGTGAAGGGCGATTTGAAAGGGCCATCCTCAATAAGCTCGTCTTTTGGCGCTGTTAAGCTGGTTGTCTCACCGGATTCAGATGTCCTGTTCACAGCTACTGCCGTCGGCGGAGATATTCAAAGCTATTTCCCGATGGCTATCGAAGAGGAGGGAGCGACGAAGACGGCTAAGTTCTCCTTTGGTGAGGGAAAGAACTCATTTACAGTTTCAGGGAACAATTCCACCATAATTATCAGTGAAGCCAGATGAACCTTCTTAAGAACGGTTTATTAATGCAATAGCACCCGGTAGGGTGTATCAATGGGGTCTACCTGGCTCAGCGCCGCCATCAGTATGTTTAAGTGATATAGAAGGTTGAAACAGGAAGTCACTACTTTTGTGAAGGGGGCGTATCAATTCCAGTGGATTCTTTCCAACTTCGAGGCTATGTCATAATTATGAATGTTAACCATGTAAGTTCCATAAACTGTCTTTGCAAGGAGCGTAGCGACGTGGCAATCTCTTGTTATAAAAGCAATTGCACCACTGAGATCGCCACGCTCCCTTCGGTCGCTCGCGATGACGCTGTATTGCGACACACCCTCTTCGCTTAGCGATGAGCCCTACGACCGCCGCCAATCGGCGGGAGACAAGCCCCCTCCCTACGCGAGGTGCGGTTTCTATCTTTTGTCACGACCTCACTGCGGCTTCCGCCCTTCTTTACTCTACCAGCACCTTCTCAAGTCGCTCAATGATGTAGTCGGCGTCGTTTTCGGTGAGTATCAGTGGAGGGGAAATTCGAATAGTATGGCCGTGGCTGTCGTTGGCCAGCAGACCAAAATCAAGCATTTTGCGGCAGAATGACATGGCGTCGCCGCTTTTCACCTCGATGCCGATAAACAAACCGCGTCCCCTAACCTCTTTGACATGAGGTGAGTGGGCAGCTATTGCCTCGATCTTCTTTTTAAGGTAGGCACCGACACGATCGGAATTCTCCGGCAGTTTTTCATCAATAATAACATCAATGGCAGCGTTGCCGGCCACCATTGCCAGTGGATAGCCGCCATAGGTAGAACCTTCACGTCCCGGCTGAAAAACCATGTCCATTATATTGGCATTTGTAACGAAAGCCGATAGGGGTACCAGCCCGCCGGAGATAGCCTTGCCTAAAATGATGCCGTCCGGGATTACGTTTTCGTGCTCGAAGCAGAACATCTTACCTGTCCTGCCAAGTGCCACCTGGATTTCATCGAAGATCAGCAGCAGGTCATAGCGGTCGGCGATTTCGCTCAGGCCTTTCAAGAACCCATCCGGTGGAATGTTCATACCGCCCTCGCCCTGCATCGGCTCGACAAGTATCCCGCACGTGTTGGGATTGACTGCTTCCTCTACAGCCTTAAGGTCGCCGTAAGAAACAGATACAAAGCCGGGTGTAAGCGGCCCAAAGCCCTTGCGGTAGTTCTCCGCTGAAGAGAAAGAGACAATTGAGATCATCCGGCCATGGAAGTTATTGTGGAAGACAATAATTTCCTGTTTGCCATCAGGAATTCCTTTGGTTTGATAGCCATAATACCGAGCTGTCTTGATGGCGGTCTCAACCGATTCAACGCCGCCGTTTTTGCATAGGACTTTGTTGCTGTTGTCGCCAAAGCGCGGTCCAAGCTGGGGCATCAAATCGGCTAACTTCTTCAAAAACAGACCGTAGCTGTCAGTGTAGACTACATTGGAGACAACCGAGGCATAGCTGCTTTGAATCGCCTGAACCAGGGCCTGAACAATCTTAGGATGGCAGTGCCCCTGGTTCGCGGCTGAGTATGCAGCCAGGCAGTCCAGATACTTCTTATCATCGAGGCTGTAAAGCCAAATTCCTTCCGCCTTGCGAACTACCAGATTCTGGCGGCTGTAGTGATGTGCCCCAAAAGCTTTATCATACTCAAGAATAACTTCATCGGGTAGTTGCGAAAAGCCAATGCTCGCCTTGTTGACAGTGTTCATATTTGACATGATATATCCTTCTCAATAGCGGGTTAACTATTATATTTTACATTATATATAATAACTTATGATCCTATGAAACTCAAGCGTACCGTCACAAAAAATTGACCCGGTTGACAGAACTATCCATTTGAATAAGCGGAAAAGTATTGTGAGCATTAAGGCATCTGGCCAGGCCCCATAATAAATAGAGGCCTGGCCATGCTTGCCATGTTATGGACAGATTGGAGGTGGCCAACTACCTCTGAACAGGTAGTCAACCAAGTAAGTTAGATCAGCGACGTTGATCTCCTCTAACGGATCGCCGTCAACATTCCCTTCTTGTAGACATGTAGGTGGGAAACCATCTCTGTATAGGTAGTTGACCAAGTAAGTTAGGTCGCCGACATTTACTTGATCATTAATATCGCCGTCAACGTTACCCCTATTACCAATACAGCAACCGGTTCTTACTTGTACCTGCCCGGCAACGGATGCAATCGAGTAATCCAATACCGAACCATGGTAGGTGGGCAGATACCCACCGTAACCATCAAGAATAATCGGGGCAGTTTGGCCTGGAGAAGCCCCGGGGTCAACTTTCATATAAAGCTTCGCAATGTCTCCCTGGCCGGGTGCAAGCTCGGGTGGAGTGTCTGTGTAAGAAGATATGAGCCTGACGGTGAACCGCTTGTTAGATGGATCGTAGTGGGTATACTGTTGCGTTTCGAAGTAATCGGTGCGGCAACCAACCCTTGAAACGGAATCGCAGGTTAAATTCAAATCACCCGCGTACTCAACCGGAATATCTATAATCCGAACCGGAACACTGTTGTAGGCCGATATAACGATTACCACTGTCTCACCCGGTGCTCCGGAGTTAGTGTCGGCCATCATAGTGTCTGCCACAGCAGATATATAGCCGTGTTTGGTCAGGGAACGGATGTCTCCATTGGCGTCAATCTGAAGCGTAACATTGTGCCAGCCTCTATTCTGATAAACATGGGTTGGGGATTGGACAAAGGCCGAATCACCATCGCCAAAAGCCCATGTCCACGTATCAACATCCAGAACGGATGAACCTTCGAAGTGGACTTCCAGCGGGACCCATCCCCAAGTTGTGTCTGCTTGGAAAGTGACACCCACCTGGCTTAGAGCTTTAATGCAGAAATTGGCCGTACTGTTAAAGTCGTAAAGGTCCAGCCACTCTGAGCCGCTTCGGTAATAGCTTTCGCCGGGATTGGAGGCTGACTCCACAGTGGTGCGATACCGCGCACCCAGCAAGACCGAGACCTCAGAGGTTCGATCATACGCATGCCCTCCCCCAGAGAGTTGCACATAAACATAAAATTCATCGTCTTGGGTAAGGTGAAGGGGTGGGTCGAGGTTCACGGTATGGAATCCCGTATAATCGATAATGCCGGACTCCGTTGCCAGTTCATCCAACAGTTCCCCACCTTCAAAACGGTCGTAGATTTTCATTGTATAGTTGACGTTGTCTGTGGCTGTGTAGAAGCTCACGGCTTGTAATAGCTCGCCGCCTCCGGCAGTGAAGGCATTGAAGGCTTCGGTGCAGTCTTCCTTCGTATCGCGCCAGCCATGGTAATCGTGATAATAGATGTGATCGTAGGCTAAAGGTTCAACGTCCTGGAAGGAAACAGCACCCATCTCGGGGTGCTGGCAGCAATGCTTGTCGTAGTAGGAAATCCAAAAGTAACCACTGTAACCCCAGCCGCTTCCCCAACTGTTCTTGCAAAGCCACGCGCCAGGTTGCGGAGCAGGAGTAGTAACGGCGTTATCCCAACCAATAATGGTAATCGCGTGGTTAGGATCATAGGGACTAGAAGGGGGTTGGTAGTGTCTGTAATTAGACATAAAAGAGCCACTGTAGCACATGCATGTGCCGATGGCACCTTCAGTCATGATTATATTCTTGATCGTGTTAATATTGCTCAGGTCAGACCCGGCAACAAACCACTCGACGTCCCGTGGGTAATAGTAATGGTAACTGGGATCGGACCTGGCTGGAGGTTCCTCGAATGACTGCCCATCAATATCCCGTACTGCGCCCTCTCCCCGTACAAGATATGCTGAAGACACCAAGTAATCTCCCCCTTCATGTACTACCAGCCCGCCCCCAGTGGGCGGATCAGTGTCGTCATTATTATTTTCATTGAACCCATTCCACCAGTCGAGGTGGTATTCCGCCAGATTTGGCTCGCCGCTCTCCCCAGCCGCTGCCCAGTTGCCGGTCATCAGGAGATTACCTTCCATAGAACCCATAGTTCCATGAGTCCAGCAGGTGCCACCTTGCTGATTCTTGACCGAGGTTACGTAGTTTTCGCCGCCTACATCGCGCAAGTCAAAGCTGCTCGGTGGATCCTGCGCAAGGGATGTTACGTAGGCTAGAGCGAATACAGATACCAGAATAAACAAACCGGTCTTTTTCATACTTCCTCCGATGTTGTTAGTGTATCTCTCAGATTATTTGAACGGTTCATTAAAGAAACAACCTATCCAAGTGGGTTCTCATTGAGAGTATATTTACTTTAAATATATGAAACATTTACTATTTCGTCAAGTCCGGAAAACAAATGGTAAAATTTCCACTACCTTTTGTCGGTACAAGTTGAACGGATTCGCACCGAAGATGAGTAACAAGAAAGAAATGTCCGAACAACGCAATCCCCCGCTTAAACCCCCTTGAAGCTTTTCTTTCACGCTGAAATTGTTTACTTTTCAAAGAGGGAAAATGCTGTTTTCAGATTAGTTCCCCAGTGGAGAAAAAAAGGGTAACAACTCATGTTTGTGACAACTATCAGTAACACCGAGGTTGATATCGATACCCCGGCGAAGGTAAATCTGTTTCTTCAAGTATTAAACAAACGTCCGGACGGTTATCATAACATAAACTCTCTGTTTCAGGCGGTATCATTATTCGACCGGCTTCACATCAAAGTGGCACCAAACCCAGAGGTTTCTGTGAACATAGTAAATGAGGTTGACTTACCTCTCGGTTCGGACAACCTGATCTCAAAAGCATATCATCTGATGAAAAAGGAATTTGGACTCAGAAAGGGCCTGTCGGTAACACTTGAGAAAAACATACCCATTTCCGCAGGAGTGGGTGGCGGCTCCTCTGATGGGGCGGCTACCATTCTCGCCTGTAATCTATTGTTTAACTTGGAAATAAGCTATTCACAGATGGCTGCCTTAGCCATCAATGTGGGGTCTGATGTACCGTTTTTCTTTTCCGGCGGTCAGGCCATCGTTTCAGGGCGAGGGGAGATAGTTGTAGATACCAATTTCCCGATCGATTACAAGATGATCCTGGCCAATGCCGACATTGCGGCCTCTACTGCCGCCAGCTACGCTGCTTTGAAAATGGACTTGACAAAGCCAAAGGCTCAGTTTAAGTTAGCGAAATGTGGGACGGTGGATGAATTAGTGAAGTCCTTACGGCCTTTGGACAACGATTTTGAGAAACTCCAACTTGGGTTACATCCTGAGTTGGGTAAAATCAAAGAAAGTCTTTTGATGTCGGGAGCGTTGTTCGTCCGGATGAGTGGCTCAGGGCCAACAATATTCGGGATCTTTAAGGAAACCCCGAAGATCAAGGTCACCAAGAACCTGAATAGGGGAGGTTGGCGTTTTTACACGGTTGAGCCAATATCTCTGCCAAAGCAGGATCAATTTGTAAGAGGGAGGCTCCGTGAAAATTACAGAGGTTTGGGTAAGGCTACAGGACAAGGAGAGGCTTAAAGCATTTGCGAACGTGACGTTTGACAACGCCTTTGTTATCCGTGGGATGAAGATCATCCAAGGTAACAAAGGTTATTTTGTGGCTATGCCGAGCCGCAAACGTCCCAATGGCACCTATCAAGATGTCGCACACCCAGTCAACAGTAATATGCGACGTTTGATAGAAGAAAAGGTCCTTCAAGCGTATGAGGAGGAACTGGAAGCGCACACTAAATAAAAATAGAAATAATAAGCATAAAAACACCCTGGGGCGTCGTCAAGAGGTAAGACACCAGCCTTTGGAGCTGGCATTCCCAGGTTCGAATCCTGGCGCCCCAGCACGTTTTGGCAGAAATGACTTTCTTTAGTAATTATTGAGGATATTTTAGAATCGAACCAGTGTTCAAACGACAATGAGAGTGCTGTATGATCGTTCGTGAGGAACTTAGACTTGTTACCGGCAATTCCAATCGGCCCTTGGCCGAAAAAATCGCCACTTTTCTAGGCGAAAAGTTGACTGACTGCACAGTAACACGATTTTCCGATGGGGAGGTGTTTGTTCAAATCAACGATAACATCCGTGGAGCGGACGTCTTCATCATCCAACCTACGAATGCGCCGGCTGAGAATCTGATGGAGTTGCTGATGCTCATCGAAGCGGCTCGAAGGGCATCAGCAATGCGTATTACCGCCGTCATTCCTTACTACGGGTATGCCCGCCAGGATAGAAAAGACCGACCACGGGTAGCCATCACTGCTAAGCTGGTTGCAAATCTCCTTACGACAGTGGGAGCTGACAGAATTATCACTATGGATTTGCATGCCAGCCAGATTCAAGGCTTTTTTGATCTTCCTCACGACCATTTGTACTCGTCGCCCCTGTTTAACCGGTACTTTCACGCTATGAACCTTGAAAACCTATGCGTGGTGTCCCCCGATGTCGGGTCGATAAAGTTAGCCAGAATTACCGCTAACGCACTCAATGCAGAGCTGGCGATTGTCGACAAACGGCGTCCTCGGGCAAATGAATCCGAAGTAATGAATCTCATCGGCGATATAAAAGGAATGAACGTGTTGATTCGCGATGACATGGTCGATACTGCCGGGACGATCTGCTCAGCCGCCTATTTTCTTAAAGAACGGGGTGCTCTTGACATTTATGCGGCCTGCACGCACGGGGTTCTCTCAGGTCAATCTGTTGAGAAAATCAACAAGACGCCCATCAAGAAGATGCTTATCACTGATTCCATCGATCAGTCCCAGCATCACTTACCGCCTAAGTTTGAGATTTTGACTTGTTCGGAATTATTTGGTGAGGCGACAAAGAGAATTTTTGACGAAGAATCGGTGTCCTCTCTGTTTGAAGATCACCCGCTTGTAATTTAGATGCGAAATAGGTTGTAAATGTTTTTGAAGGATGAAACTAAGCTATGAAAGAAATTGCTCTTGAAGCCAGTTTACGAACATCTGTTGGCACGGGTTCAGCGCGTCGAACCCGTGGAGCCGGCAGTATCCCTGCTGTTGTTTACGGTCCGGAGATAGAACCGTTTCCTGTAGCTGTTGAAGAACATGCTCTTCGGGCGGTAATGAAATCTGCCGGTGGAGGAAGTGCCATTATCAACTTGGAGGTGGATGGCAGAAAGAATAAGGTTATTATACGAGAGCTCCAGCGTGATCCTGTGACCAGCAAAATCACTCACATCGATTTTCACGCTATTTCCATGATAAAACCACTCCGCCTATCGATCCCTATTCGTTTTGCCGGAGTTCCGAAAGGCGTGAAAACCGAGGGTGGAATCATGCAAACCACCATGCGCGAATTGGAAATTTCCTGTCTTCCGTCGGATATACCGGAGTATGTTAAGGTTGATGTCACTGACCTTAGTATCGGTGATTCCCTCCACGTGCGAGATCTGTCAATCCCCAAGGTACAGATCCTTTCGGAACAACAACGAACGGTAGTGGTCATTAGCGCCCCGACCGTTATAAAGGTCGAAGCTCCTGTGGCTGAGGAAGCTGCTGCTGAAGAAGAGGCTGAAGAGGCCCCTGCTGTTGAGGAGACCCCTGAGGAAGAACAACCCAAAGCCGAGAAAAAGATAGAGAAAGAGAAGAAAGAGAAGAAAGAGAAGAGAGAGAAGAAAGAGAAGTAGAATTGTTCCACTTTTTCACCTCTATAAAAACCGCTGCACATACGGCGGTTTTTTTTAATGCTTATTACTATCTTGAAGGAGTTGATTAACTGACATTTCCCCTCCATAATATCCCGTTAATAGATAGATTTATCAAATATCGCTTGACTTTCACTAAAGGCAGGACTTATATTTTGTATGAGGTATGTGAGCCGGAGCCTTGGCTCCTGACTCGAGTAGTAGGTATTAAATTACCTACGCTGGGATTACACTATGTGCTATGTATCGCAGGCATAGCTCTCGGTAAGCAGGTTAGTAGGTCTGACCGTAAGGTTCTGCCCCGAGTATGTTTGTGTGTGAAACTTGCATCACAGACAGTTGCGCTATGACAGACCAAACATATCGTTCACGTTGCAAGCATTCAGTACGATGCAGTTTTGGTGGACGACAGGTATCTGTAAATTGTCCCCAAAGGTTTGTGAGTGCCGTTCAGGGCACGTGGGAAGTCATGGTGAGCGGAGTCGAACCATGACTAAGTCCTTGCCACACAGTCGACATCCTTCGACTCCGCTCAGGATGACGACCTTCGTTGCCCTGAGCAACTTACTCTTAAGACAACCACTTTACATTTGCCCTACCATCTATGGTATTGCTGGTATTGCTGCACGAGGACGGACGCCAACCACCAATGTCAGTCGTAGTGATACATACGCGGGTGAAATCATTTGCGCAAGGGAATGGGGGGAGGTGATAACAGGATTATAACGTTGCTATAAGGTAACAATCACTGTACTTCTTAACTAAGCATTCTGAATCAGGACATCTGATCTGGTGCTTGTTAGAGTACTAACAAATCGTTAACGCAATCATCGGGGAAAGAGAAAATGAAAAAGTTAATTCTAATGACAGCCATTATGGCTTTGGCTGTGGGAGAGGTGTCGGCCGGAATCATCAATGTCGATATCAACGACCCGGCCTGTGTGTCTGGTACCGGGCAGCCTGATCCCTATGCGGTGGTTTACTGCAGCATTCAGGATGCCGTTACCGATGCCACTGATGGCGATATCATCAACGTGGCAGCGGGGACGTACGTCGAGCAGGTAACCATAGACAAGACCCTGAACTTGCTCGGTGCTGGTGAATCTGTCACAACCATACAAGCGCCGGCAGCGGACCGTCTCGGATCGGTAACTGAGGACGGAAATATCTGGGATTATATTGTGGCGGCGTATCCATCGACCGGCACTATTGATGTTAGAGTGGAAGGCTTTACAATTGATGCCAACGGTGAAAACAAGAGTTCAGGCGCCGGCAGATTCGCCGGTGTCTTCTTCCGGGATGTGGACGGTATCAATGCCGGTTTGTTATCATCCACAATCCAGAACTTCGGGACCAACGAGTTCGAGAACTGGGGTGTCTGGGTGTGCGGTGCGTCGGACCTGACTATTGATGACAATACACTCAGCGGATACACGAGAGACGGCATTGTCGTGAATGGTGATGGTGGCCCAGAGACCGACCCGAACGCCGTCATAAGTAACAACGATCTCACCGGCTCAGCTATACCGCTTAATGGTATTCAATTAAGCCGTGGAGCAACCGGAACTATCAGCAGCAACACGGTAAAAGACCACACCAGATCGAGTCCGTGGGCGGCGGTTGGTATCATGGTCTACGAGTCGAACGGAATAACTGTTAACGGCGGAAACATCGTCGAGAACTGTTGGGATGGGATAGTACTTCTGCGCTCGGACGGTTCAACTGTATACGGTAACACATTGACGGACAATATTGCTTTCCATATAGGCCTGGATGAGTCCGACAACAATCAGTTATCCGCCAACACGATAACGGGCACGACCACAGGAACAGAAGACAAGGCAATCTCTCTCAGTAATGGCGCTACTGGCAATACTATCGGCGGCTCTGAGCCTGCTGATGGGAATAATATTACCCTGACCACGTCCGGAAGTGGTCTTCTGTATGGCATATACATTCAGAGCACGGTTGGTGCCGGTAGCAATACAATACAGTACAACACTTTTAACGGAGGAACAAGATTCGTCCAGGTGGATGGCGGTAACTCCGGCACGACAACAGTCGCTGACAACACCGTTACGGGGTGCTCATTTGCTGGTTTGTACCTTAACGCTGGGAGTGTAGTTATCTCCGGAAACACGTTGACAAACACAGTTCGCCCGGTCGAATTCTGGGGGGCACACGATGTAACGATTTCCGAGAACATTATGGACGGCTCCACCTATGATGGGATCAATTGCGGTTCTTTTACCGGGTTGGTTACAATCTCAGGCAATGCTATCATCAATATACCTGGTTTGGCAGTTAACAACCGAATCATCACACTAATTGATGCTTCCGGCAACTGGCTGGGTGATAACACTCCTGCTGGGGTGGCTGCTGAAGTCAGCGACTATGTGGACTACACCCCCTGGCTGGATGTGGGCACCGACATAGAACCCGGTACTCCAGGTTTCCAGGGCGATTTCTCGGTATTGGATGTGGATGATGACAGCCCTCAGACCGGGACGACCGGCCGCATTCAGGAAGGCATCGACCTGGTCACCGGCAGCACGGTCAATGTGATGGAGGGGACGTATCATAATGATCCCACCGATGTAAACAAGCAGGTTACGTTGCTTGGTGCGAATGCCGACATTGACCCAGCCGGTAGTACGGACAGAGGCGGTGAAACGATACTCACCAGAGATGACACACAAAGTGGGTTTTATGTAACTGCTTCAGGGGTAACAATAAACGGATTCAAGTTGGGCACTGATACCCCACAGAGTTCCAGAAGAGTGAGGATTTATGGTGCAACGGATGTGACAATCAAGTACAACATCATCATGAACACTTGGGAGTATTCAGGTCATGGTGTCTACATTGGTTCTGGTTCGGATCGTACCGAGATCTTATACAACACTATAGACAATCCTTGGTGGGAGGGCATCAGGAATGATGGTGCCTCGGACGTTGTGATTTCCAATAATACTGTCAGAGATGTAGACAACTTTCCAATATTGACTTCAGGGAAGGCAGTTATATCTGGAAACACGGTGTTGGATTGTAAGGACGGGATCAGAGTTGACTATGCCGGCACCGGCACTGGCGACAGGGTTGAGGTTACCGGCAACACTGTTTCATATACCAAGTATGCTGGAATAAACATCACCGGCGCCCATGCCTACATTTACAATAATAACGTTCACCATTGCAACTACTATGGTTCCGATGGGACCGGCGACTGGGATTACGCCTCAATCCATTTGGAGGCAAGCGCCACGAACTGTATCATCGATGGCAACACGGTTTATGACGACATCAATGGCATCCAGACTTGGGCCAACGATGTTACCATAACCAACAACGAAGTATACGACATGGGCTTAACTTATGCTGACGAAAAGATTGTTGGCAGCCGTACCTATAAGAACTCCGGAATCCTGGTCGGTAGCAACTGGGGGTCTGGCGACATTGATCCGACCGGCGTGGTGATACAGGACAATAGTATTCATGACAATTACTGGGGCCTGTTTTACAGCGCTGACTTGACCAATGGCGTCAATGCTTCCGGCAACTGGCTGGACGACAATACACCGTCAGGTGTGGCTGCGAAAGTCAGCGATAATGTTGACTACACCCCTTGGTTGGATGTCGGTACAGACACAGAACCGGGAACGCCCGGTTTCCAGGGCGACTTGTCGGTGCTGGATGTAGACGACGATAGTCCGCAGACCGGCACAACCGGCCGTATACAGGAAGGTGTTGACATGGTGACTGGCAGCACAGTCAATGTAGCCGCAGGGACCTATGAAGAACAGGTAGTGATTGGCAAAGAGCTGACTCTTGTCGGTGCCGGTAAGGACACAACGGTAATACAATCTCCGGTTACACTGACTGAATACTTTACTACCAGCTCCAACAACTACCCGATTGTATATATCCATGATGCGGATGTGACAATTGAGAATTTCACAATTGATGGTCTGGGTCGCGGTAACGCCAACTATCGTTTTAACGGTATCGGTTTCTGGAATGCCGGCGGGTCCGTTACAAATGTCCGTTTGACTGGTGTGCGTGACACGCCATTCAGCGGTACTCAACATGGTGTTGCGATCTATACCTACAACAGCACGGGTGGTCCGTATACGATTGACCTATCAGGCGTCACCGTCGACGATTTTCAGAAGAACGGTACGGCGTTGAATGGAGATGGTTTGACAGCCAATATCTCCAACTGCACGGTGACCGGACATGGGTTGACCAACGTGACGGCCCAGAATGGTATTCAAATAGGTTTTGGCGCCGGCGGCACAGTCACTGATTGCTCGGTGTCTGATATTGCCTACGATGATACAACTTGGGCTGCTAGTGGTATGCTCTTCTACCAGGCGACTTCTGTCGATGTGAATGGTTCCTGCTCAGTGACCAACTCACAGTCCGGTATCGTCTTCCATGAGACGAATGGTTCAATTGAAGGAGCCACTGTTTCGGCTTCAGATGCGAACAACAGGGAAGAGGGTGTAAGCGTCCGTGAGTATGGTGAAACCAAGGCGTCTGGAAGCGGGCTATCTATTGCCGCTGCTTCCCCACTGACGGAGGAATGGCAGTACAAACGAGGACATTCGGGCGCAGCCACTACTGTCGCTCTGAGCAACTTGGACCTGACCGGAGCTCATCAGGAACACAGCTACGGCATAGGTGTATGGGCCATTGGCGATGATATCAATGTCACCGTTACCAAGTCCACCGTTCAAGACTGGGGGATTGGGGTAGTTGCCAAAGATTCCAGCGGCTCTGTTACTGTCGTTGCGGATAGTAATACAATTGGCGGTAATGATTTTGGTGTCTGGACTAATGCCGCTTCCGCTCAGGATTTTGAGAACAACAACTGGGGCGCCTTTGATGGGCCGGAAGACTCTACTGGCACTGCTGAAGTTTACATAGGTCAGTGTTATTCTGTTGATAGCATGAAGAACATGATGGCGGAATTCTTCCCTGCAGAAGGCCTTGGAAATGGAGTCAGTGATAATGTCGATTACTGTCCCTGGATTCCCTGGAGCTGCTGCAACCACGACGGCATCCGCGGCGACGTAAACTACGACGTGGAGGGGCCTAACATAGCCGACCTGACCTATCTTGTGGATTACCTGTTTAGGAGTGGTCCGGAGCCGATCTGCTTTGATGAAGGTGACGTCAACGGCGATGGAAATATTAACATCGCTGACATAACGTACTTGGTTGACTACCTGTTCCGGAGCGGCCCGCCGCCGGTGCCATGTCCATAGAAAGTGTCGAAATAGCCCGGAATGCAGGTTGAATCAAAGACGGCCACTCTTGCTTGTGGGAGTGTTGAAAAAGTCCCGTTCTTGTCATTGCGAGCGACAGCGTGGCAATCTCGGATATTGAATGTTAAAGAGATAACCACGTCGCTTTACTCCTCGCTATGACGTTTGTTATTTTTTTCAACAAGCCCCTGTGCAAGGGTGGCCAATTTTATTAGTGTCTTGCCGTAGGGGGCAAGCCCTCTCACTGCGCGGCTGGTAACCATGGCAGGCCACAAAAACAAGTAGTTGGATTGTTGTTGATTCCTCTTTTTCCACAACATTATTTTGCTAGTGATGAAATACAAGTATCTTTTAATCCTGCTTATGTTGCTGCTGCTCACTCCAGTCTCATCTTTTGGACAAGAAGAGGGGGAAACGACGCCGCCGGAACAATTCGGACTGAACCATCTGACCGAATACCTTGGGCTGAAGCCCGATGACATCAGTTTCCGTTCCGACTACACCGAACCGGATTCGTTCCGCTTGACGGTTGTGGTTGACTTGATGCAAAAGCCGCTGGGCATGATTGACTATGCTGCCGGTCTAAAAGATGCGCACATTGTAGGTCAGCCTGAGATTATTGCCGGTATTCTCTTCCAGGACCTGGTTGGCGAACATCAAAAAAAGCGTTCTCGACCCTATCAGCCGAGTATTTCTGAAATCCAGCGCACCTACAACCTGTACTATACTGATGTTTCGTTTAACCAACTTTTAACCAAGGCTGCTACATATCTGGATATTATCTTTCCAAAATCTTCTGAAAAGTCGCTGGCGTTTCTTAGCTCTGAACAGCGCGATTTCCTTAAGAATGAGTTCAAGGAATTGATCGTGATGAGTGAAGAAGAGGAATTCCTCTCGGTGGAGGCGATTGACTCGCTTGACAAGATAGAAGAAGGATATTGTGAGCAGTTTGTTCAATTTGGGATGAAGATTGACAAGGATCCGATCGCAGCGGCCGGTATCGACTGCCTGCGGCAGCTTATGCCTGATATCAACAACCTCCGGCAGCTCTTGCAGTCAGGCCAGATTTCCGCTGAAAAGATAATTAAGGGAACAGGATTTCTCCCTGACAACGCTGATGTGGAATCGTATCTCGGTAAACAGTCCGGTTGGAAGATTGGTGGATCAGGTAATGATTACTACACCGGTGATTACAAGTTCATCTTCGATTTCGGCGGGGATGACGTCTACGATCTGAGTTATGATCCGAATAAGCCTCACGGAGCCATCATCATCGACCTCGGCGGTAATGACCGCTATCGAGCGAAAACAGATTACGCTCTTGGCTCCGGCTGTTTTTCAGTCGGTTTGCTTTTGGACTTTGCCGGGGATGACCGGTATGACGCTAAATCATTTGGCCTCGGTTCCGGCTACTTTGGGTTTGGTCTGCTTTACGATGCTGAAGGCAACGACCGCTTCGACGGCGACACGCACGTCCAGGGCTCCGGTACGTTTGGCATTGGTCTTTTAATTGATGAGGGTGGCCGAGACATTTACAATGGTGCGGTCTACTGTCAGGGGTTTGGTTTTGTGGAGGGCATTGGTCTGATATATGACGCTGACGGCTCTGACAGCTACTATGCCGGAGGCAAGTACAAAGATATCCTGCGCTACGAAGACCACTACCTCTCCCTGTCTCAGGGGTTCGGCTACGGCCTGCGGCCCTGGATGTCGGGCGGTATCGGCGCCATTGTTGATCTGAAGGGAAATGACAGTTACTATTCGGATATTTTCGGTCAAGGAGCCAGCTACTGGTGGTCATTGGGGATTATCTATGACTCAGCCGGCAACGACAACTACCAGTCGTTCCAGTATGCGCAGGGAGCTGCCACCCATATGACGCTGGCGATACTCATAGATGACTTTGGTTCGGACGTCTATTTTGGCAAAGGCTTGATGCAAGGGTGTGGCCACGACTATTCGTGCGGTGTACTGCTTGATCGCCACGGTAATGACACCTACACCACCTACGATTTGTCTCAGGGCGCCGGATCAGCTAACGGGGCCGGAGTACTAATTGATAATGAGGGGGATGATCGGTATTTTATAAAAAACCCAAAGAACTCTCAGGGCTATGGCAACCCACGTCGGGATTTTGGCTCCATCGGCTTGTTTATCGACCTTGGCGGCATTGATCAGTACAACGGCAACGGCCACGACAATTTCTACTGGCGGACAGATTCCAAATGGGGAGGGGGAATGGATATTGAACTAACTCCGGCAGATAGTTTGGAAGAACAACAGTGAAGATTAAATATGTGATTTCAGCCATTACCGGTTGCCTCTTATTATTCAACATGCTATGCAGCGCTGCTGCCGCCGAAGCGGAACTAAAGCGGAAGGTTGACTCGCTTTTTGTCATAGCTTCCTCGGGGGAAGTGAAGTATCGAGACATGGTGGAGCCGGCTATGGATTCAATTGCGGCCATTGGCGCGGATGCAGTGCCGATACTGGTAGACAAATTCACTACCAAATCGGCCCGTGAACGGTTGACCGTTATTGAGATATTGAAGAGAATTAGCTCGCCGGCGGTGCCTTACCTCGTTACGGCTTTGAAACGTTCTAATGGCCTGGTGGTGCAGAGAGTCTGTTGGACGCTGGGGGATATAGGAGATACAACCGCGGTTGAGCCTTTAATAGGCGTGACCGGTCACATACGCTGGCAGGTGCGAGACCAGGCTATTGGTGCGTTGGGTAAAATCGGTGATCGGCGGGCGGATAAAGTAGTTGCATTCGCTTTGAATGATCCTATCAGTCAGGTCAGAAAAGCGGCGGTCGTTTCGTGCGGCAAATTGACAATCGAAAATTCAATTGATCAACTAATCCACGCCTTAGGAGATGAGTTCTACGGTGCGCGGCTGTGTGCAGTGGGAGCATTGCTCAAGATGGATACTTCCAAAGTGATTGCCGCTCTGGTCGACTCTATGGAGTCAATTAATGATTTGGTTGGCGATCTTGCCTGCTACATTCTTGGTGAGTTTGGCACTGACGAAGCCATTGAATTGCTGTTGGCTCAAACCGAATCACCCGACGCTGTCCGACGCGCCCATGCGGTGGTGGCAATAATCAAAGCCGATCCACAAGACAACTGCGGCTATTACCAGATGCTGTTAGACCGCGAAACTGACCGGCTGAGTCGTTTGAAGATACTATCAGCCCATTACTCACTCCAAAATGCCCGGTAACAGCTCGAATAGCAAGCTCGCTCGTTTCCGGAGCTTAATAGAGGTTGAAACTCAGATCCCTCCACAAAAAGGTCCGCCTAACCACTATCAACAAATGGCGAAGGTTCTTGGCGGAAGGCTAATCTGTAATCATGCCGGATTTCTTTGTCTTGTCCGTACCCTCTATCCATCATGCTACTCGCACGGGAAAATGATTCTTTCAGATATTGAAACCGACAAGTCGGTTCCCCTCTCGGCTTTTACCAGGAGGAAAGAACCAGGCTTTGTCAATGTACCCTCGCTGCTCTTCTTTGATACGGAAACGACTGGCTTAGGTGGGACAGGCACAGTGGCTTTTTTAGTCGGCTGCGGTGTGGTGATTGAAGATGGATTCGAAATTCGCCAGTACATTATACCTGATTACTCGGACGAGACAGCTATGCTTGAGGCGCTCTTGCAAGAATTCCGCCAGAATAAGGTGATTGTCACTTACAATGGCGCAGCCTTTGATCTCCCCGTGTTGCGCGACCGGATGATTATCAACCGGGTGGCGCGGGAACTTCCTTTAGAACGTCATATTGACCTTTTGCATCCCACTCGGCGACTGTTCCGACGGCGGCTTGGAGACTGCAGTCTAACCAATGTAGAGAGAGAGCTGTTTGGCTTTTGTCGAGATAATGACCTTCCCAGCTATTTGATACCGTCTATATATTTTGAGTGGCTGAGCGAGCAAAAACTGGATTCGATGAGCGCCGTGTTGAAACACAACCGGTTGGACATCATCTCTCTCTATTTTCTGGCATGTTACATTGCGCACATCTTTCAAACTGAAGGGGAATCATTAGGCGCTGTGGATGATCTGCACTCCCTCTCGAGGATATACGGTTGGCGCAAGGACAATGATAAGGTTGTCGATTTATACTGTCGGATTGATACTTTTAAAAGCAGACCCTTGGCAGAAGATATCCTTTTGTATCATGCGCAGGCGTTCAAGAGAACAGGGGCCTTCAATATGGCGGTTGTTCTCTGGGAGAGGTTATCATCCTCGTCTTCCAGAGAGGGATTTTGGGCCAATATAGAATTGGCTAAGTACTATGAGCACCGGGACAAGGACGTTGAAAAAGCCTATCACTACGCTGAGAAAGCGGATAATATAGCTCCATTTAGTCATAGACAGAAGCGGCTTCTGCACATGAGGTTAGCTCGATTGGAGTGCAAGCTAGCCCGTTAAGAACCTCGCTTTTTGTTTTTTCTTCAAATCTCTCAAATTGCTCCCTCATTCGACCGATAATGAAAAAATAGACTGAGTCAATATGAGTACTGACCTATTTCAAAAAATCCTTGAAGAGCACAAGGAGCTTTCGTCTCTCCCCCAGACGCTGGCGGAAGTTTTGCGGGTGGCCAAAGACGATGGTTCCTCGGCTCAGGACATGGCCAATGTGCTTCGGCGCGACCCCTCTATGACCGCCAGAGTCCTGAAAGTTGTTAACTCGCCATTTTACGGTGCCGGCAGAGAGATAAACTCGATGTCGCAGGCCGTTGTAACTATGGGTATGCGAGCGGTCACGGCTCTGGCCCTTTCCACATCAATTTATGATATGACCAACAAGTGGCAATCGTCGATTGACCGTATCCGGTTTTGGAGGCATTCCCTGGAGGTTGCTGTAGCAGCCAAAATGATCGCCGAAGCCGTCAAGTACATTTCGGTGGAAGAGGCCTTTGTGTCTGGGCTGTTGCACGATATTGGATTGCTGATATTGGAAAAATCTTTTCCCAAAGAATTCGGTCGGGTCTGGGCACAGGTTGAATCAGAAGAGACACTACTTGATTTGGAAGAGAAGGTCTGGGGGACGAATCACGCCCGGGTGGGGCAATTCCTCTTTGAGCAATGGAACCTGCCAAGCCCGATATGCGAGGCAGTTGGGCAGCATCACAATGAGTTCACCCCGGGGAGCAACCAGAGCGACCTACAACTCCCTCAAATAGTCGCCTTAGCCAACATGCTCTCCCAATTTTCCCTCCTGAAAATCTGGCGAGTATACCCACCCGAGGTCGAGAGAAAAAAAATTCTGGTGACCAACTTGAACCTGAAGCCTGAGATGGTCATGAAGATAGAGGAATATCATCTCAACCAGACCCTGGACGAAGCTAAATTCCTTGAAATCGACGTCGGGTCTCAAAGCGACATCCTCATCGAGGCCAACCGGATGCTCTATAATCAGTACCTGACGGTCGAGAACCTTTTATGGGAAAACCACCAGATGCAAGAGCTGCTTGTGCGCGCTAAGATGGACAAAGCTGCCCTGGATACACTCAAGACGATCACGGCGACCTTCCATCATTATATCAACAATGCGGTAGCTACAATACTCGGTCGGGCCCAGTTATTGGAAGTAGCCCTGCAAAAAGGAGATGTAGCTGATTCGGGTGGGGTTGCAGCGATGTCAATGCAAGTCATTATCAATGGGGTAGCTACAATCCGTTCGGTCATGGAGGAACTGACCAAGTTGACCACTTTCAAAACAACCGTCTACCACGATGACACCCACATCATCGACATTGAGAACAAGCTCAAAGAGAAATTGAGGGCAATTGAAAAAGTGTCGTTGCCGGCAAAGTGATTCGCCTACTTTAGAGATTGAGTCAAAAGACAGAAACCATTCCTCGCATAAGGCAGGGTTTTGTCTCCACCTAATTGACGGCTTACGTAATGCCTGTTGCTACGCAAAGTGAGAGATAGTCCCCCTATGATTGATGAGCCTATCTCAAGAAAGTAATGGGCTTATGTTGCAGCCTCGCTTTGAGCTCAACGTTACAACGTTGTTATCGTACCTTCACAGAGCCTACATAGATAGCAACCAGCGTTACTATCGCTCCCGCGATTTGTATGAGGGTGAGATATTCACTGAAGAAGATTACACCCCAAAAGGTTGCCAGAACCGGCTGAAGCAGTAATGCCAATCCACTGCGAGAGGCGTCTATCTTCGGTAATGAGCTGGAGATGGCCCACCATCCTAAGGCCTGTGCTATCAACGCCAGTGCAAACAGGATGATAACTGAGATCAAATCAGGTGGCATAAACGGATCTTTCTCGCATAGCCCGGTAACGCCCAAAAAGAGTGCTGAAAACAATGAGATCCAAGCTACCAAAGTAATAAAACCGGGATTCGATTCAGAGTGACCGGCAATTTTCACGACAATGATGTAGTTGGCATAAACCAGTCCCGTCAGCAAGCCAAAGGTTACGCCTTCTAGATACCGAACAGAAAACTCAATTTTGCTTCCCAACCCAATCAGTAATGCTAAACCGGCCACAGCACAAACCGCCGCCGTAAAAAATTTGAAACTCAGTTTTTCTTTGAAAATCAGAAAGCCCAATATCGCTGTCCCGAATACCTGAGTGTTGGCCAGAATTGTTGCCATGCCGACTCCAGAGTAAAGTATCGAGCGGTGCCAGAAAAAAAGGTCGAGAAAAAAGATAAAGCCTGCCAACACCGACCAACGTAAAACTGAGGCCGTAAGTGATAACCTGTCATTTCTCAAGGCAGACCAGGTAAAGAGGATAGCTGCTCCAAACAGCATCCTCCAGAAGGCGATAGCGGTCGGCCCCATTTTTTCCATCCCTAACAGCTTAACAAAAACACCGGCAAAACTGATGCAGACAGCGCCAGCAGAAAGGGTTAACAGAGGGGCAATTCCGCTATTGAGTCTCAAAGAGTTCACATAACAATGATAATTGATTTACGACGGTGAGAAAATAACGACTTGGTTTCAGTTCCCTCAAGGGGCAGCCTGCGGCCCGCCATAGAGGCCTATATGTGAGATTGTGCCGTCAGGATTGTAGATAAGAGTATCTCCGGCGTGGCGGGCAGGGGAGTCCTGGTGAAGGTGGAAATCGTTGTTCCCTATGAAATTAGGGTCCTCATGGAGGTTGCCGTTGAGACCCGTCTGGTCCCAAATACCCTCGTATTCGCCAGCCTCGTTGTTCCAGACTATATTGTATGCAAACTCCCACTTCGCCCAGTCGCCATGGTTCCAGACACCCACGCCGGGGCAGACCCACTGATCCTGCCAACCATTTTCAGCGATGATGTTATTGACAATTCGGCCGCGACTTTCGGTTGACCAGGGAGCTGTGCCGCAGTTGCCGTTGTGGTAGATGACATTGTTGGTGATATCCATGAATGACTGTCCGGTGGCGATTATTCCCCATCCAAGATTTTCGTGCACAAGGTTGTTACGAGCGATGACCCATGAGGTTCCAAACGCCCCGAGCCCTTTCCAGTAACCGGTGATCTCGTTGCGATAGGCGACGCAGCACGCGTCCCAAGTTACCCCGATGCCTGCCCCGCGTCCGTCTTTGATGAAGCAATCGGTGATTGTCGCCAAGGCCCCTCGATACAGAGCTATGCCGTCCCAGCCGTTGTTTATGATATGGCAGCTCTTGACGATGATGTCACTTCCTTCTCGACCAAAAATTCCACCGATACCAACCACCACCGTGTCTATACGATGGTCGTTATCACGAATATCGACGTCTTCGACGAGAACACGCGAATTCCGCACAACAATAGCAGCATCAGTAGCATTGCCGTCGGCGTCACGTTTTCCCCCGGTAATGGTTAAGTTCCTCACTTCCGAGTAGGGGGAATTGACGAAGTACAAACCGTAGCCGGCGTTTGTAAACAACCTACTGACTGACCTGTCCTGCCCGATAATAACCAGCGATTTATCCTTAACGATAAAGCCGTACGAGGCGTTTACTTCGGTCTGGGGATCAAGGCAGTTACCGCACAAGGGATCGGTAAACGGTGTCGGGCTTGCCTCGAAGGTCTTGGTGGCAAGAATGAGAGTGTCGCTGTCTTGGGCGTAGTTGATCACCGCTTGTAAATTCGAACCTCGTTCAACCGTCAGGGTGGCAGCACATAAACAGCTTGACAGCAAGGACAGAAGAATGATGACCTGTAAGCGAGGTGTATTCATCATATTTGTATGACTATACCAGACACGGTGTTTGAGCAACAAAATTTCATGTGCATAATCGAAAAATATCCCACTTAATTACCTCACCTTCGGTAGCGACAGTTAGTTTTCCGCCCTACGATGTTCCATTCGGAACCCGACCCACCAGATTTATCGAATAACCTCACCTCGCCTGACAGCCTCTGACCATACATTCGTTGCCGTCACCCTTAGCTCAAAGCAACGTCGAGTATCATCATCACCACAAAGCCGAGTATGGCTCCCAGAGTAGCTGCGTGCGAATGCCCACTGGTTTGAGATTCTGGAACAAGTTCCTCAATGACAACGAAAATCATTGCCCCCGCAGCGAAAGCCAGGGCATAGGGGAGTATCGGTTGTGCGATGATAACCAGAGCGGCACCAAAAACGCCAGCCATTGGTTCCACTGCACCCGATAGCTGGCCGTACCAGAAGCTTTTCACTCGCGATAAATTCTCCCTTCGGAGCGGCATTGATACAGCCGTTCCCTCGGGGAAATTCTGTATGCCGATCCCAAGAGCTAATGCAACAGCGCCTGCCAAAGTCGCTGAGGGCAACCCGGCAGCCACCGCTCCGAAGGCAACTCCAACCGCGAGGCCCTCCGGAATATTGTGCAGAGTTATGGCGAGCACCAGAAGCGTGGTGCGATGCCAACTCGTTCTGATACCCTCCGCCTGCTCAACGGGCATTCCGATATGGAGATGAGGTAGTATTCTGTCAACCAGTCGCAGGAAAAGCGCACCGATAAGAAAACCGACCGTTGCGGGGACCCAGGCCGGAAGATCCTTTCCCTCAGACATCTCAATAGACGGCGCCAGTAAAGACCAAAAACTGGCAGCAATCATTATACCGGCAGCGAAACCAAGCATACCATCCAGAGTTTTTCGACTCAACTCTCGCGACAGGAATACGACCGCCGCTCCCAGCGCTGTTAAAAGCCAAGTAAAACAGGTTGCCAAGAAAGCCTGCACTACCGGATGCAAACCTGTGAACCAATCAACAATGGCCACTTTTTCCTCTGTTCTCTATATTTCTTACAGCAATAAAACCCTGGACAGCCTTGAGGACAACAAAAATACTCTGGCGTGTTTAGAAAACCAGCCGGGGATTTCAGACTGGCCACATTCTTACAGTCATAAAGTGGCTATGTGTTTAGTGGTTCATGGCAACCACGCTTGACACAAATTGCGAAGGAGCTGTCATGCGGGGTGAGGTTGTCCCAAAAGAGCGTTTGTGGTGTTTCGCAGGGTCTTGGTCACGACGAAGTCGGGAGTGTGACCCTGCGAGCAGTTTTCCAACTGCTTGCGACCCACAGGAGTTCCTTTTCGGTCGGGTCACACCTTTAGCACAAGCCAAAGGCAATACCCGACCGAACGCCGGGCTTGTGGGACAACCTCGGGTTTGTATGACAGCCCCCTAAAATGTCGATTGGTGTCAATTGCGATCTTACCTCCAGTATGTTATCATTCATGGCAGAAACGGTTAGCAATATCCGACACCTTTTTATATGTCGAGAAAAACTGCAGCCATACTCCTTTCAAGGCAGCCGTTGCGCCCTTACGGAAAAACAGCATGGGTTCGCCAATCAGTAGAGGCAGTTCGCTGGCTCAAAAGACAGAAGCTTGCGCTCCTTTCGTCGATTGGGATGCAAACGTGGGAACTTCTAACCTCCTTGGCTGCCCTTGAGGGGTTAAAGCAAACTTTGTTTGTTCCCCTTATCAGAGATAATGAGTTTGAAGGGCTGAAAGAATCTGCTATTCTGCAATTTGACCTAAATCCGCACCTTGTCGATTTCGTCCCTGTGCTTGGTAGAGAGAAGAAAACCACCAAGGAAGAGCTTTGGCTCAAAAGGGACACAGCAATAATAGATGCTGCCGAGGTACTGGTTCCGGTATCGGTGCGAGAAGGTGGCCACATGGATTTGCAGTTACAACTGCTGGGTCAACGGGGGAAGTGTGTTGAGGACTGGTTCAGGGTGGAGTATGAAAAGAGAATCCAGCCATTAGCATACAACATACGTATTGACCGGTTAAACCCTGAACTTTCACAGATTGCGAACCAGTACCTGATCCACTGGACAAGAGCTTCCAACTCCGCCTGGCCAACGGAGAGCCTAATTGACTATTACAAGGCAATTATCGCCTCTGAGAACTACCCGCGGAGCGCCTTTAACACACTGATGAACATCATCTTGACCAAGAAGATTGTTGCTTCGCCCAAAAACATGCCTCGTGATATTCCGACCGTTTCGTTTTCCGGTTTGTCTCCTGTTGATGTTGTGCCTCTTATGAGATGGCGCTCCCGCTTTTCACAGATGTCGTTCGAACCGTACGGTATCGGAATTGAGAAAGCGTATGCCCAAAGCGGAGGAGTCCGCCAGGTACGATATTATGACAGAAAACGTGGCCATACTAACGACAGTGAGCCATGGTTGTGGCAATCCATTGGGAAACTGGGTGATTGGAGTGCTGAGCAAGAATATCGTTATCAAGGAGACTTTGACTTCTCTTGCATTCCTTCGGAGCAGTTGGTCGCTTTCTGCTACACCCGGAAAGAAGCTGCCATTATTAATCAAAACACCAAAATTCGGGCTATCTCATTTTTATCTGACGACGTAATTCAATACTGATGTAAAAAATGATGCCAAAGCCTTAAACAGTATGGTACTTGCTTAAGTGACAATGTATTATGAGCGTATATGAAAGTAATACTTAAGATAC
>Ga0315551_10000336_pt1 | contig 37610 bp, 40 predicted proteins | sample SalMarSW160290MG_FD_203678 | JGI IMG/M metagenome (GOLD analysis project Ga0315551, IMG submission 203678) | Salt marsh sediment microbial communities from the Plum Island Ecosystem LTER, Massachusetts, United States - Salt Marsh Sediment SW1602-90 ...
CTCCTGCTATGTCCAGTATTTGTTTGACAACTTTTTTTCTGTACAGCGCGCCTGAGGGATTGTTTGGGTTAACTATTACTATGACACGTGTTTTTTCCGAGATCTTGCTTCGTAAGTCGTCAATGTTAGGTTGCCAGTTTTCTTCTTCGACCGTTTCGTATGTGATTGGTGTTCCATAGTAAGCCTTCGAGTAGGAGATGTATGGCGGATAGGCAGGTCCCGGAACAAGAATTTCGTCTCCATTTTCTATTAAGGAGGATATAATCATTCTGATCCCTTCGGAGACGCCGGAAGTGATTAAGACATTTTCCGCTGCTATGCTCACGCCGTTGACTCGCTTTTCTTTTTCAGCTATAGCTTGTCTTAGTTCTGATACTCCCTCTGAAGGTGAATAGTTGTTTTCTCCGGATTGAACCGCCTCAATCAATGCTTGCTTAATATGCGGGGGTGTGGGGAAGTCAAATGCCACGGGGTCTCCGATGTTTAGGTAAAAAATCTTTTTTCCCATTTTTGTGATTAGACCAGCGTTGACTATTACATCGCGTATGGCATACTCGATAGCCTTTGCTCTCGCTGTAACTTTAACGTTCACCACTATTAAGGCTCCTGTATTAATGCACAGTTGTGCCATTCAAAAACATAAAGCTTGCGAAGAATTGCTGTGCTTAAATGAGAAATGTCAAGTGTTCTGTTCCGCGGAGAATAGGAAATCGTAATTGTTCAGTAAGCTTTTATTTTTGTACTGGTCAATAATATGCATACATTTAGGTTTGGTGAATGTAAGTGTTTGGTTGGAATGGTGTTTTTCTGCAAGTTAACTTAAGCAAGAATAAGGCAGTTGCGGAATCATACGATGCACGCTTGGCTTTGAATTTTCTCGGCGGCAGAGGTTTCGCAGCTAAGATTCTCTGGGACAAACTAAAGCCTGGGGTTGATCCGTTATCGCCTGAAAACAAGCTTATTTTTGCTGCCGGTCCACTGACCGGTTTAGGTTTACCTAGCAGCGGCAAATTTGTTGTAGCCGCAAAGAGTCCTCTGACGGGTGGCTACGGAGACGGGAACATTGGGACTGTTGCTGCCGTTCAAATGCGCAATGCTGGTTATGACGCGGTTATCATCGAAGGTAAAGCAAAGACTCCTGTTGTTCTTCACATTAAAAATAAGATTGCTGAATTTGTGGACGCTAAAGATTTCTGGGGCTTGAATTCGTTTGAGACTGAGGCTCAACTGAAGAACATTTACGCGCGCACCGCTGGCATTATCTCCATTGGCCCAGCAGGAGAAAATCTTGTCAAATTTGCTACCGTTGTTTCTCAGGAAGGCCGCGCTGGTGGAAGACCTGGAATGGGCGCTGTTATGGGTTCCAAGAATTTGAAGGCTGTAGTTTTTGAGGGTTTTGATAGCTTACCTGTTGCCTATCCCAAGGAAATGAAAGAGCTTAGCGTTGCAGGTTACAGGGAAATAATGACTAAACCCAGTTACGCTTTTTGGAAGCGGCAGGGAACGATGTCGACGGTAGAGTGGGGTCAAGAAAATAGTGCGCTCCCAGTTTTCAATTTTCAGGAAGCTGTTTTCGATAAGGCTGAGAAAATAGGCGGGTTTGCCATGGAGAAAATCAAGGTTTCTAACCGCGGCTGTCCACAGTGTAACATGACATGCGGTAACGTGGTTAAAGACTCTGACAGGAAGGAGTCTGAGGTTGATTACGAAAACGTGGCAATGTTGGGCTCTAACATTGGGCTGGGCAATCTTAAGCAGGTTGCGGCTTTAAACCGTGTTGCAGATGAACTTGGTTTGGACACAATTTCGCTTGGAAACGTGCTGGGCTTCGCCATTGAAACTTCCCAAAAAAGATGTATTGCTGAGCAGTTTCATTGGGGGAAATACAAAGAAACCAAGGCGTTGATTAACGACATAGCTTACAGGCGCGGTTTTGGCGATGTTCTCGCTGAAGGAGTCCAAGCCGCTGCTGCCAAAATAGGTCATGGATCAGCCGATTGGGCTATGCATATTAAGGGTTTGGAGGTAACCGCTTATGACTGTCACGCTGCACCTGGTATGGCGTTGGCTTACGGCACCAGCTCAGTTGGTGCTCATCACAAGGACGCGTGGGTGATTTCTTGGGAGGTTCAAGCTAAACGTGGAAGCTACGGTGAAGAGAAAATTGACAAAGTTATAGAGATGCAGCGCCTCCGTGGCGGGGTTTTTGAATCCTTAACAGTTTGTCGTTTACCTAACACTTCGCTTGACCTCGAACTTGAATGGTACACAAAATTCCTTCGCGCGGCTACTGGAATAGAATTTACTTGGAACGCTTTAAACGAAATCAGCGATCGAATCTGGAACTTGATGCGGGCCTTTTGGATGCGTGAGTATGGAGGAAGCTGGAGAAAGGAAATGGACGTTCCACCGTTGAGATGGTTTAAGGAGCCCCTAACCCAAGGACCATTGAAAGGCTCTAAGCTTGACCCAGTGAAATACGATGTTATGTTACAAAATTATTACAAGAAGAGAGGATGGGACGGGAGAGGAATACCGAAGAAAATAACGCTGAAAAAACTCGGGTTATCCGATGTAGCTAAGCAGCTTGACAAGTATGTTAAATTGTCCGAGTAGAATCCACCAATCAGGTTTCAAAAAACTGCCCCTCAAACAGGCGCCTTTAATATGATCTGGCGAAGTACACCATTTCCACGGCTTTTTCTCCGCAGTAGACACAGTTAGCTATGGGCTTTTCCTTTTCGAAAGGTCTCAGCCTAATTGTGGCGCCAGTTTCTTCCTTTATTTTTTCTTCGCACTTTGAGCTGCCACACCATAATGCTTTGATGAATCCCCCTTTCTCTTCGAGCGTTTTCTTGAATTCATCGTAGTTATGCACTGTCGCTGTTCTTTCTTCTAAAGCTCTTTTGGCTTTGGCGTACAGGTTGCTTTGGATTTCTTCAAGAAGCTTTTCTGTGGCTTGTACAGCCTCGTCCATTTTGGCAGTGGCCTTCTGGTAGGTGTCTCGCCTTGCCATGGTTATCTGATTTTGTTTGAGGTCTCGGGGGCCTATCTCTATCCTAACGGGCACGCCTTTCAGTTCCCACTCGTTGAATTTCCATCCCGGCGTGTATTCTTCTCTGTCATCCAAAACGACGGTTATGCCTTTCTCCTTGAGTTTTTCCAAGATTTCTTTGGCTTTCGCCAATATTGCACTTGCGTCAGCGCCCTTGTACGGTATCGGTACTATGACAACCTGCACTGGAGCGACTTTCGGCGGCGCCACTAATCCCCTGTCGTCGCCGTGAACCATAACAAGCGCGCCTATCAACCGTGTAGATATGCCCCATGAGGTTTGCCAAACGTAATGCTCCTTCTCGTCTTCTCCTATGAATTTTATGTCGAAAACTTTGGCGAAGTTTTGGCCTAGATTGTGTGATGTCCCCATTTGCAGCGCTTTTCCGTCGGGCATCATCGCTTCCAGCGTTGTTGTGTAGAGTGCTCCAGCGAACTTTTCGCTCTCGGTTTTCACTCCGACAAGCACTGGAATCGCGAGGTAGTTTTCCATAACATCTTTGTACTCGTTTAGGATATCCATCACTTCTTTATCTGCGTCTTCTTTTGTTGCGTGGGCGGTGTGGCCTTCTTGCCAGAGGAACTCTCTGGTTCTGAGGAAGGGTTTTGTAGCTTTGGTTTCCCATCTTACGATGTTGCACCACTGGTTAAGTTTGATGGGCAGGTCTCTCCAGCTTCTAATCCATTTCGCGTAAGTGGCGTAGATTATCGTTTCAGACGTTGGCCTAATCGCAAGCTTTTCTTCTAGGGGGGTACTTCCGCCTTGAGTTACCCAAGCGACTTCTGGAACGAATCCCGCAAAGTGTTCTGCTTCTTTTTTCAGAAAGCTCTCGGGTATGAACATCGGGAAATAGACGTTTTTGTGGCCGGTTTCCCTTATTTTTTTGTTGAATACTTCTTGGATTTTTTCCCATATGGCGTAAGAGTGCTCTCGGAGGATTATGCATCCTTTTATTGGCGCGTAGTCTGCTAATCCTGATTTCAGGACAACTTCGGTGTACCATTCCGAGAGGTCTTCGTTTTTCTTTATGGTTACTCCAGTGTCCGACATAGCCTTTCTCTCCTTTTGTTTTACACTGGCTGCATATAACCATAACGCAGAGTCTGAAAATTTTATATTTGAACGTGAGTCTTTTTCACGCTATATGAGGCTTCTGTGTTGAAACGAACGGTGAAAAAAGTTCTGGTTACAGGAGCAACAGGCCAGATTGGCTCCGAACTGGTAGTGGCTCTCCGAGAAAAATACGGCAAAAACAACGTTGTCGCGGCTGGGCACAAGAAAAAACCAGGCAAGGAGCTGTTGGAATCTGGCCCTTTCGAATACCTAGACGTAACTAAGGAAGAGAGTTTTCAGTCAACCGTGAAAGAGTACGAGGTTGACGCAGTTTACCATTTGGCATCTCTTCTCTCAGCTGCGGGCGAAGAAAACCCGCAACTCGCTTGGAAAATCAACATGGGCGGACTTCACAACGTGCTTGAAACTTCGAGGAAATACGGCGTTGTCCAAGTTTTTTGGCCCAGTTCCATCGCTGTTTTCGGTCCTGGGGCGCCGAGGGTTAACGTGCCGCAAAACACTGTTTTGGCTCCCAGAACAATGTACGGCTTAACAAAAGTTGCTGGCGAACTGCTCTGCAACTATTACTTCCTCAAGTTTGGTTTGGATGTTCGCAGTGCTCGTTATCCTGGCGTAGTAAGCAGCGAAACTCCGCCTGGAGGAGGAACGACGGATTATGCTGTGGAAATGTTCTATGAAGCGCTTAAGAAGAAACGTTACACGTGCTTCGTGCGCGAAGACACTATGTTGCCAATGATCTACATTTCTGACTGCATCAAAGCAGCGCTTGACCTTATGGCTGCTGATTCTTCCAAACTGAAAGCTCGCGCAAGTTACAATGTGGCTGCCATGAGCTTTTCTGCTGGAGCGCTTGCGGCGGAAATCAAGAAGCACATCCCCGGCTTTACCTGCGAATACAAACCCGACTTTAGGCAGAAAATCGCGGATTCTTGGCCCATATCCATCGACGATAGCTTAGCACGCCGAGAATGGGGCTGGACGCCAACATATGATCTAGCGGCCATGACCAAGGATATGATCACAAAACTGAGCGAAAAATTCCGAGCTTGAAGAGCGCCAAGTCTAATATACGCTTCACTCCCAGTTTCAATTTATATACATTGAACTTCCGTGTGGAACTAGCGTTTGACTGTTAAGAGTTTAGGTTTTGCGTTTCTGAAACGCTTACCCTAATTGTATGTGAGAAGTCTGTTATAACCGTCAATCTGGGGTTGTGTACAGGTGTTTTCCAGATTACTTTTGGCTATGATGTAGTTTTCTGATGGTAAAAAACAAAACGCGGCGTTGATTCCTTTTCTTTGAAAACACGTAACTTTATGAATATCTCCAAAAGTATGATAAAAGCCTATATTAGCCGCATTGTAATGCGGTGTGGCAGTGTTTCACTAGTGAGAAAGTTTGACTTCGGAAGAGACATACTCAAAGTAATAGCAATCGTAACTATGACGATAGACCACATTAGTGCTATTCTATATCCAGACGTGTTGTTTCTTCATATTATCGGCAGGCTTTCCTTTCCCATATTCGCTTACCTCATAGTATTAGGAGTTGAAAGCACGAAGAAACCACGAAAGTACATGATAACGCTCCTTTCTTTTGCCTTGATTTCCCAGATTCCATATTTTCTTGCTTTCGAAATCCAACCTTTTGAACGACTAAACATCCTCTTCTCGCTGTTTCTAAGCGCCGTAACCATATACTTTTACAATAAGAGAAGTCTACTGGCTTTCATTCCCATACTGCTTTCAATTCTTCTAATGACGGAAGGAAGCTATTACGTAGTGCTAACCGCGGTAGGCATGAAAATCCTAAAAGGCAATCCGAAACTCGGTTTTCTCGCTTTATTCGCTCTGAACCTTCAATTCTTGCTTATACCAGACACTCAGATCTTGTCTCTTTTTGCGGTGCCGCTAATTCTTCTTCATGTAAAAAACTGGTTAAAAAAGGAAATACTTATTCCCGAAAACTCTTTTTATTACTCCTTGAGAAAATACGCGTTCTACGCTTATTATCCACTGCATTTGGCGTTACTATTTTCAATTAAGCTATTTTTCTTCTAACAATCTGTGGAGTTGCCTGCTATTTCTTTCCAATCTTTCGAAAAGTCTTGAACTCTGTGAAGATGTGATCAAGATTTCTAATTCACAATTGTATTAAGCTAACGTAGCAAGCAGATTAAACGGTGTAACTTATGGACATTTTACAAGAATACCCGCGAAGAATGCAAGCTTCAGAGTCCACTAAAGAAAAAGGCGCCTCTATCACTAAGTGGCATGCGCTGGTGTTAGGCTTAGTTCTGCTCGTTGTTGTGCAGGCGCTTTTCGTTAGTGTTCTTTATGAAAAAACTCAGGATGACTCGTTGCCATCTTATGAATCGCTTTATGCAGATTATTTGTCTCTGCAGTCGCAACTTGAGACCTTGAAAGAGCAGTATGATAGGCTGAATTCAGAATACCTTTCTCTGAAATCGAGTTATGACGAGTTGAATTCTTCACAGGCTTCTGACTTCGCCGAGTCGCGGTACCTCTCTCTTCAAAAACGCTATGATGAGCTGAACTCTCAGTATGCTGCTCTCATTTCCCAGCGTCTCTTCCTCCAAACGAGCTACGATTCTTTACAATTACAGTTTGCCGCCCTGCAGAATAGCTACGACGCAGCCGCTTCGGAATATGAGCAGATCAGGTATCAAATCAATCAGCGAGCACAACATTACGGCATATCCGTGTTCATCACTTCAAATGACTCTTCAGTCCAGCAAGTTACCAACCAAATCACTGGAGGTTGGAGCAACCAATCAGACTGGAACGAGTACTGGACAGACATTAAAGCACTCTACAATTGGGTCGTAAACAATGTCGCCTATAGGTCTGATGGGCTTTTCCCGCTGCTTCCTTCATCATTACCCGGTGAAGTTGATTACATAACAGAGATGTGGCAGTTTCCCAACGAAACATTAAGCCTAGAAAAAGGCGACTGCGAAGACATGGCTATTCTGCTTTGCTCTATGATACGCTGCTACAGCCAAGAACACCAAGTGGAATGCATACTGATAACTAGCTCTTATGCTGGTCATGCCGCTGTCCAAATTCCTGTTTCTGGAGGAAAAATAGCCATTCTGGACCCTGCTGGAAACTATTATACCTCTGACGTTCTGGGCAACCTTGTTTCCAAGGACATCTCAACAGAGATTAGCAGCTGGCTGAACTATTGGAAGCCTCAAATGGGCACTGATGTGCGAGTTTACAGGGTTTTTGCAGATTACATGGATCAAACGTTCGCTTCAACAGATGAGTATATTTCATGGATGGATTCGCGATAGAAGAGTATTAGAGCTTCTGGTTTGAAAAGGATTTATTACTTGTTCTGTTGCTTTAGATTCTATGTCTGAGAAGAATAAGCCTTGGTTCAAATTCTGGCCTTCCGACGTACCCAAATACATCGAATATCCGTCGATTCCGCTCCATGAAATTCTGACAAAAACCGCGAAAGAGCAGCCAGACAGAGCTGCCATAGCGTATTTTGAAAGGGAAATCACTTACCGAGAATTAAATTCGCTTTCCAACCAATTCGCCGCAGCCCTTGCAGCTTTAGGTGTGAAAAAAGGTGACAGGGCTGCGATTTTTCTGCCTAACATTCCGCAGTTTGTAATCGCGTATTTTGGCGTTCTCAAGGCAGGCGCAGTTTTAACAGCCATAAGCCCGTTGCATAAGGAGCGCGAAGTGGAGTATCAACTGACTGATTCGGAAGCCGAGACAATAATCGCTTTAGACTCGCTTTACCCAATCGTGGAGAAGGTTTGGCAGAAAACCAAGCTGAAGAACGCCGTAGTCACCAGTTTGGAAGAGTACGCATCTAAAACCGCCATTTCGCCCAGCAGAGTTGGACAGAAGCCAAACGTCTATTCTTTTCAAGAGCTGCTTAAGGAAAAAGGGGCTAAGCCTCCGAAAGTGAACATCAACCCGAAAGAGGATTTGGCGGCGCTACAGTACACGGGCGGAACCACAGGTACAGCCAAAGGCGCCATGCTAACCCACACGAACTTAGTCTCAAATGCTATTGCTTTTGCGGCTTGGATAAAAGGCACCACCGCAGAAGAAACGTTTCTAACCGCTTTGCCGCTCTTCCACATTTATGGCATGACCACAAGCATGAACGTGCCAATCCTCTTAGCCGCCAAGATGGTGTTGCTTCCCCGCTTTGACCCTGTAGCAGCCTTAGAAAGCATCCAGAGGCACAGGGTTACAGTCTTCTGCGGCGTCCCCACCATGTACTCGGTATTGCTGGCTAACCCCGAGTTGGGCAAGTTCGACTTAACCAGCATCCACGTCTGCATTTCAGGCGCTTCGCCGCTTCCGCCGCAGGTTCAGAAGAAATTCATGGCCATCACAGGCGGTTTTCTCGCAGAAGGCTATGGCTTGACCGAGGCGTCACCAGTCACTCACTGCAACCCAGTGGACAAGACAATGCGCACAGTGCGGTTAGGCTCAATTGGCTTGCCTCTGCCAGACACGGACGCCCGAATAGTCGATGTGGAAACAGGCGAGAAAACGCTTGGGACTGGCGAAACAGGCGAGCTCACCGTCAAAGGACCCCAAGTGATGAAAGGCTACTGGAACAGACCAGAAGAAACCGCACTTGTCATACGCAACGGGTGGCTTCTCACGGGCGACATCGCGAAAATGGACCAAGACGGCTACTTCTACATCACCGACCGCAAGAAAGACCTCATCAAATACAAGGATTACAGCGTTTACCCACGCGAAATAGAAGATGTGATTTACGAGCATTCAGCCGTGAAGCTCTGCGCAGTCGTCGGCAAGCCAAGCCCGACTGTGGGTGAGATTCCGAAAGCCTTCATAGTGCTGAAAGACGGAGCCAAAGCCACTGAAGCGGAAGTCATGGCGTTCGTCAATGAGAAAGTCGCCCCGTACAAGGCGATAAGAGAGATGGAATTCAGAAAAGAGCTGCCAGTAAGCGCCGCAGGCAAAGTCCTTAGAAGAGTGCTGCAAGAAGAAGAGAAAAGAAAAACCCTGTGAACACCGTCGAAACGTATAAGAGAAATCCTCCCTCTCTGTTTTAGAGATGGTTTATCCTTGCGCGTTAAAATCAACGTTACGGGCATAGTTCAAGGCGTCGGCTTTCGCCCATTCATCTACCGCATAGCAGCAAAAAACGGCTTGACAGGCTACGTGCGCAACCGTGGCGATGCAGGAGTAGAAATCCTCATCGAAGGCAACGCGCAAAGCATCCAAAATTTTCTACGTGCACTAAAAGAGAAGAAGCCGCCCCTAGCCCAAATCCACGACATCATAACAACAACGCTCGCAGGCAAAAACCAACACGTGCAATTTACCATTTACAAAAGCTCCGAAAAAGCCGAGCTTTCAGGCTCGGTTATACCACCAGACATAGCCATATGCAACGAGTGCCTAACCGAGCTACGAGACCCGAAAAACCCACGATACGAGTATTTCTTCATCACCTGCACCAACTGCGGACCCCGCTTCACAACAATTGAACGCTTGCCGTACGACCGCGAAAACACCACTATGCGCGAGTTCCCACTGTGCAGCTACTGCCAACGAGAATATAGCGACCCGCTTAACAGGCGCTTTCACGCGCAAACCGTGGCGTGTCCAGAATGCGGTCCGAAAGCTTATTTGACAACAAGGAACGGCGAGCAGATTCGGCATGAGGATCCCGTGCGCGAAGCGGGACGATTGCTCTCCGAAGGCGCAATTCTCGCCATAAAAGGCTACGGCGGATTCCACGTTGCCGCATCCGTAACCAGAGACGAGCCATTACAAGCGCTTCGAAGAGCGAAGCACAGAAGAGCCAAACCCTTCGCCATCATGGCCCGAAGCATAGCAGCCGCAAAATCTTTCGCCGAAGTAACCTCGAAGGAGGAAGCGCTGCTTACTTCCTACGCGCGTCCGATAGTGCTGCTTAACAAAAGTGATGCCTACGGTCTTTCACCTTTGGTGGCTCCCGATCTGCACAATGTCGGCGTCATGTTGCCCTACACTGCCCTGCACTATATGCTCTTCGACCGTGTGGAGGATGCGGCGTTCGTGATGACCAGCGCGAATCCGCCTAACCAGCCAATCGTCAAGGATAACGACGAAGCATTGAAAACGCTGGGCGTCACTGTGGACTATTTCCTGTTTCACAACCGCAAAATTGCTTATCGCTGCGACGACTCAGTCCTGCGGCTACACGGCACTCGCCCATCGTTCATTAGGCGAAGCAGAGGCTACGCGCCAGCACCCATAATGCTAAAGGAAAAAGCCCGGCGCTGCGTCGTAGGCTTAGGCGGCGAACTGAACAACACTTCCTGCGTTCTATTCGAGAACAAAGCTTTCATCAGCCAGCACATCGGCGACGTGGAAAACGTCGAAACACGAGCTTTCCTTCAAGAAGCCACAAACCATTTGATTCGCTTAACTAACAGCCGCGTGGATGCTGTAGCCTGCGATTTGCATCCGAAATTCACCACCACAGCTCTCGCACAGGAACTGGCCGCCGAGAACGGCTGGCAGCTGATTCAGGTGCAGCACCATCACGCGCACGTTGCGGCGTTGATGATGGAACACGCAGTGGACGAACTCGTCGGCATAGTCTGCGACGGCTACGGCTATGGCGTTGACGGCAGCGCATGGGGCGGCGAAATCCTGCTTTGCACGCGAGAATCCGCGGAGTTCAAGCGGTTAGCGCATTTAGAAAAGCAGCCTCTGCTTGGCGGGGATCTGGCTACTCGTTACCCCCTGCGCATAGCAGCGGGGATTCTTAGCAAAAAAGTAAACGTGGACGGCTGGCTCCTTAAGCATAGCGGGCATTTGCCTTACGGCGAAACCGAGGCGGAACTAATTCTCAATCAGCTTCAAAAGGGCGTCGGCGTCATTGAAACCACCAGTTGCGGCAGGGTCTTGGACGCGGTTGCTGCGGTTCTAGGCGTATGCTACGAACGCACTTACGAGGGCGAGCCAGCCATGAAACTCGAATCCGCTGCAATTAAAGGCAAAGACGCACTAAACATGAAGACCCTAACGGGCGGCAACGTGTTAGACACGACACAGATGTTCCACGCGATCTTTGAAAACATCGGTAAAGCGTCAACGGCGGATCTGGCTTATTCCGCTCACGCCTATTTAGCCGAGGGCTTGGCTTCGCTTGCAGTAGAGAAGGCATTGGAGGCTGGCGTCAACGCTGTGGGTTTTTCGGGTGGCGCCGCCTGCAACCAGATCTTGGCGGCAATCATGCGGCGGACGGTGGAGACTGCGGGCTTGAAATTTCTGGTTCACGAGGCTGTTCCCGCGGGTGATGGCGGGGTTTCCTTTGGGCAGGCGGTTGTAGGTGGGTTTTTCAGGTTTTAGACCATACCCTTTTTATCGCTGTTTACTCCCGTGTCTATGTTGATACGGTATGTGTTTGGCGATTCCAGCGCGCGTCATGCGCTTAGACGGCAACAAAGCCCAAGTGGACTTCGGAGAAGGCGTCCTAAGAGAGGTTAACGTGACGCTTGTAGAGGCCAAAGTGGGCGACTACGTTTTGGTGCACGCAGGCTACGCCATCCAAACCGTAGACGAAAAAGACGCCCTTGAAACTATAGCCTTATGGAAGGAGATTCTCGCGGCTGGAGAAGAATAAGGTAGCTGACAGGGAATGGCTGAAAAACTCAGGTTCAGGGACCCAGAACTCGCAAGGAGCATAGCGCAGAAAATTCGAGAAGTAGCGCCGAAACAAGAAACTGTCAAATTTTGCCATGTCTGCGGCACTCATGAGTGGACTATAACGCATTATGGCTTACGCAGCCTTTTGCCCAAGAACGTTGAGGTCATCGCTGGTCCAGGATGCCCAGTCTGCATAGTGCCAGCCGCCGAAATTGACGAGGCAGTGCAGTTGGCTCGGAAAGGCGTTGTCGTAACGTGCTTCGGCGATGTTTTGCGTGTACCAGGCAGTCAAATGTCGCTGTTAGACGCTAAGGCTGCAGGCGCAGATATTCGCGTGGTCTACGGGGTCGCTGATGCGGTTGAAATGGCGAAGCGCGAACAGGATAAGGAGTTCGCCTTTTTTGCGGTGGGTTTTGAAACCACTGCGCCATCCACAGCGGTTGAAGCGCTCGGGAAGCCGCCTGAAAACTTTAGTTTCTTGGTTTCGCACAGGTTGATTCCGCCTGCTATGGAGCTTTTGCTGGGTGTCGGCGACCTGCAGATTGACGGCTTTATTGCTCCTGGCCACGTGAGCGTTATTATTGGTTTGAAGCCTTACGAGCTTTTTCCGCGGGTTTATCGCATGCCAACTGTGGTGGCTGGCTTTGAACCCATAGATGTTTTGATGGGAATCTACATGCTTTTGAAGCAGCATGCGGAAGGCGCTGCTCGGCTGGAAAACGAGTACATGCGCATAGTGAAGTGGGAAGGAAACCCAAAAGCGCTGGAAATGATGGATAAGGCGTTTGCAGTTACCGGCGGAAACTGGCGAGGCATAGGCAGACTGCCCGATTCAGCTTTAAAACTGCGTGAAGAGCTTGTGGAGTATGATGCGCACGCCAAGTTCGGCGTCCACGTGGAGCAGGGAAAGGATATACTGCTTGGCTGCGAGTGTCACTTGGTGATTATTGGCAAGATCAAGCCTGACGAGTGTCCCATGTTCATGAAGGGTTGCACTCCAGAAAAGCCCATAGGCGCTTGCATGGTTAGCAGCGAAGGCACCTGCAGAGTCTGGGCTACAACAGCCACTCGTTCCACGCGATAGTCTGTTTCTGTAATTGCTCTCTCGGAGACTATAGCCCCCTTATATAAAGCATGAAATGTAGATTGAATTTTAGTGTGAAGTAGGTGTTCAGCGGCAGCGTAGACTGGCAAAATTTCAAGAAAAGACATTAAGCGGAAATGTTCGTTGCTTTCTCTTTTGGCTGTGAAAATGTGTAGGTTTTATACTTTAACTCGTACTCTACAGACCTATATCAGCAAAAAGCGGCGAGAATACACTTCACTTGATAGTTACTTACAAAACTGTACGCTGATTTTTAGCGGTTTTTTGGAAATTGATTAGCTTACGATTCCTGTGTGGTGAATAAAATTTTAATCCAAGTCTGTTGCTTCTCAAGTTCAGAGCGGGTTCATCATCTCACTTATGATGGTAGATTGAATTAACTTTTAACATTTGTTTGCAACCAGTTTATCAATTCTTGTTTTGTTCTCGAATTGGTGGAATCCATGAGATTTTTTATGTGGATGGCTCTTTCATCAGGGTTTTTGGGTATACCAAGAGAGTTCATTACTCCGTGGTTGAAATGGGTTTGAAATTCCATTGGTATCCGCTTAGCAGCAACCCCTGCTTTGGTTTGTACGATAGAAGCTTGAGAAAAGTAATCTTCTGGAAAACGCCCATTCTCGATTTGCTCCCAAGCAAGAAAGGCACATCTGCTTCCAAATTCGTATGCTTGTAACACATGTCTGTCCGTTGTATCGGAACCCCAATTCCTCTCCTGTTTAACGTAGTTCGGCAATAGCTTCTTTACTTCGTTTTCAAGTTCTGATTCTACTATATCTCGATTTTGTTCGTCGCGATATTGAAATCTGACTCTTAATTCATCTGGCTCGTTTGGGTTCGGCGGAGCCTGAAAATAGTGGTTGAAAGCAAAACCGTCTATGAGATTGTGATTTTCGAGTTGCTGTATCCAGTTCCTCAGTTTTCGAATGATTTCTTTTTGCTTGTTGAAATCTGCTGGAATTGGATATTCATGCCACAAATCTTTTCACCTCTCTCCATATTGGTGAACCTTTTTATTTTCTTGCTATTTGAATTCTTGCTCTGGTTTCCCTTGAGTACCGTTATTTTGATTTTGTCCAAAATACAATGCTTTTTGGGTTGGATAAAATTTTAATCCCAAACCCAAAAGGGCGAGCACAAAAGCAAGAGAATGTTTGTCACTTTCTCTTTCTAAACAGGCATTGCCCAATTGAAAGTGTAGCCGTTAGAGATGTTCTTCTGCGTTTGCTAGCATATTCTTGGGACTGGGTCGCCTACTGGTCTGGCGATTATTCGTTTGCCTCCCACAGTCGTCTGCATAGCCACGCCAGCGAACTCTTTTGTAACTTCGCCGATGATCTCCGCGTCTTTGCCTTCATCCGTCTCTTTCAAGAACTTCAGGACTTGTTCTGCCTTGGCGGGTACTGTGCCGATTATTATTTTTCCTTCGTTTCCAACTTCAAACGGGTCCAAACCCAACATTTCACACGCAGCCCGCACATCATTTCTTACGGGAACTTTATCCTCGTGAATGAGTATGCCCTTTTTCGATTTTTCGCTGAACTCGTTCAGGGCGTCAGCCAACCCGCCTCGTGTAGGGTCTTTCATGGCGACGACTCCGCCAACTTCGCCGACCATGCGCTGAATCATGCGGTTTAGGGGTTTAACGTCTGATTTTATCTCGCTTCCGAAGGTCAACCCCTGCTGCGCCGATAGCACAGCCAAGCCGTGGTCGCCAATGGTTCCAGACAGTATTATCTTGTCGCCAACGCTCAAGTTAGAGTCCAGAACCCAACGCGCTGCGAAACTGCTATTATATTTCTTGACAACCTTCAGGTTATTCTCTAGCGCCACTGTTCTTCGACCGACCCCAGAAACGTTCATCACGCAACCGCCTAAGCTGCCTTTCTCAACGACTTTGGTGTCGCCCGTGACTATGCCCACACCCGCTTCCGCGCAAGTCTGCCGCATGCTCGCCAAAATCCTCTCAAGGTCGGAAAACGCCAGCCCCTCTTCCAGAATTAAGCCGCACGCCAAAGCGTACGGTTCAGCGCCCAAACATGCGATGTCGTTGACTGTTCCAGAGATGGCTAGGCGCCCGATGTCGCCGCCTGGAAAGAATATGGGCTTGACGGCGTGAGAGTCACTTTTAAAAACCACGTCGCCTACGACGGCTGCATCGTCCATGGCTTCAAGTGGAACCTCAGCGTTGCCCACGCCTCCAAAATACTTTACAACGTAATTTTTAACCAAGTCGTGCATGACGGTGCCGCCTGCACCATGCAGCATTGTGATTGTGTCTTTTTTATCAGTCATTCTTAGTCCCTTTTAGTTGGGATAAAGTAACCTTAAGGGTGAAACATAAACACATCGCAGAAACTAAACAAGAAATGTCGGAGGTTGCTTCTCTTCCGATGAAATATTTCCACCTCAAATGGAGTTTTCTTTTGCTTGCCTCGTATGGCTTGACCTATGTACTCTGGGATTTGGTACCTTTTCGAAATAACAATGATTGAACATTTTTTTGAATCCGATGCGATTTAGTTCATGCATGTCTATTAGACTCTTCTCTTTATCTACCTGAAGTTAAAACACGCAAATGTTATAAAAATTGACAACGCATATTGACAGCTTGAATTGTCTATGAACTACAACGAATTTGTTGAAAGAATCAATCAAATCAAAGACATGGGATTTGTAAAGTCGAATCGGAGCGGCGATACTGGAATAGGAAAAACTCTGGAAGACCTACTGCATATTTCAGAGAACAATATAGCGGGTCCTGATTTTGACATTTATGAGTTAAAGTCAGGACGAAAGGACTCTTCATCAATGCTTACGTTATTCACAAAGGCACCTATGCCCAAGGGTGCAAACAAACGTCTTTTGGAAGCATTCGGGTACAAACAGAGAACCAAACAGAATCAAAAACAGTTGCATGTGACAGACTACATGGGCATTCAAATTCCCGAACAAGAATGCAGCACGAGGGAAAAAGAGCTACATGTTACAGTTGATTCCAAATCTATCAACAGCGTCGGTCTTAAGCTTGAAATAAAGAATAATAGAATTTACATCGGCAACGCCAAGAATGTCACTGCTTATTATGATAAAAATACTTTGAGAGAAGCATTTGAGAAGAAGTACAAGAAGTTGATTCTGGTTTTGGCATCAAGTAAGAAAGAGGGTGGCAAGGAGTGGTTTTGGTTTAACGAAGCATATTTGCTTAAGGGCTTTAGTTTTGAAAGGTTTTCTGAGCTTGTAAAAGAGGGAGTTATCAGATTAGACCTCAGAATTGGACATTATCCTGATGGCAGACCACATGACCATGGAACTGGTTTTCGAGTATTGCCCAAAGACAGGCCTAAATGCTTCGAGAAGATTGTCAGGATAATCTAGGTTTCCAAAAATCCAATATGAACTCCATTGTTGCGCCTAGAGATATGAAGTTGCTTGGCCAACCGAATATTCCTACTTTATTTACGAGATTGCGTTTGTCCCAGATGAAAGTGTTTCTAAACTCGAAACCAGCTTTTTGCAACGCTTTAAGAACATATACGTGGGTGGAAATTCGTTTGTTATTTTCCCAAACGTCATTAACATTTATGATACAATGGGCTCTCTTCTTCATTAAAGGCAAAATTCCTGAATAAATCTCTTCAAGAGCTTTACTGTACTCTTGATGATTCATAGTGCCAAGGTCAGCAGGATTATTGGAATACTGTTGTATTTTTAGGTAGTGACTGTTTCTTCTAAGGTCGCCTCTAATGCTTTTGTTTAGGCGTTTATGAGCTAGCATATTTGCGTAAGGAGGCGATGTAATGCATAGTGAAACCGTGTTTTCTTCCAAGTATTCAGGAATATTGTGCGCATCATCAAGGATAGCAACCTGCTTTGTTCCATCATCCACAATCTTTTTTTGCCCAAGCCTTTTCCTACTAACCTCGATGTATTCTTCTTTTAAGTCAAATCCTACTGCATTTCTGCCTAAGTCTCGTGCTGCTATGAGAGTTGTACCAATGCCCGCAAATGGGTCTAGAACTAACTCGCCTTTATGTGTCAACGTTTTGATAAAGTGAGCAGGTAGCGCTATTGGAAACACCGCTGGATGTACATCTTTGTCTCGAATATCTCTGCCTTCATAGTAGAATTCTTTGATTTCGTCCTCTGTGATGGGAAATTCCTGAATTGCCACCTGACTTTTTACCCATTCTTTCGCGGTAATACAGCTAATGTGCTTTGAGTTGCAGTCGCAAGTCTTCATGAAATGTATATTTAGCTTTTTTCTATTATCTATCGTCTGGACCATTTTGCCTACAGCAGGTATAATGGTTTTTGATGCTATTATTTCTTGTTGCTGTGTTGTTTCTATGTTAGGATTTTCTTGTTTTTGCTCAAACCTAGTAATCTGAAAGCCTTCACAATTCTTACTTATTGCCACTCGCGTGTTGACAGGATATCTATTCTTCAGATATTTGGACCAGAGTCTTCCATACCGGTCGACTTTCGCGGGAGAATCATTCAACTTAGTTTCAAACGGCGCTGGCGTGTCCCCAATGAGTTCCACTCTGTTTTTAGCGGGTATGCGAATAAACCCTAATTCAATTTCCTTTCTTTTGAGTGCTTTTGATACCATAGCCACCAATTCTGTTATCCTATACTTTCTCGTTCTATAAATTTAATCTTAACCATTCCAGAACTTTTGTCTGAAACCGTAGTTCACTCACCAATTGACATGGCATTTCTCTCTTTATATAAGGGGGGTATAGTCTTTTCCGAGCATTAGAGGCACGTAACCATCTGGCATTTTTTGGCAAAAGTATAAAAGACAAAAGTGGACTCCAGAAGCTGTACACCTCACGTTCCGAACAGTCCTGCACATAGGACTTACACTCACTTCAACCTAGCTCAAACTAGTTTTGATACGGAAAGCCATATAAATCGCCATTACGCTGTTGAAATGCACAGTTGGAGAAGACATAAAATGCCAAAATGGGGATACTCCATAATAGAAGAAGAACTTGACCCTGAAAAAACAGCGAAAGCCAGCGGTCGAGAAATCAGAGTATCCCACAAACACGCCCGAGAAGTATGCAGAACAATCAAAGGCATGATGCTTAACACCGCAAAAGAATACCTGAGGGACGTTATAGACAAGAGAAAAGCGGTTCCCTTCAGAAGATACAAAAAGAAACTTGGCCACCGCCACGGGCTAGATAAAACTTTTGCGGGAAGATACCCCATAAAAGCAGCACAGAAAGTACTGCATGTGGTCGAAGGGGCAGAAGCAAACGCTGAAAATAAAGGCTTAGACGTAGACAGGCTCCGCATATTTCACGCTACTGCCTATCCAGGCATAAAAATTAAGCGGTACACGCCTAGAGCGCACGGAAGAGCTTCACCGAAAAATGAGACCACGACGCACATTGAGATTGTTTTAGACGAAAAGCCTGGACAAGGGGAAGGATTCTAATGTCCATTGTTAAGCGGTTTATAACTGAATCCATCAAAAAGACGGAAATTGACGAGTTCTTGCAAAAAAAACTTGACCGCGCCGGCTACGGCGGGGTTAACCTTTCCAAAACTCCCTTGGGAACCCACGTGGTGATTTATGCCATGCGTCCCGGCTTGGTAATAGGGCGCGGTGGAGAAACAATAAAAGACCTCGCCGTGACTTTGGAAGAAAACTTTAAAATTTCAAACCCACAGATTTCTGTTTCAGAAATCGAAATCCCTGAATTCAACGCTCATGTTGTTGCGTCTCGTGTAGCCTTCGCCCTCCAAAGAGGTGTTCACTTCAGGCGCGCTGGTTTTTGGGCTCTGAACCAAATTATGGAGGCAGGCGCCTTAGGCGCGGAAATAGTGATAAGCGGCAAACTGCGAACCGAGAGGGCAAGGTTCGAAAAGTTCCGAGCGGGCTACTTCCCGAGATGCGGAGAACCCGCGTTGAAATATATGAAAAAAGCCGAAGCTCACGTTCAACTTAAACCCGGCATCATTGGTGTGAGAGTCAAGATAATGCCTCCAGACGCACAGTTTCCAGACAAAGTCCAAATTGTTGAGGCGCTGCCACCTGAAGAAAAGGCCGAAGAAAAAGAGGAAAAGATAGAGGAAACGTTGCCGGAACAAAAAGCGGAAGAACTGCCTGAAGAACAAGCCGAAGAAAAGGTGGAAGTAGAAGAAGCATCTGAAGAAACCGTAAAAGGCGAGGGAGCGGAAGAATAAATGCCCATATTGCGACTGAAAGATATCAGCGGCATGTCTTCTGAAGAACGAACTAAGAAACTCTCTGAGCTGAGGGCAGAGCTAGCCAGACTGAGAACCATGGTCAGAGCAGGCGGTGCCGTGGAGAACCCAGCTAGAATGAGAGAACTGCGTAAAACAATTGCCCAGATACTTACAATAGAGAACGAAAACAAACTGGGACTTAGAGAAACAAAGGAAAAAGCAGCAAAGAAAGTAATAAAAAGGAAAAAGGAGAAGAAAACTAAGTGAAGGTAACCCCTGACATTATACGTCACGAATTCATAGGAACTGAAGGAAAAATCGCCAAAAGCCAACATGCCAGTTATGTTGGGATACACGGCAAGGTAATTGACGAAACAAAAAACACTTTCACGATTCTACATAAAGGGAAGCCGAAAAGTGTAATAAAAAACTCGGCAGTTTTTAACTTCAAGTTTTCCGACGGAACTATCGTTGAAGTCGACGGCAGACTTTTAGTTGGGAGATCTGAAGACCGCCTCAAAAAAAGCGTGAAGAGGTTATGGTGATGTCTCTAACTTTCAAGAAACCTAGGAAATCTTGCGACGATAGGAACTGTCCATTCCATGGAACGCTGCCTGTGAGAGGTCGCATTTTAGACGGTGTCGTCGTCACCGCGAAGATGGATAAAACCGTTGTTGTGGAACGCGAGTACCTTCAATTCTCCCCTAAATTCGTGAGGTATGAGCGAAGACGCGGTCACATTCCATCGCACAATCCGCCGTGCATAGATGCAAAGGAAGGCGAAAGAGTAAGAATCGCGGAATGCCGCCCCATCAGCAAAACAGTAGCCTTCGTTGTTGTGGAGAAACTGGAGGCGAAGTAAGATGGCAGCGAAGGCAAAACAAAGGGCGCTTATCGCAAAGGGAATGCTTTCGCACGGACAGAAAGTTACGAGGGGACTCTTGGCTGGCTCGACTCTAAGATGCACTGATAACACTGGAGCGCGAGTATTGCGCTTAATTCAAGCTATGGGTTATAAGGGTCGATTGAGGCGTTATCCATCCGCTACTGTGGGCGACAAGGTTACTGTTTCTGTTAGGCAGGGGTCACCGGACATGAGAAAGAAGATTTTCCAAGCGGTGATTGTAAGACAGAAGAAGGCTTACAGAAGAATTGACGGCGTCTGGATTCAATTTGAAGATAATGCAGCGGTGATCATAACTCCTGATGGTGAAATGAAAGGCTCAGAAATCCGCGGTCCCGTAGCAAGAGAGGCTGCTGAAAGATGGCCAAGAATAGCAAGCGCCTCAAGCATAATAGTATAGGTGAAAGCACATGCAAGCAACAAAACCAGTAAAGAAACCGGGAAAACAGCGAAAACGTCTCTATACGGCTCCTGCTCACTTGCGCCACAAGTTTATGGCTGCTCCCCTCTCGCAGGAACTTATCTCATCAAAGGGCGCCAAGGCTCTTCCAGTCAGGAAAGGCGACACTGTCCGCATAATGCGCGGAGACCACAAGGGATTCGAAGGAAAAGTCAGCCGGATAGACTTGAAGAGGTACCGCATCTTTATTGAAGGTTTAACACGTGAGAAGGTTGACGGAACAAACATATTTGTTTCAGTGCATCCGTCGAAGGTTATGATCAGAAACTTGAAGCTTGACGACAAATGGCGAAAAGGAATCGTTGAAAGAAAGAAGGAACTAGAACTGCCCAAGAAAGAAAAGAAAGTAGTGAAAGTAGCGGAGAAACCTCCGAAGAAAGTTATTGAGAAAGCTGTTGAAGTGAAAAAAGCAAAACCTGTCAAGAAGAAAACCGTGGTTCAAGAGAAACCTGCGAAAAAAACGCCAAAACCTGCAAGGAAAAAGTTGCAGAAGAAAACTGTTGCCAAAAAGAAAAAAGAAAAGAAACCCAAGGAAAAAGAACCTGCCAAAAAGAAAGAGAAACAAAAGGCAGCCAAAAAACCGCGAGCCAAGCGTAAAACCACTTCAAAAACTGAAGGAGGAACGTAGATTTGGGCAAGAAAGGAAAAACTGGAAGATTAAAACGAAAGCCCGCTCCGAGGTTCTGGCCGATTCACAGAAAAGAATTTCAATGGATAGTGAGGCCTTCACCTGGGCCTCACTCCCTCGAAAAGTGTTTACCCCTCTCAGTTGTTCTCCGCGACATTCTAGGAGTAGCTGATACTAGGAAGGAAGCCAAGAAGATAATCTCGCAGGGCAAAGTTTACGTTGACGGAAAAGTCAGGCGCAAAGATGATTTCCCCGTCGGCTTGATGGATGTCATTTCGATGCCTGACTTGAAAAAGTTTTACAGGATACTGCCTTCACATAAAGGTCTATTTCTCAATTCAATCAATAAAGAAGAAGCAAGTTTCAAACTGTTCAGGGTCGAAGGCAGAACAGTAGTTAAGAATGGGGCTTCGCAAATTGCTCTTCACGACGGATCAAACATGCTTGTAAAAGTGGAAGACCCTGAAAGCCCGCCGGAAGTCGTTTATGAAACTTTTGACACGTTGAAGGTGGGGCTTCCAGAAAAGCAAGTGCTTGATCAACTGAAAACCAAGAAAGGCAATGTAGCCATTATAACCGGCGGAAAGAACATTGGAAAACAGGGCAAAATAGTCGAGATCGAAAAGACCGAAGCAAAGAAACGTAGAAACGCCCTTGTAGTAATCGAGGACGAAAAAGGCGATCGCTACCAAACAATTTTAGACTTCGTCTTTTCTATAGGTGGCGCCAAATCCCTCATATCTTTACCGGAGGCACCTTCTGTTGTCTGAGGATGCGATGCTTAAGAGGTGGGAAGAGCAGCCCATGCTTAAACCCAGAATAGAGAAGGTTGTCGTCAACCTCAACATTGGAAAATCAGGCGAACCGCTAGAGAAAGCTTCTAAAGTATTGAAGGAGTTGACAAATCAGAATCCCGTTAAGAAAAAAGCCAAGAAAACCATAAGGGACTTCGGAATAAGGAAAGGCGAATCAATCGCGTGTATTGTGACGCTGAGAAAACAGGCGGCGATTGACTTCCTTAAGAAGGTTCTGCCTGTTGTCGATAACAAATTTTCTCGCGCGTCTTTTGACAAGCAAGGTAATTTCGCTTTCGGCATAAAAGAACACATTGAAATAGCAGGTGTAAAGTACGACCCTGATGTGGGTATATTCGGCATGGATGTGTGCGTCTCCGTGAATCGTCCGGGGTACCGCGTGAAAACCCGAAGAAAAGAGAAAACACACATCGGTCACAAACACTTGTTAACGCCCGAAGAGTCAATTGCCTTTGTCAAGCAAACTCTAGGAGTTGAAATCGTATAAAACAGGAGAAGAATGTATGGCTAAACAGAAAATGAAGAAAGAACGGAAATATGGTAAAGGAGCAAGACCTTGCGTTAGATGCGGTTCTTACGGTCCCATTATCCGACGTTACAATTTATATCTGTGCAGGCACTGTTTTAGGGAGGCAGCGCCGAAGCTTGGGTTTAAAAAATATGAGTAGCGAGGTAGCATGATGGATACGTTGACAAATGGCTTGATAACGATCATAAACAACGAGATGCGCAACAAACGCGAATGCATAATTAGCCCTGCCTCCAAGCTTTTAGGTCGCGTATTAAGGATAATGCAGTTGAACGGTTACATCGGAGAATTCGAATTTATTGATGATAGCCGCTCAGGCAAGTTCAAAGTGCAGCTTTTGGGCAGAATAAACAAGTGCGGCGCTATTAAGCCACGCTTCGCCGTCAGAGTTGACGAGTTCGAGAATTGGGAGAAGAAATTCCTACCGTCAAGAGATGTCGGAATAATGGTTGTCTCAACCTCGAAAGGCGTGATCGCCCACAGGGAAGCTGAAGAAAAGGACATAGGGGGCAGGTTGTTAGCCTTCGTTTATTAGCTAGGTGTTTTTTGATGCGGCTGCCAGAAATCTCCAAAATCATTCAAGTTCCAGATAACGTAGAAGTGAACATAGAAGGACGGAAAGTCACAGTTAAAGGCACCAAGGGAACTTTGACGCGCGACTTTTCTCACGTTCCAATATCAATTGATGCTAACGGTAAAACAGTTCGAGTTTGGGCTGAGTGGCCTCGCAAGAAGGAAGCCTCCCTCGTAGGCACGATATACTCTCACATTCAAAACATGATTACTGGCGTTGAAAAGGGCTTTTCGTACAAGCTCAAAATCGTGTTTTCTCACTTTCCAATGTCAGTTAAAGTTCAAGGTAAAACAGTTGTGATTGAGAACTTCACTGGCGAAAGGCGAGGCCGAAGGGTGAAGATAATCGGTGACGTTAAGGTCAAAGTCCAAAGCGAAGACGTAGTTGTTGAAGGCTTAAACTTGGAGGATGTAAGTCAAACCGCCGCAAACATTGAGCAAGCCACGAAAGTGAAGAAGAAAGACCCGCGCGTTTTCTTGGACGGCATATACGTGTATGAACGAAATGAGGGAATGGAGTAATGACAGAAAGAAAAGCATCCCTACCGCAAAAGCCGCTAAAAGCGAGAAAACGCGCTAAAAAGAAGAAACCAGACTTTGTCAGGTCAGAAAGCTGGCGATATGCGAAATTGAAGGAAAGCTGGCGTAGGCCCCGCGGCTTAGATCACAAGATGCGGCGGAAGATTAAGGGGTGGCCGCCCACCGTGAGCGTCGGCTACAAAGGGCCAAAAGTTGCTAGAGGGCTTCATCCGTCTGGATACAAGGAAGTTTTGGTGCATAACGCGAAAGAAATATCTAATATTGATCCGAAAACTGAAGCTGCCCGAATCGCCCACACGGTTGGCAAGAAAAAGCGGGTTCAGATCATAGCTGAAGCCAAAAAAAAGAAAGTTTTCATTTTGAACTTCAAGCCACTCAAAGAGTTAGTAGAAAAAGAAGAGGAGAAACCAGAGGAAGCAGAGGAAAAGCCGACAGAGAAAAAGAAGAAAGCTGCGGAAAAAGAGGAGAAACCGAAACGCAGATTTATCGGTGGAAGGAAGGTTTCCCAAAAGGAGCAAAAGTCACCAGTTAAAAAAGACGAGAAACCGAAAAAGACGCGAAAGAAAGCTAAGACTGAGAAAGGAGCTGAGAAACAATGACCAACCTTAGTAGTCAAAGGCGCTTGGCAGCGCAAATACTGAAAGTCGGCCAAAATCGGGTGTGGATTAACCCTGAACGAATGGATGATGTTGAAACAGCCATAACCCGAGAAGAAGTTAAAAAGCTGATTCATGAAAAAGTTATCACATCTTTACCTGAAAAAGGCGTAAGCAGAGCTCGTGCAAAAACAATTCAGGAAAAGAAAAGGAAGGGTCGGCGTAAAGGTGCTGGCAGCAAAACCGGAGCTGGTCACGCGAAGATTTCTAAGAAAGAAGCTTGGATGAGCAGAATTCGTTCCTTGAGGAAAAGGCTCCGCGAGTTGAAGGCAAGCAGAGTTATCACAGAAACCACTTACCGAAAATTATACATGATAGCTGGCAGCGGAAGATTTGAGTCAGTTGCCGACTTGGAGCGCTATTTAAAGGCTCATGATCTTTGGAGGAAACGTTGATGGCGCGAGGTTCCAGTTATCGAGTTCCGCTTAGGCGAAGAAGAGAAGGAAAAACTGACTACAAAGCGCGAAGGGCTTTAGTTCTTTCTAGAAAACCGCGACTTGTGGCTCATAACACAATCAAAAACGTTACTGCACAAATAGTTGTCGCTAAACCACATGGTGACGAAGTCTTAGCTTCAGCGCACAGCCGAGAGTTGAAGAAAAAGTACGGGTGGAAGGCTCCAACGGGCAATATTCCAGCAGCCTACCTTACGGGTTTGCTCTGCGGGTTAAAAGCCAAAACCAAAGGAGTAAAAGAGGCTATTCTGGATATAGGATTGACTGCACCGACAAGAGGTGCAAAGGTGTTTGCCACTTTAAGCGGGGTCTTAGACGCTGGTGTTGATATTCCTCATACTGAAGAGAAAATTGTTAAAGAACGAACAAAAGGGGAACACATAGCAGAGTACGGGAAGAGTTTAGCACCTGGTTCTGAAAGCTACTCAGCCAAGTTCTCCAAGTATTTGGAGCAAAAGGTTTCTCCTGAAAAGCTTCCTGAACATTTCGCCAAGGTCAAAGCTGACATTATTAGTTCATTTAAGAAGGGTGACAAGAAAGCATGAGCCGTAGGGATAGAGCAGCAGCAAGTTTAGAAGAATGGGTTCCTAAAACAAGGTTAGGTAAAATGATTCAAGAAGGCAGGATAACGTCCATGGACGAAGTCTTCTTGAGCGGCTTGAAAATTTCTGAACCTCAAATTGTTGACGCGTTAATTCCAGACCTTCAAGAAGAAGTTATAAACGTTAATCTGGTTCAGAAACAAACAGACGCAGGTGAAAAATCAAGGTTTAAGGCTATCGTGGCTGTGGGAAACAGGGACGGCTACATAGGCTTAGGTTCTGGAAAGGCAAGCCAGGTTCGAACCGCGATCCAGAAAGCCGCTGCATCAGCGCGTTTAAACATTGTTCCTGTTAAACGTGGATGCGGCAGTTGGGAATGCGGTTGCGGAAAACCCCACTCGATACCCTTCCAAGTTGAAGGAAAATGCGGCGGCGTACGGGTGGTTATTGTTCCAGGACCCAGAGGCTTAGGACTGGTGGCAAGCGAAGTAGCGAAAGTAATTTTGGGATTGGCAGGCGTGAAGGATCTTTGGATAAGAAGCTACGGTTCGACGAGGACGGTGCCGTCTTATGCTTACGCGATTTTTGATGGGTTAAGGAAGACTTATAGTCTTGTAACTCAGGCGGACTGGGTGAGGTAGTTGACTGGAAAAGCTGACGAGCGCAAATGTTTAGCTGTAGTGAAGGTTCGAGGGACAATCCGCGCCCAACGTGAAGCCAGAGAAACCCTTAACATGCTCCACTTAGCCAGAAGTAATCATGCAGTGCTCATTGACAACCGCCCCTCATTTATAGGCATGCTCTACAGAGTGCAGAACTACGTCACATGGGGAGAAGTCTCAAAAGAAACCGTGGCTATGCTTCTGAAAAAGCGCGGCAGACTCGCTGGCAATAAGAAACTAACAGACGAATACGCCAAGAAAATCGGCTACAAATCAATAGACGCGCTCGCCGAAGCAATAGCAAGCTGCAAAGCGGAGTACCAGAAACTGCCGAACGTGCAGCCTGTTTTCAAGTTGCCCCCTCCAAGCAAGGGCTTCAAGGGAAAAACCAAGAAAAGCTACAGAGCAGGCGGCGAAGCAGGCTACCGAGGCGAAAAAATCAACGAACTCATAAAGCGCATGATTTAAACTAGAGTTTTAGTTAAATCAGTCAAGTGTCAAAGGCATCAGCTAGCCAAAATAGGATTAAAATTTAATTTTTTTCGATTAAAATTTAATGCTAATGCCGAAAGAGTATGATCACGCAATTAAAGTGTTGCATTAATTGAGTTAGCCGAATAAGAGATGAAGAACGTCGATTTCAAGCAGTATTAGCAGCGCCGTAAGTGCCACAAGGACAATAGTAGGGTATATCAGATTTGTTTCAACTCTGTGTATAATACCTAGGCCGCGCACGGTGAGGACGCTGTCCAAAGCATTGCTGTGGGAGCTTATAAGGGAAAGCTATCAAATTGAACGGCAAGCTATCTGATTTTTTATAGCTTGTTCTGCTGTCTATCGATCAGCGTCCGCATTTCTGAAGCTTCTTCAAAATTGATGAGAAGAACGCTAAAATACTTTGCTTATCTACTAGATTGTTATGACGAGTCAAAATTATTTCAAGAATCTTCTTGTTCCTGTGGATGGTTCAACTTCATGCCTCCGCGCCAAACAACTAGCTGCTTTGATTGCTAAGAAATTCCAATCAAGAGTCACGGTTATTCATTGCGTTTCGCATGACTTTATGCATCCGGAGCTTAAGGCTCATTATCAATTGCCTGCTTTAGTCTTGCATGAGTTGGACAGGGCGCATTTGAAGGCTGGGAAAAAGATTCTGAGACATGCTGAAGAACTGTTCATGGACGAGGGCATAGCAGTTGAGACGGAACTCATCAAAGCCGAGGATCCAGCTGAAATCATTCTGGAAATGGCCGAAGAACGTGGTTACGACCTTATCGTTATAGGAAACCGCGCAAAAACACAGCATGAACGTTTCGCACTGGGGAGCGTTACAGAAAAAGTTTCAATGTACGCGTCATGCCCCGTTCTCATAACAAAACGAAAGACAGAAATTCGCAAGTTGTTGGTGGCTGTCGACGGCTCTAAACAAGCGAACAAGGCTCTCGACCACGCAGTTGCGATAGCTAAGAATTTCGGAGCGAGAATTACATTGTTGCACGTTGAGGAAGCTAAGCTCTTTGGTTTGAAGCCCGAAATCGTGAAAAAAGTTGGTGAAGAAATTCTTCTCGAAGCCGAAAGCAGACTTGAAGGAGTAAGCTTTGACAAAAGTTTGAAACCTGGGAGCCCAGTAGAAATCATATTGAAGATGGCTTGGCTCGGCGACTTTGATTTAATTGTTATGGGCAGTCGAGGACTAAGCAGTGTCAAAAGATTCTTGCTCGGCAGTGTAAGTGCAGATGTTAGCATGCATGCACGGTGTTCGGTACTCATAGTTAGATAAGCATACGCATGCGCCATATGATGCCATGCTAACAATGAAACAGACCAATATCCTCAGGAATTCCGACTTTTCTAAATATCAAAAGCTTGCTTTGTACGGATACCCTGCGTTCAGTAACTAACTATTTAAGCTTTGAGATGCTCTTATTTTTATGAGGGTAATCGTGGAATCGAAAAACGATGCACTTATAGCCTACAACGTTTTAGAGAAAAGAATTATCAATTCGGGATTTTGCACCTTGTGCGGTGCATGTGAAGCCGCATGTCCAACTAGCGCGCTACATATAACGGGAGAAAAAGTTCATCGCTTACATGACTGCTCGAAAGACCTAGATTTATGCCCAATCTGCTATGAAATTTGTCCTCATTCTGAAGCCCTCTTGCTCAGGAGTTTGAGCTTCGTTGCAGATGCGCCAATCAAGAACGAGGCGTTGGGCTATTACCGAAAGATTGTGCTTGCCCAAGCGGTAGATTCAAAGCTACGAGAACAAAGCCACGGAGGTGCTGTTGTCACTTCGCTCCTGAAATATGGCATCGAAACTAAAGTTTTCGACAGCGCCATAGTCTCTCAGACCGAACCCGAGAACCCAGCCAAACCCAAACCTTCGGTAGCCTTAGTACCCGATGACATACTCTCAGCGATAGGAAGCAAGTTTTTTCCCTCCTCAGTCGCCAAGGCTTATGGAAGCGCCGTGTATGGACATGGAAAAACAGATATAGCTTTCGTAGGAGTACCTTGCCACGTGTTGGCCCTCCGCAAGATGGAGGCATGGCAACATAAGATTATTGACAATTTGAAAATAACAATTGGTCTCTTCTGTTTTGGAACATTTTCACTAGGCTCCATGCTGGAATATATAAAAAAGACATACAAAATAAGTCCTTCAGATATTAAACAAATGCGTTTATCTTCAAAGTTTGTCATTCAAACTAAAAGCGATGTTATACAGATTCCATTGTCTGAAATTAAAGACCACATTCTGCCTAGCTGCCGTACATGTACGGATTTTACTTCTGAGCTGGCGGACATATCCGTTGGAGGAGCGTACCCTCTGAAGGACTGGTCAACGGTGATCATCCGAACTAGGGCTGGAGAAGACTTCTTTTATAAGGCAGTTGAAAACGGTATTATTAACACATGGGTTATAGAGCAAGAGCCAAAAGTCTTTGAGCGAATAGTGGTCGCAGCGATGCAAAAGCGAAGGGAGGCTCTGAAAGAGGCAAAGGAAATGGAAGAGGTTTACGGTTATCTTCCTGTTCTATTACTTAGAGAAACAGATGCTCTAGCTCACATCAAAATTGAAGAGATAATGACTAAGAACATTAAACCCGTGCCGCAGGATATTACCGTCAGCCAATTCTTAGATTTTGTGGCGAAACATCATCATATAGCATATCCGATAGTAAATGAAAACAGCGAACCCATTGGATGGATAACCTTGGAAGAAGCCTCGAAAGTTGAAAAACAAATGAGAAACGTGACTCTTGTCGGTCAAATAGCTATACGAAAACTTGTTGCCGTTTACCCTGAAGAAACTGCCCTAGATGCTTTCAAAAGAATGAGTGAACACGAAATAGGCCGCGTCCTCGTTTTTGACAGGGTTAATCCCAAGAAAATTTTGGGTATAGTCACTAAAACAGATCTAATGCATACGCTAACAAAACAATACTAGAGGATCCTCGTAAACATTAACCTAGACCTCTTTAGCCAGTGTCTCTATTTAAAGCGCAAACTGCATGTAACTGCGGAATAGAGCAAACTCGGGTTTTTTATTTTAAAGACCTTCAACTATGATGATTCGCATGCTTAACACTTAAATCTGGGGACTTACTTTCTAACAAAAGTCAGATCGGAAAACTATGAGGAAAATTGAAACATCATATCTAACACAAATCTGGGCAAGTGGTCCATGCCCGCAAAGGGGACACATTGTTTGGGCTGATAAACAGGGATTTTCAGCACATCTAGACTTACAATTTTTAAAAGTCGCGAAAAACATTTGTGTTCACGATAGGTGTAAACATCGTGGCAAATGGAATGAACAATCGAAATCTGTGAGGGAAAACAAAACGTTTAACTCAAGCATAACATCAGTCGAAACACAAAATCTGAAAGAGGCGAGTATGCACGTTAGCTGAGTCTGCCATAGCATTCATATTGATCGTAATAGCCGCCTCGCTTATCTACGCACTAGGCCGCCGAGTTGCACCGAAACCTATTCAAAGCGAAAACGAGCGATCAGCATATGCTTGTGGAGAAAAAGCGACATTCCACGGACTAAAAGTCAACGTTTCATTATACAAGTTTCTCATTTACTTTGTTATTTTCGACTCAGCAGTAATATTGATCGCATTTGCATCATTAATGGCACAAGGAAAAAACGTAATTTTGCTAATTCTGTACCTATTTTTGATGCTGGCGTCGGGTCTAGTCCTATTCGAAGGAGGCAAAGATTAACGAATAGTATAGCAACATGGGCACGGCTCAAATCTCCTTGGGTGCTCCACTTCAACTCTGGCGCATGCAATGGCTGCGACATTGAAGTCATAGCCCTTTTGACACCTCGCTACGATGTAGAACGGTTCGGGATCAAACTCGAACCTTCCCCGCGGCACGCCGATGTCCTATTAACCACAGGTGTGGTCACAAGGCAATGTGCCGAACGGTTAAAGCGCATTTACGACCAAATGCCCGAACCGAAGTTTGTGGTAGCCATAGGCGCATGTGCATGTTCAGGCGGCGTTTTCAAAGGTAACTACACCGTAGAAGGTGGGGTCGACAAGATAATTCCAGTTAACGTTTACATTCCAGGCTGTCCGCCAAAACCTGAAGCCATAATTGATGGAGTTGTAAAACTGCTCAGCTCAGTAAAAGAGGCGAAACCAAACGGCAAAAAATGAACAAGAACTCCTGACCATTCTCCAAAACAGAATGGGCGGTAGCCTTCAAATCCAGCCAGCCCACCTCGGAAAAGCTTCAATCCAAGTTAAAGCCGATTCTAACAGAGACGTTTTGAAACTCTTGTTTGAAACCGATAAAAGCGCTGGCATCGTCGCGCTCACAGGCTTAGACATGGGCGAAAAAATAGGTTTGATGTACCACATCCGCACCAACGGAGCCATAGTCACCATCAGAACAGAGGTTCCAAAAGAGAATCCAAAAATCCCAACCATAACGGATCTGATCCCAGGAGCGCAGTTCCACGAAAGAGAAGCAGCTGACCTTTTCGGCGTAATCTTCGAGGGCCACCCAAACCCAGCTAGGTTACTCCTTCCTGATGACTGGCCCGAAAACCTTTACCCGCTTAGAAAGGACGCCAAAATCGACGATGCCATAGTCAAAACCGAAAACTCCAAGAATCAGGCTGAAACCGTCCAGCCCCAAAGTGACGGCACACTCGTCAACATTATCATAGGCCCTCAGCATCCAGCGTTATTAGAACCTGAAAAGTTTTCTTTGAAAGTCAACGGGGAAATCGTGAAGCAAGTCGAACCACGCATTGGTTATGTTCACAGAGGTGTCGAAAAAGCGGCTGAGCAGCGCACATACCTGCAGGATGTTTACTTGGTGGAAAGAATCTGCGGAATATGCAACGCGTGCCATGCTGCGTGCTTTGTTGAAACAGTGGAAAAAATACTGGGAACCACCGTACCGCTCAGGGGCCAGTACCTGCGCACCATAATCCTAGAGCTGAACAGACTTCACAGCCACCTGCTTCTCTTGGGACACGCAGGTTTTGAGATTGGGTATGAAACCCTGTTCCAGTACATGTGGCGCGACCGAGAGCCAGTGCTGGACTTGACTGAACTGCTCACTGGCAACCGCATAATCGCTTCGGTCATGACAGTAGGCGGCGTGCGCCGAGACCTGAAGGAAACGTATATTCCGAAAATCAAAACTGCACTGGCGAACCTGAAGAAGAAAATGGGCTTCTACAAACAACTCTTCGAAAACGAACTTACACTAAAGATGCGCACGCAAAATGTCGGTACACTTGCAAAGGAAGACGCGTTGAAACTTTGCGTAGTTGGCCCAGTAGCCAGAGGCTCAGACATCGCCATGGACGTGCGAAAAGATGAACCTTACGAAGCTTATGGCGAAATTCCTTTTAAACTAATCACTTATAACACTGGAGATTCATGGGCGCGGCTCATGGTTCGCTTAGATGAAATCGTCGAGAGCATTAACATAATCAATTATGCGATAGATCATCTGCCTCAAGGGCCATACAGGGTTAAAGTGCCAAGAGTCGTGCCTGCAGGCGAAGCGGTTAACCGCGTGGAAGCGCCCAGAGGCGAGCTTTTCTATTACGTAAAGAGCAACGGCACCGCTTATCCGGAACGAGTTAAAGTGCGGACGCCAACTTTCGCTAATATTCCAGCATTCATTAAAATTGCGGAAGGCGGTAACATAGCAGACGTGCCCGCGAGTTTCGTGAGTTTAGACCCATGCTTTTCATGCACTGACAGGTGAGAAAGAAATGATCTTGGGCTTAGATTTAGTCTTCCGCGTGCTCATCTTCCCAGGTTTCACTTTCATACTTTTTTTAACCATGTTCTGCGACTGGGTGGAGAGAAAAATCGAGGCCAGAATGCAGAACAGAGTTGGCCCATCGTTTACTGGTCCTTCTGGCATTCTTCAGCCTTTAGCTGACTTTATCAAGTTGCTCACAAAAGAAGACATAGTTCCGCGTGACGCGAAAAAGACTGTTTTCAGATTTGCGCCAATCCTTGCTTTCTCAGTCGTTGTTTTTGCCATATGCTTTTTGCCTTTCGACGGCGCAGCCATTATACCCAATTCAGCCTTTGCAGGCGACTTGATCTTTATTATGGCTTTGATTACGGTGGCAAACTTTCTCCTGTTCCTTTCAGGATGGGCTTCCTCAAGTCCATACGGTGCTATTGGCGCCGCAAGAGTGTTAACTCAGTTTCTAGGCTACGACATTCCCTTGTTTCTACTCGCCCTAGCGCCTGCGTTTCTAGCACAAAGCCTAAGCATAACCTCAATAGCGGCGAATCAGTACCTGCCGTTCATTCTTCTGGCACCTTGGGCATTCGTACTGTTTGTAATAGCTCTGCAAGCCGAATTAGAAAAAGACCCGTTTGACATTCCACTCGCGGAAAGCGAATTGGTCGGTGGACTGGAGACTGAGTATTGCGGTGGAAAACTAGCATTTTTGCACCTTACCAGAGATGTGCAAATAGTTTTTGGAGCGGCACTTGTGGTTGAGTTGTTCTTGGGCGGACCATACGGACCCGTGTTTTTCGGATTGCCAGCGTTCTGGTACAGTCTTTGGTTCGTGCTCAAACTACTGGCAGTCATAGTGATTTCGGAATACTTGACATGCTTGTTCGCGAGACTGCGCATCGACCAAGTGTTGACAGCTAACTGGAAAATATTACTTCCACTTTCCTTGCTGTCACTCATTCTGACAGTAGCTTTGGCTACATGGGTTTATCCTTTGATGGTGTAAAATTTGGGGAAGAAAGCTTTGTCGCCTATGATAAAAGAAGTGTTTTCACAAATCTTCACGAAACCCGCTACCGGCAAGTATCCATTCGTAAAGGCCTCAGTTCCCGAGGACTTTCGAGGTAAACAGGTGTTCGACATCAATCTCTGCATTAGCTGCGGGTTATGCGCCAGGGATTGCCCTGCGAAGGCCATTGAAATGGTTGAGGTTGACGGGAAAAGGAGACCTTTATTCCATCTCGACCTTTGCATCTTCTGCTATCAATGCGCTGAAAGCTGTCCGAGAAATGCGATAAAGAGTTCAATGTTTTTTGAACTAGCCTCAACTAATAAATCTGACTTGGTTATAACACCCCAAGCAAGTGCTCAAGAAAGGAGCGGGGTTAAATAATGATCCTCGAAATACTCTCGGCGGGATTGATAATTTCAGCTTGCCTTGCGATATTTCTCGACGAGGCTGTTTACTCCGTTTCCGCTTTAGCGGGTGCATTCTTCTTCACGTCGTTCTTGTATGTGCTTAGCGACGCCATTTTTGTTGCCATTTTTCAATTTGCGGTGGGCGTTGGAACTTTAGCAATTCTCTTTTTGTCCGGGGAAATGCTGAGTGAAAAGCCCAACAAGAAAACTTCGCTTGGGAAATCGTTAATGGTCGTCACAGTGGGTGCGATTTTGTCTTTTCCTGCAATATTCCTCTCGTTTTCAAGTCCAGCCACTATTGGTTCTGACATCCAGTTCGGAGAAGCACTGTGGAACTTAAGAGCCGTGGACGTCGTCTTGCAAGGCTTAGTTATAATGACTGTGACTTTAGGAACAGCCATAATCTTGTACCAAAAGAAGAAAGGTGAAAAATAATGGACTTCGTCATTTTATCACTAACCATTATTGCTATCGGGATATACGGCTTGCTAACCAAGCGGCACTTATTGAAAGTGTTTATATCAGTTGAATTGATTACAATGGGAGCAACGCTGAATTTTGTAATGCTTGCATCTTCTCTCGGCAAAGGTTTGGGTCAAGCGTTCCTAATTTTGGCTTTTTCAACCGACACCGTCGTCAGCGGTGTAATCTTGGCATTATTGGTAATCGCCTGCAAGAAGTATGGAACAAGCGACATCGGTGAGATAATGAAAATGGAGCAAGGAAAAAAAGAGGCTGAAGTTTAGTGTTGTCTGATGTTTCATCATGGCTTGTTTGGATACTTCCTCTGATTTCAAGCTTATTCATACCGTTGATTGGGCGGTTTAGTGGAAAAGCAAGAAACTACTTCGTTGTGATAATCAGCTTAGTCACAGCGGCTTTGGCGTTTTCACTGGTACCTGACGTGTATTTTGGTTCCGAAGGACCATTACTCTCTTCCACTGCGTGGATTTCTTCAGGCATAACCGCTGGCGTCTTCATTGATTCGCTCAGCGTCTTGTTCACGGTTTTAGTTGCCTTCTTCGGTTTGATAATAGCCATTTATTCCCTCGGCTACATGAAAGGAGAAGAAGGCTTGACACGGTACTACTTTTTCCTGCTGCTCTTCATCGGTTCAATGATAGGCCTTGTCATCGCTGATAATTTCCTTCAAATGTTCATCTTCTGGGAAATGGTGGGTCTCTGCTCCTACGCGCTAATCTCCTTCTGGTATAAACGTCCAGAATCCGTCCGTGCAGGCGCCAAAGTTTTTCTGATGACCCGCATAGGCGACGTAAGCCTGCTAGGCGCCATTGGAATTCTTTATGCGAGTTTAGGCTCGTTTTCCTTCAGTTACACCATTGCTAACATAGGAACAATACCGGTGCCTACTCTAACCGCAGTCGCTTTTCTGGCGCTTGGCGGCGCTATCGCCAAGTCCGCGCAGCTCCCCCTGCACACTTGGTTATACAGCGCCATGGAGGCACCAACTTCCATAAGCGCTCTATTGCACGCTGCAACCATGGTCAAGGCAGGTATCTATCTGGTTGCGCGATTAATCTTTATACTAGGTCCATTGGCCGTTACAATACCGCTATGGTTACCCTCAGTAGCGTGGGTCGGGGTCTTGACCGCGTTCATAGGGGCGACATTGGCCTTATACACTCCCGACATAAAAGGAGTGCTCGCCTACTCGACAATCAGTCAACTTGGCTTCATGATGGCGGCACTGGGCGCAGTCACCGCAGCGGCAGCGGCTTCCTTAGGCTGGTTTGCCAGCTTGTTCCACATGATGAGTCACGCCTTCTTCGAAGGACTGGGCTTCCTGTTGGCAGGCGGCATTATCCACGCTCTTGGAACTCGCGACATGAGGTTGATGGGTGGCCTGAAAAAAGCCATGCCGATAACCTTTGGGTTAAGCCTGATAATGATTTTAACCACCAGCGGGTTACCGCCATTCGCAGCTTTCTTCAGCAAGGGTCTCATAATCACAAGCCTAACGGAAACTGGAAACCTCTGGCAAGTGATCTTGATATACGTAACCACTGCCCTTACATTCGCTTACAGCCTCCGTTTCATAACACTCACTTTCATGGGCAAGGAGTCAGAACACCTAGAGAAGCTTCACCCTCACGAAGCACCAAAAATAATGCTGTACCCTGCTGCAATACTTGCTATCTTGTGTGTTGCTTGGGGTTTCATTGGCCCTTGGCTGGGCAGCTTCATGCAGGTTGAAGCTGAGGTAAGCTTGCTGGGCGCTTTTCTAAGCTTGGAAACCCCCATTTTCTTCGCCATTCTTGTTCCCGCTGGCTTAATTATATATCTAACTTACTACAAACACTCTGAAATCATGATGAAAATCAGAAGTAGCTCGAATCCGTTAACAACTGTCTTAAAGCACGGTTACTTCTTCGATGACATTTACGAGCGGATAACAGGCAGAGGAGTAATAACCTTCTCCCATGGAATCCGCCGCGCAAACGAAACCGTAATGGATCAGGTAGTGAAACCCGCACGAGGGATCTTGAACTTGGCGAATCACATCCGAAATTTTGAGACAGGTTTCTCTGGGCGTCTACCGCAAGCCATAGCTAACTCAATTGTCAAAGTGGCACACGTTGTTCAAAAGTACCTTGACGTTTTGGCGGATGACCTGTTGAGCATTATAGCGCACCGAACAATGCGGGGCGCGTTACACATGAAGAAAGTGCCTTCATCATCTCTGCAGCATTACATTGCTGCTGCATTGCTTGGATTTATATTGATTTTGATACTGATAATACTCACGGTAGGGAGGTAAAATAATGTCATATGCTCTCTTGTTAATTTTCCTTCTGCCCACCTTGGGCGTTCCATTCGTCTACTTAACTGGAAAGAAATCTCCAAAAGCAGCAGCGATTCTAGTCGCTTTAATCGCTATCGCTAATATGGCGCTGCTTTTCACAACTGTTCCTACAGTCCTCAACAGCCCAAACCACGAGTACATAGAATCCTACTATTGGATTCCAATATTAGAGTCGGAATTCACGCTTTTTGTGGACGGCATTAGCGTATCCATGGCAATCATCACCTTGGTTCTCATCATAGCGGCTGCGCTTTTCTCTATAAATTACATGGAAGGAAAGAAAAACTTGGCCGTGTATTACTCTCTTTTAACGCTGCTTTCTATTGGTCTCGTAGGCGTCTTTATAACTTCTAACCTTCTGCTCTTCTACTTCTGTTGGGAACTGATGCTTGTCCCCGCATACTTCATTATCGGCGGATGGGGTTACAGAGACCCCTACCGAGCAGCGTTCAAATTCTTCATATTTACACATGCAGGCGCAGTTTTCGTACTTTTGGGCATAGGTGCCATTTACATGGTCACAGGCGTCACAGATATGTTCCAAGCGCAAGCTGCACTAATGGCTTTTCCCGATATTGCAAAGTGGATTCTACTCGCTCTAACAGCAGGCTTCGCTGTTAAGATGGCTGTGGTTCCAGTTCACATGTGGCTGCCTGACGCTCACTCCGAAGCCCCGTCACCAATGTCAGCGCTTTTAAGTGGAGTCATAATCAGCGCTGGTGCTTACGCTATTCTGCGTTTGTCGTTGGCAACTGTTTTTCCAGCGGTTATGGGAACTGTTTTTGGAAGCGATTTCATGCATGGCTTGGCGATTTTCGGCGTAATTTCAGCCTTTTTCGGTTCACTTATCGCGTTAGTTGAAACCGACATAAAACGAATAATCGCGTATTCAAGCATTGCCCACATGGGCTACGTCCTGTTTGGGCTCTCGCTCTTTCCTTCCGCCGCCGTGGCTGGAACGGTGGTTATCACAGCAGCTATAACAGGAACGGTGCTTCACCTCCTAACTCACGCAGTAAGCAAAGGTCTTTTCTTCCTTTCAGCAGGAGCCATAATGCACCAAACGGACATTAGAGACATCCGTGAAATGGGCGGACTTGCTGGAAAGATGCCTTTCACGGCTACTGCCTCGGCTACAGCGGCGTTGAGCATAGCGGGAACGCCTCCATTCGCGTGCTTCATCAGCGAGTTTCTGATATTTGTGGGTGCGTTCGAAGTGATTAATACCGACGGCTTCTTTCTTCT
>Ga0315551_10000338_pt1 | contig 37587 bp, 34 predicted proteins | sample SalMarSW160290MG_FD_203678 | JGI IMG/M metagenome (GOLD analysis project Ga0315551, IMG submission 203678) | Salt marsh sediment microbial communities from the Plum Island Ecosystem LTER, Massachusetts, United States - Salt Marsh Sediment SW1602-90 ...
CAGTGACGGCGGCTTATCTTTTCGTATGGTTCGTCTGGCGATGAAGCAGGTTAGATTGAGCCGCTGCAAATAACACAGGCACACGAGCTACATTGCCGCTAAAGCCGGTGTGTTGTTCATCGAATCTCACCTGCCTTCTTCAGCGAAATTTTCACCAGGACCGGCCCGATTAATTCGTGAATAACGGACGAACCTATGATGACGCTTATTATAATATCGGAAATTGCGGTAAAGGAGGGATTCTGTCTGATAAGCAGCGCCAGCCCGACGACAATACCGCCCTGCGGAATGAGACCGCCCGCGGTGTATTTTTTTACTTTTTCAGGGGAGTCCGCGAGATATGCGCCGGTTACTGCTCCGGCCACTTTGCCCACAGTCCGGAAGATAACAAAAAACACGACGAGCAGAAAGTATGTCCGCAAGACAGAGAAGCTCAGGTGCATCCCGCTAAGCGTAAAGAACAGAACGAAAATCAACTGCTCGGTATATCGTTCGAGCAGCCGAAATATCCTGTCTCTTTTGACGGTGAAATTCACAACAATTATACCCATCGTCATAGTGGACAACAACTCATCGAGCTTGAGCACGGTGGCAATACCGAAACACAACGTCAGGAAGGCAAATACAAGGACGATGAGAACACCTTCGCTTTCTTTCTTTATGATTGCCACTATCGTGTTGAAGACAAATCCGAGAGCGACGCCGAGCAGCACGGCACCGCCGATGGCAACAGCAGGCCCAAGCAGGGAGGAGGTTGCGCTGAATCTGGTATGCATAACCATCGCCTCGGCAATTGTGACAGCGATGCTGTAATTGATTATACCTGTGACGTCATCAAAGGCCGCCACACCCATTATCGTCGAGGTAACGCTACCTTTGGCCTTGTACTCATGTTCAACCGCCAGAGTGGCGGACGGGTCGGTTGGCGACGCCAGACAGCCCATCAGCAGGCCAAGAGGGATAAATGTGGACAGCCAGGTAACATCACTGCCGTGAATGAACAAAGGGGCGGTAAGCACGATTCCGACAACGACTACCAAAAAGGCCAATTCCGCTTCGAAAAAGGTGATGTAGATTATTCCTTTGCCGAGCTTTTTGATTCGAGAATACAGAAGAGTCCCGCCGATGGAGAAAGTGATGAAACTTAAAGCAATGTTTGTGACAATATCAGCGTGGTCCGCGAAATCCATAGGGATAAAATTGAACAAGCCCGGATTTAACAGCACACCGGCAATGATATATCCGGTGACTTTTGGCAGTTTTATCTTCGTGGCTATCTCGCCACATAAAAAGCCCGAAAAAAGTATTATCCCTACAATAAGAATGGACGGCATATTATCTTTCCCCGTAATCTATGTAAGCCAGTATACAGCGCATCGCCGAGAACAACAATCAAAGCAACAGTAATTCCGCCGGATGTTTAGCGTCACTGTAGATTCCCGTTTAAGCGACGCTGCAGGTCTTTGAGCCGGTTTGTCTCGTCGAAGCCCAACTCGATTATGGGAAAGGCCGTCTTGTTATGAAAAAGCGGCTCATCCATATCGACCCATCTTCGGCAGTACTCGCCATCGGGCGTCCCAGGTATCGGCGAGAAATCGGCCAGCATTCCCCTTACGCCAAGCCGATTCACAAATCGCATTGATTCTTCGAGGTCAACGATTTCAGTCTTCGGGTGTCCGAGAATCTGATAAGCCGTTATATTTTTCGGCTCGGCTCCCGCCGATTTCAGATTCGCAACCGCCCCGGCAAGCTCAGCGGAAAAGACCTTCGAGCCGGTCTTGCGCTGCCAGTCGGCTGATGTACTTTCAAAGCCAAGGTAAAAGGTCTTGAAACCCGCTCTCACCATCAGTTCAGCAATCTCCCTTGTCACAAAACGTGCGTTGAGGGCATTGGGGCTGTGAAAGCTGACCATTATTTTGCGACTGAGAACCTTATTTAGAAAAGGCACGAGAACGTTTTCTGAATCGAATAATAGCGCATCATCATAAAACGCAATGTCAGTCGCCCCTCGTAGAACTAAAAGCTTCAATTCCGCCAAAGACCTTTCCAGAGACCTGGGCTGAAATTTGCCATACACCTTCGGCACAGAGCAATACGTGCATTGAAACGGACAGCCATCGCTCAGCTTCAACACGCCCACATTCAACCGGTCATACAGCTCCCAAAGACCCGGCTGGTTCAAATCCGGCTCAAGACCAACACAATCCCAAACCGGCTGTAGATTATTTCCCTCCACCAGCAAATCCGCACCGAGCTTAGAAGCGTGGCCGGGACATAGTGTAGGGTAGTTGCCGCCCAGTATCACCTTTGCCCTCGGCCAAATGCTTTTTATGTCCTCTATGACCTCCTGTACACCCAAATACCAGTAGGTCATCACGGCGTTTATGAGAATAAAATCGCAGGGCTTGTGGCTGGTAAGAAAATCGTGAAAAATCTCCCTTGGCAGGCCAAACCGCCTGAAGCTGCGAGGTATATCCTTCAGGCAAACAGGACTGGCAATCTTTTGGGAATGGAACCTGCCCCGTCCCCACTGGTCGCTTTTTGACCTTCTGCTGGTCTCATAGAACGGATGCAGCCGGTCGAGATAATCAAAGAGCGTAAACTCGGCTCGGCCGCGAAGGTATCCGGCTACACTTAGCAGGCCGTAAGCTTTTACCCAGAAATCATAGGCGGCAAAGTCATATATCGGCGGATTAACCAGAAGTATCCTTGGGCAACTTGCCATGTTCCGGCCGCATCAGAAATCTACCTTCGACCTACCGGCCCCGTTCTGGGCAGCTACTTAACGGGCACTTTGGAAGGCATTTGTTTACACATCTCCTTGACAACCTTCTGGACTTGCTCGGCCTGCTGTGGCGTCAATGCCTAGCCCGCAGCGCCGCCGAGGACTGCGCCTGCGATTCCGCCGAGAACTGCGCCATCCCTGTCGCCGACGGCGTGCCCGCCGGCAGCTCCGGCACCTGCACCTGCTGCGGCACCGAAAATCGTCGCAAGCATCTTGCCCTGTCTGCCGTAGCCGGTCCCCTGCCAGAGAATCGCGCCATCTTCTACTGCCACCATCTTGGCTGTTATCGACATCTCATCGCCATAATCAGGAATGCTGACTAACATTACGGCGGGGACATTCAGGATTCGCCCGGCCTTGGCCGCGTCCTCCGTCGAAGTTATCTCAGAGGCCTGGAACTGCTGCTCTTTCAACAGCGCCTGTACCTGCGCCCGTTCTATTGGCGCAAAGCCCCTGCGCAACAACTCCAACACAAAGAAATCGCCAATCTGGTTCTTCGCCGCATCTCCTACCACTGCACCGGTAACGTCAACGACGGCCACTTTCTCCAGCCCACCAAAATCATACCCCGCCCGGGCCTGGCTTTCGCCGGTCGCCGTCGCACAACCGGCCACTAATGTCACCGCCGTGAGAAAACACGTCAAAAGCACTCTCATACTCGATACCTTCAAAGCATTCGATTCTAAGACATAGCAATTAGCATCCGCAATTGACCCCCGTTGTCAACTGTTTTTTGATATGGCCGGATTAACGATTGCTTTAACCCCGATTCGTAAAAGGATTGCTCTGAGTCACGACGAAAGGAAACAGAGAGATGTTAGCCGGTCCTGGTGTCTTTGGCCAGCTTTTGCTTTTTGGGCCGGTTCGGCCAGCCCAGCACGTCAAAAAGAAAGCAGCTCGACCGGCGTATCATCTCAACCGGCGTGCAAGGCGTCATCTCAATTGAAGCAATGACCTCGTTGTCATACTTGCCAAGGGTCTGCAGCAGATAACCCCATTCCTGTTGCGGTATGCCGCCGGAACAGCCCAGAGGCCGGTGAGCGCTGGGCCGACCATTGGTATCCGTAAGATGCACGTGAGCAATTCTCCCAGCCAGGGTATCAACGTAATCCTTGAAACTGTGCTCCTCGTCAGCCCCGGCATACCCGGTGTCGAAGCAATACCAAACCGAATCAAATTTGTCACCGATGCGCTTGAGCTGCACAAGTTCGCCGGTTTCAACGCACAGCTTTACATTGCTCTTCTCGGCTGCGCGAACGACCTCACTAAGGTAGTCCCAGTCCTCGACCTGCTGGCCCGACCGGCCATCCAGGCTCTGCAAATCGGCAATGATATTGGCCTTGAGCAGCTTCGCGCATTCAATCTGTTCAAACCACTGCTCGAGAGTAGGATTGTCATTACGGGAACGCATTGAGACAAGCATACCCTCAGTGGCAGCTACCAGTCGCGGCCAATTCCGCCTGTCATACCGGCAGTCATCCAGCCCGCCGATGTTCGGCCAAAACTCAACACCGAAATCCATCGACTTTAGAAGCTCGCACTCCTGCTCCAGCGAAAGCCGGTTCTGGCGTGCCCAGAACACCATAGTTGATACGGCGTACTTTATCTGCATTACCTCATCTCCATTTGCCACCCAGCCGGTTATGCGGGGAAATAGCCGCATTAGAATCATCGATTATTAACAGGCCAAGCTTCAGTTTTTCTTGTAGCAAAAGCGATTTTCTTGTTTAAGAAACCCTTATGCTGCTCCCAAAAGGAGCCTAAAGCCCCTTATACTCAAATCAAACATCCAAAAGCTCTTTTTGGCTGCCAAAACAACTGGGGCAACTCCAGCCAATCGCTAATTTCAAACGGGTAAAATACACCCTTGCTATTAATAGTACGTTCGAGTACAATTTTCAGTTTAATTAGTGTTGCAGGAGATTCTAATGAAAAAAGACGTGCACCCTAAATACGGCAAGGTCGTGGTCCACTGCGGCTGCGGTAATACGTTCGAGACCCGCAGCACGGCAAGCGAAATCCACGCCGAAATCTGCTCGGTATGCCACCCGTTCTACACAGGCAAGCAGAAATACGTAGATACGGCCGGCCGGGTCGAACGATTCCAGAAAAAATACGGCACCGACTACTTCAAAAAACAGAAAAAGTAGCTCGTCCGCCGAGTCACAATCAGGGCTCCTTTTTTGTTCAATGCTTGCAAAAACGGGGCCCTGATTGTTTATTATCTTACCGAAGAGAAATTATCGAGGCAATGTTATGGTTGAAGTCAATCCGGGCATAATCGCGAAACTGACTGAGCTTGAAGCCCAGTTCGAGCGTCTCGGGCAGGAGATTTCCGAGCCCGCTGTCGCCCGTGATTCGGCTAAGCTCATTACACTTTCAAAAGAGCGGGGTAAGCTGAAGTCGCTTATTACGAAATTCCGCGACTATAAGAAAGCCGCCGCCGAAGGCGAGCAGGCCGAGCAGATGATAAAAAGCGACTCGACGGACCCGGAGCTAAAGGCCCTGGCCCAGGAGGAATTGCAGCATCTAAACGAGAAAAAAAGCAATCTTATCAGCGAACTGCAGAACAAGCTGCTCACGGCTGATGATGACGCCATCGGTTCGGTGATAATGGAGATTCGGGCCGGCACCGGCGGTGAAGAAGCCGCACTTTTCACACGCGACCTGTACGGTATGTATACGAAATACGCCCAGCAAAAGGGGTGGAAGGTGGAGGAACTCGATTTCAGTCCGACGGATATGGGCGGGTTTCGTGAAATTATATTAGGCATCAAAGGCGAAGGGGTCTGGTCGGAACTGGGCTATGAGGGCGGCTGCCATCGAGTTCAGAGAGTCCCGGTGACAGAAGCGCAGGGCAGAATCCACACCTCCGCGGCGACCGTGGCCGTGCTGCCCGAACCGGAAGAGGTCGACATCCAGATAAACCCGGACGACGTGGTCGAGCAAACATGCAGGGCGAGCGGCCCAGGCGGGCAGAAGGTAAACAAGACAAGCAGCGCAATTCGACTCGAACACGTCCCCACCGGCATTACCGTCCGTATGCAGGAGGAAAAAAGCCAGCACAAGAACCGCGCAAAGGCCTGGAGAATCCTGCGCAGCCGGCTTTACGAATTTTACGAAAGCGGCAAAAAAGCGGAACGCGCCGCGAAACGAAAGAAAATGGTCGGCTCAGGCGACCGCAGCGAGAAAATCAGGACCTACAACTTCCCGCAGAACCGGGTCACCGACCACAGAATAAATCTTTCGCTTTATACACTGGATAAGATTCTCGACGGCGATATGGTCGAAATAATCGCCGCCCTTAAGGAATACGACATTCAACAGCGACTGAAGAACCTGTAAAGACATAAGACCTGAGACATAAGACCTTAGACAAAAAGAAATGCCGAGAGACTTCAAAAACATCAAGGCATGGCAGTACGCAGATGAACTGGCGGTCGCGGTTTACTCGGCAACAAGACAGTTTCCAAGAGAAGAACTATATGGTGTCACTTCACAGTTACGAAGAGCCACTGTGTCCGTTCCGGCCAATATTGCAGAAGGCTCCAGCAGAGACCATCGGAAAGAATACCTTTACTTTCTCAACATTGCCAGAGGTTCGACGGCTGAAGTCGCATACCTGCTGCATCTTTCAAACCGACTCGGTTACTTACAAGATAACGATTATGCAAAACTCAAAAAACTTCACACTGAAACTGCCAAGACCTTGCATGGGCTGATAAAGTCGGTTAAGAAGGAAATTGAAGAAACAACGACAAATTTATAGTTCCTATAGCGTAAAGTGAATGGTCCGGTCTTTAGTCTAAGGTCAATGGTCTGAGGTCTAAAGTGGTCATAGTTGTTACAGGAATGGTCGGGCTGGACAAGAAGAGTTACCTCAAGAACGTGTGCCGGCTGGCCGCATCGAGAGGTAAAGAGGTCCTGTTGTGCAACGTCGGCGATATGATGTATGCCGAGGCACCGGACATCGCACCGGGTAAAATCTTAGACATACCGCTAAAACGCCTGCATTCACTCCGCAGGAGTGTCTTTAAGGACATCATCGCAAAGGCAAAAAAAGCGGCGAATCTCATCGTCAATACCCACGCGACATTCCGCTGGCGGCACGGGCTGTTCCCCGCGGTCGATTTTGACCAGATGCGCCAGCTCGGCGGCGATATATACATCTGCCTGATAGACGGCGTGGCGGCCCTGCACAGTCGACTACTCAGCGAACACTCGTCCGAGCATTCGCTCAAAGACCTGATTGTCTGGCGGGAAGAAGAAATCATCTCCACCGAGATGCTCTGCAAGGGTATCAACGAGCAGACGCCGTTTTACTGCCTGGCTCGCGGCGAAGAAGAAACCGTCGAGATGTTTTACCGGCTGCTCTTTGAGCCGAAAATCAAGCGGGCTTATCTGAGCTACCCGATGACCGCAGTAGCGGACCTCGAGGACGTCAAAAAAGAAATCGCCGGCTTTCGAGAGGTGATGAAACAGCATTTCACCTGCTTCGACCCTGGGGATTTGGAGGAGGCGTTTTTGCCCCGACTTGCGTTACAGTCAGCCGAGGACGGCTTAAATTCAATTGAGCTGGTCGCCGGCGGCAAATCTATCCGGCTGAATCTCGACCAGGTCCGCCAGATTGAACGCGACATATACAGCCAGACCTACGCAAGAGACTTTACGCTCATCGACCAGTCAGAAATGATTATCAGTTTCATCCCGACAATGCCCGACGGCCGGGCCGCAATATCAAGCGGCGTCGAGCGAGAGCTCCAGCACGCTCACGAAGCGGCAAAGCAGGTTTACGTTATCTGGCCCGCCAAACAAACCCCTTCGGTCTTCGTAACCCAAACCGCCACGAAACTGTTCGAAGATATTCCATCAGCACTGGATTTTTTCAGAAAGAACAAGTACATACAATCGTGATGATATCCAACGAAAAAGAACTGGCCGGTTACATTGACCATACGCTTCTCAAGCCGGAGGCAACGAGCGAGCAGATAAGACGGCTGTGTGTTGAGGCAAAGAAGTACGGGTTTTGTACGGTCTTTGCCAACCCGCGATGGCTGCCGATTGTAGCGGATTTGCTAAACGGCACGAAGGTGGCTGTAGGCGGGGTCGTATCATTTCCATACGGCGCGGATTCTACGAAAGTAAAAGTCGCTCAGGCCAAAGAGGCGATTTTCGCCGGAGCCGATGAAATCGATATGGTGGCCGACCTTGCCGCGATAATCGAAGGCGACGAAAAGTACCTGGCGCAGCAGTTGGACGCCGTGCGGAACGTCTGCCACTCGATGAGGCCAAAGGTTTTGTTGAAAGTCATAATAGAGGCGGCGGCATTGACTACCGAGCAGAAAATCTTCGCCTGCCGAATCGCTGACAAGGTCGGCGTAGATTTCGTAAAGACCAGCACCGGAACGCACCCCGCCGGCGGGGCGACTATCGAGGACGTAAAACTGATGGCGGAACATGCCTCGCACTGCCGGGTTAAGGCGTCGGGTGGTATCCGCACGGCGAAACAGGCGCTGGAGATGCTCGAGGCCGGCGCCGCCAGAATCGGAACGTCTTCGGGTATACAGATTATAGAACAGTTCAGGGCGGGGCAGACAAAGTGACTACAGCCACACTCTCAATCCGACAAAAAACAACTCCCTGCCGACTGCACTGCCATAAAGTGAATATCAATGCCGACCTTTATTCGCTAAGTGATGTTGTTTCAAAGCTGCCCAATGCGAGCATACTCGGCGCAAATCAATCGAAGGCAGAAGCCGACGGATTCAGCTACTGGATGGCGGAACCAATAAAGATGTTCGAGTTTTGCGCGGGACAAACGAGGCCTCTCGAAAAACTGCAAATGATATTGAACCAAAAAAAAATGCATCTGGATTCCCGCTTTCGCGGGAATGACAAAGGTCTGCCACGCGGGATTTTCACCGGGGGGTGGGTCGGCTGGTTCAGTTACGACCTCGGCCGATACATCGAACCATCGGCCTTTACGACAAGTCAAATTGCCGAAGACGATTTATCGCTTCCCCTGATTCGCCTGTGCTTTTATGACCGGCTAATCGCCTTCGACCACAGCAAAAGCGAATTCTGGTTACTGGCCCTTCGGCTCGAAAACGACGCCGAGGAACCGGACGAAAAAATCGCTGGCTTGGAGGACCTTCTGAAAAAAGCACAAAATGTCACCGTTACACCGCAGGCAGGTAGGGTGGATTATATAGAATTTTCAAAGCTTCGCTGCAATATGAGCAGGGAATACTATCTAAGCTCATTCGACAGAATAAAACGCCATATATATGACGGCGACGTTTATCAGATAAACTTTTCTCAGCGATTCGAATGCGAGTACAAGGTCCGGCCAATCGACCTTTTCCACTGGCAAAACCGTTACAATCCAAGCCCATATTCGGCATATATCGACGCAGGCCCTTATCAAATCGTAAGCACCTCGCCGGAGATGTTCATTACCATCAACAACCGCACCATCAGCACAAAGCCGATAAAGGGAACCCGAAGACGAATCGAAGACCTTTCACCCTCGGCAAGCCGGACAAACACCGAAAACTATCAGCAGCTTCTGGCCAGCGAAAAGGAAAAGGCGGAGCTGAATATGATTATCGACCTCGAACGAAACGACATCGCCAGAATCTGCATACCCGGCACAAGAAAAGTCATTCAGCCGAGAACCATCGAGACCTACTCGACCGTCTTTCACACCGTTGCAACCGTTGAAGGCACACTTCGAGACGATGTGGATTTCTGTGACATACTCAAAGCAGTTTTCCCCGGCGGCTCAATCACGGGCGCACCGAAAATCCGCGCGATGCAGATTATCAACGAGACCGAACCGACAACGAGGGGTATTTACACAGGCAGCATCGGTTATATTGGAATCGACGGCAGTGTTTGCTTGAACATCGCCATACGCACGATTATCATCACTAGCAAAACAGCTTATGTCCAGACCGGCGGAGGTATCGTCGCAGATTCCGAACCACAGGCCGAGTGGAACGAAACCTTAGTAAAAGCGCGAGCGCTAATCGCCGGCATACAGGCCGTTCAAAGCAGGAAGAATTTATAATGCCGGAAAAAGTCTTTTTAAACGATAAGCTTGTGAATATCGAAGACGCCCGGATACCGGCCGGTGACGGCGGATTTCTGTATGGCTCGGGGCTTTTCGAGACAATGCGAAGCTGTAACGGCACGGTGTTCCGGCTGAGCGACCATTTCGACCGGCTACTCGCCAGCGCAAAGGCCTTATCTATCGAGCATTCATATACCAAACAATCCCTCACGGAAGCCGTTTACAAGGTTCTCAAAACAAATAAGCTCACAGACGCCCGGCTCCGGCTGACCCTTTCCGCCGGGTCGGTTGCCCGGTCGGACCAGAAGCCAATCGCCACCCTGCTTATAACCGCAGTGAAGCTGCAGCCCTATCCTGTGGAATACTACAATAAGGGCGTGCTTGTGGTGTTGTGCCGATGGAGGCAAAACGTCAGCGACCCGACCTGCGGGCATAAAACGACCAGCTACCTCCCGCGTATGCTGGCACTGAAACAGGCCCACGAAAAAAAGGCGGCGGAGGCACTGTGGTTTACGACCGACGGGCGCCTCGCAGAGGGCTGTATCAGCAATGTATTTTTAGTAAAGGATTCCCGCCTGTTCAGCCCCACTACTAATACGCCGGTGCTGCCGGGTATCGCCAGAAAAACCGTGTGCGATCTGGCAATATCCAATAAAATGGAACTTGTCGAAAAAGACCTGTCAATAGATGACCTGCTGAGTGCAGACGAGGCTTTCATAACAAACGTGATTATGCAGGTTATGCCGGTTGTCGGCATCGAAAGACACACCGTCGGCAATGGGAAACCCGGTGCAATAACACAGAGAGTTGCGAAGTATTACGAGGATTTTTTCAAAAGCAATTGCGGGAGAAAAGATGAAGCTTGAACGAATCACGGAGGCAATCGAAAGGATTGTGCCGCTCGGCCTGGCACAGGGCTGGGACAACGTGGGCCTGTTGCTCGGAAATGCCGGCAAAGACGTCAAACAAATCCTTATTACCATCGATATTACCCGCGCGGTTTTGGGTGAGGCGAAACAGTTTAAGACCGACCTGGTCATAAGCTATCACCCGATTATCTGGGACGGACTCAAACGGATAAACGCCCAGGGCCCTACAGGCACCATCTATGAGTTGATTCGCTCAGACATAGCAGTATTCTCGCTTCACACCGCTATTGACGCAGCCGTAGGTGGAGTCAACGACGGGCTGGCGGAAATCGTGGGTATCAAAGGTGCCAAACCTATCGGGGACTATGTCCAGACGCCAACGGGCAACAACTATAAGCTCGTGGTCTTTGTCCCGCTAAAAGATGCAAACAAAGTCGCAGACGCCGTCTTCGCGGCTGGTGCGGGTGCCATCGGCAATTACAGCCACTGTGGCTTCACTACTCAGGGTCTGGGAAGTTTTCTGCCGCTGGAGCGGGCAAGGCCCGCTATCGGCAGAAGAGGGACACTCGAAAAAGTGCCCGAACTTCGGTTTGAGACAATCGTGCCCGCGGAAAAGCTTACCCGCGTCATAACCGCTATGCTGAAGGCCCACCCCTACGAAATGCCCGCTTATGACATCTTCCGGCTCGCCGAAGACCAGAACAGGTTCGGCTTGGGCAGGATAGGCACACTGGCAAGGCCCGCACAGTTAAGCACAATTATCGCCAATATAAAAAGCCAAACAGGGGCAGAAGCAGTGGGCGCCGTCGGGCCCCAAAAGCGGCTCGTCAAAACCGCCGCCGTTTGCGCCGGCTCGTGCGGCAAGCTTATCAACCTCGTCATCGCCAACAAGGCAGACCTGTATGTCACCGGTGAGCTAAAACACCATCAGGCATTAGCGGCTCAGGAGGCAGGACTGACCTGTCTGTGCCTCTCGCATAGTGTTTCCGAAAGATTCATACTGAAAAAGTTCGTCAGACAGTTGCAAAAAGAGGTCCCGGAGGTAACAATTAAGGTGAGCAAAAAAGATTTTGACCCATTCAGATGGAAAGAGCTATGAGCAAGGAGCAAAAAGCCGTCGTCGATAACGAATCACAGGCACAGGAACCGATACAAAAGCCGGACCAGCTTCCGGCTGAGCAGGCCGATTCAGACGAAGCTGTTGAAGAGCGGCCGCAGACAATGGAGCCGAATGATGTGGAGCCGACAGTTGAATCCGTCGTGGAGGCGGTGCTCTTTACCAGCGACGAACCACTTTCAACGGCCCGACTGGCCGAGATTGTGGGCACAAACGCCAAGCAACTCCGCAGGCACATTGATGACTTGAACGAAAAATACAAATCTCAAAACAATACGTTTCGAATAGAGCAAATCGCCGGCGGCTACCAGATGCTGACGCTGAGCGTCTATAGCCACTGGCTAAAGAAGCTCATTCGCTCACGTGAGGACAGTAAGCTCAGCCAGCCGGCACTTGAGACACTGGCCATCATTTCCTACAAACAACCCATTATGCGAGCCGACATAGAGGCAATCAGGGGCGTTGCTGCCGGCGAGATGATTCGTAACCTTATGCACAAGGGCTTAGTCAAAATCGTCGGCAGGGCTGAGGTGCTCGGCCGGCCCCTGCTATACGGCACAACGAAGCGATTCCTCGAGGTCTTCGGCCTCAACTCCCTCAAAGACCTGCCCAAGGTCGAGGAGCTAAAAAAGCCGCCGGAATAACACGACTCCGCGGTGCACAAGTCCGGTAAAGTCTTTCAGATTGCCTATACTGCCGCCAGCTCGCACTCTTTGCGACATCAGTTGACCAATTCCGGCTCTACAGGCCTATAAGGACTGGACTTTTACACCAGGTTTCGGTAAAATAAATAATAATTAGAGCCGCAGTTAAGGAGGCGGGTTTGAAATGCACAGGGTTTGGTACCTGTTAATACTGTTGGGTTGCGCACAGCAACTCTCGGCTGGAGTACTGTATGTCCCGCCGGACTACAATACCATTCAGTCAGCTATTGATGCCGCTGTTGTTGGCGACACAGTCATTGTCTCGCCTGGAACGTATCTTGAGAACATCGACTTCAAAGGCAAAGCAATTATCCTGCAATCCACCGACCCGAACGACCCCAATATCATAGCTGCAACGATAATCGATGGCTCAAATTCCACGGACCCTAACTTCGGCAGCACAGTCACATTCGCAAGCGGCGAAGACACAAACTCGGTCCTGACGGGCTTCACAATAACCGGCGGCACAGGTTCCTGGCTGGCGATAGCATGGGAGTTCCACGAGGTCTACTGGAATCGCTGCGGCGGTGGAGCCGTCTGTTACAATATGTCCCAACCCACGATTTCAAAAAACGTCTTTACGGGCAACTCGGCAGGCCAAGGCGGCGGCGTATATGTCTACGGCGACCCGGTAAATCCCGCCAACCCCAGCGACCCGCCTGTGCATGTAAGTCCTGTAATCAAAGACAATACTTTCATTAGCAACATCGCCCTCGTAGAACACGGCTTCGCCCCGCCTAATGCAGTCTATCCCGCTGACGACCACGGCGACGGCGGCGCAATCGTCGGCTTTCAGGGCGTCGATGCGACAATAACCGGCAATGTTATCGAGAATAACCAGGCAGACTTCTACGGCGGGGGCATTCACCTGCGGCAATGGAGCAACGGCCTAGTTGCAGAAAACGAAATCACCGGCAACAGCAGCATGCTTGGCGCAGGCGTTCATATTACCTATAGCTCAAGGCCAACTGTCAGAGATAATCTCATAGAATACAACTCCGCAAGCAGTCTGGGCGGAGGAGGAATCTACATCTATTACCTGTCTGAGCCGCTTATCGAACGAAACATAATAAGAAACAATACATCAACCAATGGGGCCGGAGTTGGAGTTTATTACAGCAGCGCAGGAGTTATAAGGAATAATCTAATCTACAAAAACAACGCGGGTGCAGGAGTTCAGGTCGTCAGCAGCACCCCCAAAATAGTCAATAACACCATAGCCGATAACGCCAAAGGTGGAATAGACTGCAGCACCAACGGCAATCCTGAAATCATCAACAACATAATCACCGGCAACGGACGGGGATGGGGAATATGGGTCCAGCAGGGCGCCAATCCTACAATAAAATACAACAACGTGTGGGGAAGCGAATATGGGACAACCGGACCTGCTATACCGGACCAGACGGGAATCAACGGCAACATATCAACAAACCCTGACTTCCTCGATAATGACGCAAACGACTATCATCTGGACTATTACAGCCCCTGTATGAACGCAGGCGACCCGAATTACGCACCTGAGGCAAACGAAACCGATTACGACGGCGATATTCGACCAATGGGCCAGCGTATAGACATAGGCGCAGACGAGGTCAGAACCGCCTGGAACATAACAAGCCAAAAGGATTACGCGACAATCCAGCAGGCCATCGACGACAGTAACGATAGCGATGTAATACTCGTCACGATAGGCACACATACTGGAACCGGTAACCGCGACATTGAATTCTACGGCAAGGCCATTAAGGTCCGAAGCACAGACCCGAATGACTGGAGTATCATCGAGGCAACGGTAATCGACAGCAACGGCTCTGCTACTAGTATGCATCGCGGCTTTCACTTTCGATATGGTGAGGGCCCAAATTCAGTCGTGGCGGGACTAACCATAACTGGCGGCGGCGGAGTCTACGACGGCGGCGCAATCCGATGCTCCGTTAGCAGCCCGACCATAAAGAACTGTATAATAACCGGCAATTTTTCGTGGGGCCGGGGGGCAATTTATTGCACCTATTCGGAAGCATTCATAGACAATTGCATCATAACCAACAACACCTCGAGCAGAGGCTACGGAGCCGGCGTCTGTGCAATGTACAATGCCAGCCCTACTATCACCAACTGCTTTTTCACCAACAACCACGCTCAGAGTGAAGGTCGCCATGGTGGAGCCATTTACTGCCATGATGGCTCCGATGCTTTCATCGCTAACTGTCTTATCACCGCAAATACAGCCGCCCACCGAGGCGGCGGCATCGCGGCTTACTGGTCAAGCCCCACATATCTTAACTGCACAATCATCGGCAACACTTCGCTCGAAGGCGGCGGGCTCAGCTCATTCAGGGAGAGCAATCCTCTCGTGGTCAACTGCATCGTCCGTGATAACATCTCCCCCGACGGCAATCAAATTGCTTTGATTAACACTTATCGTGTCTGGGGCGGTTATGATATAGGTACCGAAATGACCATTATGTTCAGCGATATCGAGGGAGGCCAGGCGCAGGCCACCATAGACGGCAACTGTATGCTCCACTGGGGCCAGGGTAATATCGATATTGACCCCAACTTCGTAGATTCCGGCTACTGGGATATCAACAATCCGGGCGACCCGAATGATGACTTTTTCATGCCGGGCAATTATCATCTCCCGCCCTCGTCGCTGTGCATTGATATGGGTGACAATAATTCAATCCCGCCGTTTTTGACCGGCGATGTAGATGGTGAGCAGCGTATTTTTGACACAGCCGTTGATATGGGCGCTGATGAGATGGTGATGAATCCCTTTGACTTCGACGAGGACGGCATTGTGGCGTATCCGGAGCTCTCAGCGCTAATTGATGAATGGCTGCTGACCGGCCCCGAATTGCAGAGCGATTTTCACCAAGACGAAATTATTGATTTGCTTGATTACGCCATATTAGCCGAGCAATGGCTCTGGACGGCTGGCTGGTACCAGCAATAGCAATCAATCTTCCGGTGCGTTCTGCTCGGTCAGCTTTGTCTGTGATGCGACCTTATCAAATATAATCGGCTCAACGAATATATCATTCTCATCCTGCGGCATTTCCGGGCCATAGTCGAATATTTCTATCCAGCCGGGCTTCCAAATCTTGCCGTCCTGCGAAACAGGGCCGCTGAAGCTATCGAGTCTGTTGCCGTCTATTCGATTATGAAGGAATCTGATGTGGAATTCCCTAGTCTCCACTACGACGGACAACTCTCTCGTTACGGGGTTGCATTCTGCAATGATATCCCCGCCCGTGAACGTGCTAAAACTACCATCCTTCATTTCCACTTTGGTCGTCTGATGAGGTCTAATCTTTGCCGACGAAAGCGGTATTACTACTGAGCTTACCACGCCGTTCGGCTCGATAACTATCTTCCAGTAGCCTTCTTTCTGCTGCCAGGTCCCCGCGGCGAAAGAAGGAAACGTTTTCGCCGACTGCCACACATCCTGTCTTTCGGTCTTGTTACCCGCAACCGACCTGCCGCATCCGCTGGCAAGCAAGCAAATAATAAAGACAAAAACAATTGTTACGTTTCTCATTTGTTATAATCCGTTTAACTGCTTTCTTTGTTCGACGTTGCCAATAAAATAAATCTGTCGAGACTTTAGCAAACGTCTTGACAAATCGCAAATAAAAAAAGGGCAAGTCCGAAGACTTGCCCCTGTATAGTCAAATCTTGTTCTTATGCCACAGGCGTCTTATTTGCGACGACGCAGCAGCAGCCCGCCAAGACCGAGCAGTGCAATGGTCACCGGCTCAGGAATAGGAATCTGGTGAATAATAATCGAGTCAGCAATTGAGTAATCGTCGCCGTTCATAATATAAACCGTCGCATCACCTACTCCTAAGCATTGAAGAGTAATCAAGTCCACAACCTTGCCGTCAGGAATGTCCTCATAGGGGTCCACGAGGTCTACAAGCTGAAACTCTACGACGCTGGTGACCCCAAGATAACCCAAACCTTCAAGTCCATCGATCCAGTCCTGCAGTTCAGGTTGAACGATGTCTCTGATAGCACCATCTCCCCACACTGTACCTCCTGCACCAACAAGTGTGGCGGGGCCTGTGACAAAAATGTCGCCGCCGAAATAATCCCCACCCTGTCCCATTGCGTGCACATCAATTACCACCTGACTCCCGGTCAGAACACTTACCTGTGTATCCGGCGGGTCAACAACGCCATCAGCAGAAAGCATCAGTGCCGCATCGGCCATACCCGCTATCGCGAGTACTATCATCAGAACCAACAACTTTCTCATCACGTTACTCCTTTCACAAAAGTTTTCATTTACATCAAAATAACGGTTTCTCACGGTAATATCACAATCACAAAAGACTGTTCGTCGTTTATCATTCCTCCTTTCAAATGTCGCCGTCATAGTTAACATCGAATCACAATCTATCCGTAAACAGTTAATCAGAACACTTCCTGCAAAGCAGCCGTGCAAATAGCCCCAAAATACACAGGAGCTGTAAAGACGCACAAAAAGCCATTACACGTGAGTTTTCTCTTCCCCCAAGTTCTTGAAGAGTTATCTCATCCCCATGAGATGACCGTATGATACCATACGGGGGAGGTTAATGCAAGAGAAATTTCGGGATTTTCAAAAAAATTTTAGGTCGCCTTTTTGCGGATAGTAGTCCGTGGAGCTGACATCCTGAGCATAGCGTTAGGTTCGGCGCGGGCAAATACGAGATTCTTCGCTGCGCTCAGAATGACATATTTCGTTTTGAGATAGTTTATAACTTTCTTCGGATTCGCCCTTCTTCGCTTAAAGCTACGAAGGGCTATGCAGGGCAGAAAGGACAGGTTGTCTCAACTTGGTGATTGATGAGTTATGTAGCACTATAGGGCATTTTCGGGCCTTTGCAGACCGGGACGCTTTGTGGGGAGGTTTGAATCAAAAAAAAGAGGCAAGTCCGAAGACTTGCCTCTATAACAGCTAAAGCTGTTTTTTGGCAATTGCAGCCGTCTTATTTGCGACGACGCAGCAACAGCCCGCCGAGACCGAGCAGTGCAATGGTCATCGGCTCAGGAATAGGAATCTGGTGAATGACGACCTCATCAAGAATCGCGTAATCGTCGCCATCCATCAGACCAACTATTACATCGCCTTCAGCTAAGCAGTGGAGAACAATCCCGTCCATAACCAAGCCGTCAGGAATAGGGTCGTAGGGGTCCACGAGGTCTACAAGCTGAAACTCTACGACGCTGGTGATTCCGGGATAACCCATACCAGCCATACCATCAATCCAGTCCTGCAGTTCAGGTTGAATGATGTCTCTGATAGCACCATCTCCCCAAAGTGTACCTCCTGCACCCACAAGCGTGGCGGGGCCATTGACAAAAAGGACGCCGCCAAAATACCCCTCGTGGGCCAATGCGTGCACATCGATTATTACCTCATCGCTGGGGTAAATCTCAACCTCGGTATCCGGCGGGTCAACCACGCCATCCACTGAAATCATCAGGGCTGCATTGGCCATACCGGCCATTGCCAAAACTATCATTAAAGCTAACAACTTCTTCATTTCATCCTCCTTCTTCATATCAATCAAAAGTCAGATAATTCATAGTTTCTTTGTTTCTTTACATTGCGATGCTTAATCCACTCTCGGGCAGTCAGCAGCAAGATCCGTATCCTTCTTCAGCCAGTTATTGGACAAGACGGTAGCGTCACCTGTGTAAACACGATACTTCGAGAAACCACCGCCTGGTAGATGGTCGAAGTCTGCACACGGATTCCAACCAGGGGTTGTGTTTTTCGCCTTCCAGTTATTGGACAAGAGAGTAGCGTCAGCGGTGTAAACACGATACTTCGAAAAACCACCGCCAGTTGTGTTGTCCGCATCACCGTCGCACTGATATGGCCAGGCCGGACTGGTGTTAGAACCGCACCAGCAGCTTGGCTTGCCAACCGAGTACCAGTTACCATAACCGACTGTATAGCCGGTATAGCACGGATAGCAATCCGGGAACACAATCGCGGTACCGGTTAGAACCAGAGCCGGCGGAACTATCGCTTTGGCGTCGGCATCAACCACGCCGCCGCGGAGATCATTCGTGTACATGGTCAAGGTGCCGGAGGCAGGCAGCGTCGAGGCCTTGACAATCAGGGTACAAAGATTCCCCGAGGCAGGCGGCTCGTTACCAGCCGTATAAAGGGCACCCATCTCAATGGCGATATAGGTCGAACCGAGACCATTCCCAGAATCCGGATCCGCGTCAGGGGCAACCGGGTTGTAGTTCGGGTCGCTCCAGTTGGGGTCGGCCGGGTCGATAAAATCCCGGAACTTGCCCGGGAAAATCCCGTAATGCGCGCCTGTGCCCGTCTGGAAGCCGGTGATGTCTTCGATGATAAGCCCGGAACTGACGTTAATGTCGAGGGCAAACGCCCTGACCTCCTCATTCGCGTCACAGATGTAGCTAATTACAACCTGGTCGCATCCAACAGAAGCGGCCTGCTGGGTGGCTGTAACAGTAACGACAGCCATTGCCGGCGCCACAAAAAGCAGCATCGCAACAATCAGCAAAATCCGTCTCATAAACTAACCTTCCTTTCTTTTCTTCCTTTGCAGAGCCACACGCTCCACGATGTTTTGGTTTCTCCTGCTGAAAAGAACTTTTGCACATAATTACGCCCGCTCAAAAACTTCGACGCTGACACGTCTACTCTATTCCGAGCTTAGCGCCCCGGCCGGCAGGAAACAGCCGAAAGAAGGAAATCGATTAAGCTTTCGCTCCTCCGTTACCTCCTTTCCCGCCCTAAGGCGTAATCGTGCAACTTAATGTATATGCACAAGGTTACCATTGGTGAAAGTCGAATGTATCTTACCAGACCTCCGAGCTATTAGTCAAGCAATTTTTTTATGTAAAAACAAAAAAAAGCTCAAGCAATGCCGCCAAAAGGCCAAAAATCCCATAAAAACGCTGATTGCAATGCTAAGACCCATATTCACAAGGACTTAGGCCTGCAGGGGATATAGTTAAAAGGGCCTCTTTGGGCGATTTTCCTCATCAGAGGCATCTTAAATTGGGCAGGTCGCAAATAATAAATTTACTTTCGACAACTATCGCCCGCGGTCAGCAGGGGCAGGTTTTGGCAGCCGCTTTTTGTTTAACTTACGCTTATCATCTGCTATCCTGCTGCTATGTTTGATTTACTCAAAGGCCGGCTGGTCATAGTCAGAACCATGTTGTTGATAGCGACATTAACGCTGACCATAATCGGCATTTTGACTATCTATGCAGTTGGCAACGCTGGCCAGGCCGGTTCCGCCGGCCAGCCCTCGGAACTGGCGAATTTCTGGAAGAAACAAATCGCTTTTGCCGCTATGGGATTTATTGCGATGCTTGGGGTCAACCTTGTCAGTTACCGCCGGCTCGGCCAAGCCGCTTACTGGATATATGCTTTTATACTGGTTCTTCTAGTCCTGCCTCTGGTCGATAAATTCGCGGATTTGCCCTTTGTTCCCGTAATCAATAATGCTCGCAGATGGCTGCGATTATCGATGGGCCCGATGTCCCTGAACATTCAGCCGTCGGAAATCTGCAAGCCAGTGTATGTGCTGGCGCTTGCCTGGTATCTGCGATATCGAAGTAATTATCGGAACTTTCGCGTGTTATTAGGCCCGTTTTTGCTCACGCTGCTGCCTACTGCTTTAATCCTGCTGGAGCCCGATTTGGGGACGGTGCTTCTGATGATGCCCGTCTTCTTTGCAATGTTGTTTATCGCAGGTGCAAAGGTAAAACACCTGGCAATGATGCTGCTGCTGGCTTTGCTGGTCAGCCCCCTGATGTGGCACAAGATGCAGCCCTACCAGAGAATAAGGATAAGCAGCGTGCTTCTTCAAAGCGACTGGCTGCGAGATAAGGCCGAGAACCATCCTGCGCTGAGCCGAACTCTGGTGGGCACTACATTTTCGGAAAGAAGATGGAAGAATAACTGGGGTTATCATCTTATCCGCTCAAAATACGCGGTCGCCTCAGGTGGGGCAACCGGTTACGGCTTTCGCGGCGGCCCATTCGTCAAATACAACGTATTCCTGCCTGAACGGCATAACGACTTCATATTTGCCATAATTGCGCATCAGTGGGGCTTTATCGGCTGCATAGCAGTGCTGGCGCTTTATGTGATACTGCTTTGGTGCGGGCTGGAAATCGCCGCCGCAAACACCGACCCGTTCGGCCGGCTCCTGGCCGCCGGAATAGTCGCTATGTTTGCAATTCAAATAATCGTAAATGTGACAATGACTATAGGCCTTACGCCCATAACCGGATTGACGCTGCCGCTGGTAAGTTACGGTGGTTCAAGTCTGCTGTCGAGTATGCTCTGTGTGGGGCTGCTTAATAACGTCGGCAGATGGCGCCCTTTCACAGTTGCGCCGAGACGATAAAGAAACAACCCACCAACCGCCGAATAACCACTTAAGATTGTCACGCTCACCAATCGCGCAATGATAAAAGGATTTCGACAAATCGCGATTCTTACCACGCTGAGCAGAGTGCTCGGTATGGTTCGGGATATGGCCTTCGCCTATTTCTTCGGCGCCGGCTGGCTTATGACCGCCTGGACCTGGGGCTTCAAGATACCGAATTTGTCTCGCCGGCTTTTCGGCGAAGGCGCCGCAAGCGCCTCTTTTATTCCCATCTATAGCGAACAGCTACATCACGACCGTGACAACGCAAATACACTCGCCAATACCGTCCTGACCGTTGTGGCGGCCGTGCTGACAACATTTGTGGTTATAGGTGAGACGGCGGTACTAGGTTACTACTTTCTTTTCGAGACCCGCACAGGACCACGCATCGGGCTGTTGCTATGCGCGATTATGCTGCCCTATATGGTATTTGTATGCACTACGGCCATTTTAGGCGGCATACTCAATGTGCACAGGCACTTCGCCGCGCCGGCCGCCGCCCCGATTGTCCTTAATATATTTATCATCGCCGGCATCCTCTTTACAGGCACGGTGCTCAATATCGAACCGCAAAGACAGGTCTTCTTCGTGGCAGTCGCCGTCCTGATTGCGGGACTTGCTCAAATCGGCACCCAGCTCGTTCCTCTGCGGACGGCAGGTGTTTCCGTAAGACCCGCCTGGCAGGTCAATACTGAGCCATTCAAAAGAATAATCCTAATGATGGCTCCAATGATGATTGCGCAGACAGTAACACAGTTGAACACACTGGCTGACGACATAATCGCCACTGTCTTTATGAACGAGAATGGTTATCCCCTCAGCTACGGTGCGGTATCGTATCTTTACTATTCACAGCGGCTATACCAGTTCCCCCTGGGCGTACTCGGCATTTCACTTGCCACAGCGATATTCCCGGTTATGAGCGCTGACGCCGCAAGAAAAGACTACGATACCCTGGCCGCCACTATCTCTCGCGGCATTCGCTCTGCACTGTTCATAGCCATCCCCGCGACAGTCGGCATCTGGCTTATCGCCGGGCCGCTTGTGACGGTCATATTCGAGCACGGACAATTCAACAGCACCGATACGCGCGTCGTCGCATTTACCCTGTGCTTTTACGCACTGGGATTGTGCGGCTATTTCTGCCAGCAGATACTTACACGAGCATTCTTCTCATTGCAGGACTCGAAAACCCCAATGAAAAGCGCGATATTCGCCGTAGTCATCAACGTGATGCTCAATCTCACGCTGATATGGATTTTGGGCACGGCGGGTCTGGCCTTATCAACGGCCCTGTGTGCATATCTGCAGGTCGCCATCCTAACATTTGTTCTGAGAAGGCGCTTCAAGACCCCGGTAATGAGAGGGCTTGCAGCCACAGTGCTAAAAACGGCAATAGCCGCAGGTCTGATGTGTGTCGCAGGATGCTCAATCCTGCTGTTGACCGGGAAGCTGCCGGAAAATCACCGAACCGCCCTGCTGCGCCTCGGCCTCATCGTGCCGGTCTCGGTTGTTGTGTACCTTCTCGTCTCTAAACTTCTGCGGACTGAAGAACTCGGCTTGTTGACAGGAACCTCAGCCAAAAACAGTCGCGAAATCGACCGTCTCTGACCCCATCAGCCCCTATTCCCTCCGACAGGCCCGATAAACTTTGCTCAAGATTCTCCAAATCCGCACATTCACGCCGGTCGGACGTATAGATGCAGTTAACTGATGCTGCGGGAGAACCCTTTCGAACACCCAAGTTGGGCGCAGTGATGCCTAAAGCGCATGCTATAAATACCCGAAATACCCATGAATGCGGAGTTGGCAGGTTCTGCGGGGACCCACTACAGATGCGAATGATTAACAGCAGGTTTGTAATAGTTTTATCGGCGGTTTTGCTTTTATGCGGCCTGGCTTTGGGTCAGCAGTCGGCAAGCCCCGAACCCAATGCGCCCACAGCCCAAACCACTCCAACAACGAGGAAGAAATCGCCCGCAGCTACCGAGGAAAAACTCTTCTCGCCTTCGGTCGCTCAACTGTTCTATGGACTGGCCTATGAGCTTACAAATCGCAAAGAACTTACTACCGCTCAGGCTGAACAAACAATTGTGCTGTTGATGGCTGCGATGGATCTCGACACAAGCACCGGCTTCGCAACGGAAGATATGCTAAAAATCCTGTCCCGGCCCGAATCCGGCGAATATCTGCAATTGCTTTACAATTCGCTGGTCAAATACGTCAATAAAGATGCCGACTACCGGATAGTCACACAGGCCGTCCGTGCCCTGCTCGAACAACTCGACCAGCGTGAGCAAAGAGAGATCCTTCTTAGCCGACTGATGCTGGACCTCGGCCAATCCAACCTTGCCGTCAGCAGTGAACTGGCAACAGAACTAGCACTTATGTATGCCGAAAAGACCGACAACGCCAATGCCACAAGATTGCTGGCACAGGCCTACATCTGGAACAGATACAATCAACTGGCATTTGAAAAACTCGCTGAATTGGTCCCTAAACAGATAAGTCCTATACTACAGCTTGAATACCTTCGCCTGAAACTGCGTGAAAACCCGCTCGATATCGACACTGCACTGGCCTTTGCACAATACGCCCAGAGAGTGCAGCTTTATGAAGTAGCCGCGGGCAGTTACGAATATTACGCCGACCTGTTTGGCTACCTCTACCCCGGCCGGAACATTCCCACCCCTATTTATCTCGACTGGATGACCAGCTACTACAACGCACCGCGGGGCCAGCCCAAGTGCCTGCAAATGATAGAGCAATTCCGCAAAACCGGCAGATTTGACCTGCAGATGGAGGTGCTCGCGGCCAGGGCTGCCGCCAAAACGGGAAACACAAAAATGGCCGGTGATATCCTCGAATCGGCCGAACAAAAAGCGGTCCAACTAACAAAACAAGCTGATAACGTTGCCTACTACAAGCCGCTGGCCTGGTATTACAGCTTTGTCCGTCCTGACCCCAACCGCTCACTCGACTGGGCAAATAAGGCCTACTCTTCCGAGCCGAATTCGCCTCTGGCAGCCGGTTTGCTCGCCTTTGCTATGGTCGCCAATGGCCAGGCAGACCTCGCCAAATCGCTTATACAAAACTACCCTGACACACAGGTCTCGGTCCTTGCACAGGCCAATGTATATTTATCAGCCGGAGAGAGACAATCCGCAATCGATTCGCTTCGCCTCGCCGTCGACAAAGACCCCGGCTCGATTGTCGCAGAACAGACCCTGCGCATACTGGCTGAACAGGATGCGGAGTATATACCCATTTTCGATACCGGTCTAATGCTGGCCTCATTAAAACAAACCATCGGCGAACAGGTTGTGCCGCAATTCGTCAGTCCCGACAATATTCTGTCATTCCAACTTAATCTCCGCGGCAACAGATTCGCCTACGGCAGTGACTTTCGTGCGTTTATCTCCATCACCAATAACTGGTATGAGCCGCTGGTTATCTCCGATGATTCGCTGTTCAAGGGCAACATAAGAATAGATGCAGACGTGACCGGCGACCTTGAAGGCAGATTTGAAAATCTCTTCACGATCACCACACAGCCGACACAGCCCATCGACCCAGGCCGCAGCATCCTTATCCCCGTGAGGTTATACAGCGGCCCGCTTAAGGGGCTTCTCCTCGGCCACCCGCAGGCCTCGCTGAATGTGCAATTCACGGCTTATCTGGAGCCCATCATTACAAACCAGGGCAACGTAGCAAGTTCGATACCCGGTATCGAGCCGGCAACGGCCAAATTTGAACGCCCGCGAGTCGAAATCACTACCGAGTTCCTGCAGAACCGCTTCAACTCCATCTCGAGGGGCAGGCAAGGCCCCAAGATACAGGCCGCACGGCTTTTTGCCGGGTTGCTGATGGAAAACCGTGAGATGGCGGAAAATAAGCTGCCATACAAAGCCACGACCGCAGAATGGATGGCGCCTATGTTCAAATCGGCCCTGACCCAGACCCTGGCCGACAACGACTGGACAGTCAGAGTGCACAGTATAACTGCAATTGTCGAGCTGCCGTTCGATTACGAGTTTACCAACGCGCTGTCCAAGGACCTCAATGACCAGCACTGGCCTGTGCGAATGATGGCAGTCTCTCTGCTGGCTCAAAAGCAGGGCTACAACTTTGCAAAAGTTCTCGATTATACCGCCCAGTATGACAACAGCATATCCGTCCGCAATATGGCTATGGTCTTTGGAGGCGTCGCACCCGAAACAGACCAGACACCAGAAGAACCTTTTTACAAGCTATTCCAGCAGGAACCCAACGACGTCAACGAACCGCCTGCTTCATCGCCTGTTTTCTAACGATACCCCCCGGCTGCGGCTTTGCCGGGGCAACCTTTCGCATCCCAACGGTCCTTCTTACAAGCCAGAGGCCACTGCAAAAAACGGCCGAATTTTGGGGAAATTTATTTTGTATTGCGCCTGTGATTATGTAACATTTCGTCCGTCCCGGCAGTCCGCGGATTTTCCCGCCGAAGCACCCGCAGCCGAGAACTTCCGCGGAGACGGATTCGTAGCTATTTTTTTACTGGTTGTAATTAGGGTCATTTTTTGGAAAGGGTTGTGTGATGCCTGCGAAAGTGGACAAGGAAAAATGCACTGGTTGCGAAAGCTGTGTCAGCGAATGCCCCAGCGAGGCCATCTCGATGGTCGATGACAAGGCACAGGTCAATCCCGAGGCCTGCATCGATTGCGGCGTATGCGTCGATGCCTGCCCGGAACAGGCAATCAGTATGGAGTAAGGAAAAGGTAAAAGGAAAAAGGCAAAAGGTAAAAATTAAACTAAGGAGTGACGGCAGATTTGAACGAAAGATTTTTTGACTTTTTACTTTTCACTTTTTACTTTTGACTTTCCACAGGCCCCATCGTCTAGGCAGGTCCAGGACACCGGGTTTTCAACCCGGCAACAGGGGTTCGAATCCCCTTGGGGCTATTTTTTGCGGAGCAAAAAATAGAGCCCCGATATATCGGGGCGGTCTACTGCTCAACTGTTCTACTGCTCAAAAAGAAACTTTCAGAATTGCCGATTTATATTTCTCCAGCTCACTTCACCCACAAAACAAAACCAAAAGAATACTGATACAAGCTGATATCGCCGCTATCGCTGCCCATATACAAGCCCATTTGGCTGTGTTAGAGGATTGCTTCGCTAATTCACAGGATTGCTCAGCAGAAACGCAAGCATTAAACATCTCCTCTGTTTGTAATGAGTTATGGATGTTGCGTATTATTTCGTTTATAAATTCTAACGTGTGAGCTTGAAGTATTGCAGGTATAGGCGCATTGAGTTTGATAGCTAAATTCACTAACAGTTTACGCCGCTCCTCAAGATTATCTATTTTACAAATAGCACACAATTCTTGCTTATATCCCTCAATTTCTTTGTTTGTCATTTTTGCCTGCCTTTTATTTTCCCGAAACGGCGTTTATTGCATTATAGGTTTTTGTCGCCACCAGTATGTATGCCACAAAGTGACCGAGTCCCGTGATAGCTGCCAGAGAAAACACAATCCAGAACAAATCTCGATAGCCGACAAAGGCCCTGCTGATTAATCCAACGAATGCGAATACCCCTATCATAGGAATCGTCACGACCATTGCAGACAGTATGAACAAAAACGCGTATATCAAAAACAGCACAAACGACAAATCTTTGGTCCTTACCGAGTAGCGATTCTTAAACGAGTTATAATCTTCCGCAAATCCGGTTAGCATCAGCAACGACCAGTAAATATCGAAGACCGGGATGAATAAAAGCGTGACCGCCCTGCCGGGCGAAAGAGATGCCTGGCCATCCTGAATTGCCGACCACATCTTGTAAAACAGCATAAGCTCAATCAGAACACTGATTACGAGAAAAACATCCGCAGCCGCAAAGGTCGCAATCAAAGTCGAATGGGCCTCTTTCCTTATTGCCAGCATCAGACCCAGCGTGCCAAGAACTCCCGCAATAATCCGCACTGCTATCCAGCAATACACAAACACCAGTTTTGATAACGCTTTTGACTTGGGCTTTTGCTCTTTTGTCGGCTCCGCAACTTTTGCGGGAGGCACAATGGGCACCACGACCTTTGCCGGCGTTTCCACGGGCGCTTCACTTTTTGCGGGAGGCGCTACTGGCTCGGTCTTTTCTACTGGTGCCTCCACGGGCCTTTCACTTTTAGCAGGAGGAATTACTGGTTCGGGGCTTTTGACAGGTGGTGCTGCCGGCACCGGGGATTCTATTGGCTTCGAACTTTTCACGGGTGGCTCTATCGGCTCAGGTTTTTTAACCGGCGGTGTTGTCGGCTGCGGACTTTTGGCGGGTGGTGCTGCTGGTTCTGGGGATTCTGCCAGCTCAGGTTTTTTTACCGGTGTCTCTGCGGGCTTCGGAGTTGTTGCAGGTGGTTTTGCAGCTAAAGGCATCTCTACAAATGCTTCAATAGTAAAGGGCTCGCCGCATTTTGGACATTTTGCCTGCTTGCCGGCGTTTTTATCAGGCGTGTTGAACCTTGCCTTACAATGAGGACACTGTGTTTTCATAACATAAATCCTTGTGTTCTTCCCGGCGGACGATTCCGAGTCCAGTAGCCATTTTAACATATTTTAAGCCAACCTGAAGGGGTTTTACTCTGATTTTTCTCGATTAGTTATAGCAGAAAACCTACAATACTAACGCCAAATCAAAAGATCAGTTTTAACTGACATAGATAGGTAATAACATGGAGACCCATTTATGAGTACACCAGAAAGTGTTGAGAGACCAACAAGGCAGACAGAGAAACAATCAGGTGCCAAATTCATAATTTACTCTTTGGTTATTTTAATTTTGTCAGTTGCATTTCTGGTGTTCGCGTGTGCGCGATACTACATTGAGCCATCCTTGGGCATAGTTGACCAAATTGCGTCACTAACTGCTTACGCCTTCTGGATTGCTTTGGGTTGTGTGCTCATCTGGCGTTCTATAGCCCGTAAAGAAAGATTGGTCGTCATTTGCTTTGCCCTAATTGCTATCTCCGTTATCGCAACTTATAAGTCAATAAAACTTTTAGGCGAAGCATCAAGAGCAAAAAATGCAATTAAAGAATTCAGCGCGATTTTGAACGACGTCAATGAAGGCAGGCAAATTTCCAATGAGGAAATTACTGAGGCCCAATACGGGGAACTGACCGGATTTGTGGCACTCATGAATGATTATATACATGATGTTCAAGTGGACGGAGAAAAAATGAATAAGGAACTTGAGGATTGCAATTATGCATCGATAACTAACCCAAAAACATTGTTTCAATCCGTACTCTCATCGCAATGTCCATTCAATTTTGAAAGGTCTGAAATCATTCTTCGCCAATATGAGGAAATTATAAGAAATCGATTCGATGAGTTTGAAACGAGGATAAGAACTTCTAACCTTCCGGAGGGACTAAAAGAACGTGCGTTGTCTAACTTCAACAAGACAAAGGCAGAAAATCTAAAAGGCAGTTTGGACGCAATCAATTTAATAAAATCCTATGTATCTGAAGCCAAGAGTTTTTTGGCCTTTATGAAGGAAAAGCAAGCGGATTGGACATACGAGAATGGCCAATTCTATTTTCAATCCTACGAAAATACCGACATTTTCAATTCACATATTAGAAACTTCCAGCGTTTGACCAAAGAGATGGCGTCTCTGCAGGAAAGGGTCAACACCGAGTTCGTCCAAAAGCAAAAGGAACTTGAACAATTAAAGAATTAGATTTTGAGAAGGAAACGCTAAAAGAAATGCCGGGATGAGTCAGCGGACGTGTCCGCCATAACAAATAAGGCGAAGACGAAATAAATTAATGGGCTAAAGTCCATCCCACAAATTACGAACTATATTACCGAACTTACCACGCTTTTGATTCTCGGCCTCGGTGTCCCGGTTATTCCGGGAACGAGAAAACGAAGGACCTGATTATTTTGCCGGTTTGCCCTGATGTGAATGTTGTGTCGCCTGACTTTTTCGCGGGAATTTCCACAGGCGGACTAACGTTGTTGCTGAGCCATATCGGCTCCGCAGTCACGCGCAAACTTAAACTCCATCCTGATTTGTCAGACGGCAGATTCTTACTTCGGCCCTACCCTTTCATTTTCAGGATAATTGCAATAATCAGCACGACGACCCCTACACCGATAAGTATCATGTTCAAAGTACTCATCAACAGCATCGTTCGCCTCCTTAAGATTTAAGCACCTGTTATTTTACCTCTACGTTTTATTTTACATCAGGGATAAGGTTCCGTCAAAAGAATACGCCTTCCTGCCGTGCTCAAAAAATTCATCACGCTTGGATGGATATAAGTTCCCTATCCCGCCCAAACCCGCCAGGCCTTTGCCCGGCGTATGTGCTCCTATTTTTTCGGGATTGAGAAGCAAGCACTAAACGAAACGTCCTAAAAAACCATCTTTATTGTTATCGCCGCTTTGATATCTCCAGGCAGTTCAGACCATTTTTGCCAGGCCGTCGAGGCAAATCTGTGACCAGGTCTCCATCGTGTCGCGAACCTGCTGCAATTGGGGGATACTCATAAACTCCATCTGTGTAATCATCTGCTCTTTTTTTCTAACCTTTGGCTCATCGAGAGTCCATAAATGAACGATTCCAAGATGAACCTGCCCAACCTCATTAGCATCATCGTTTAGAAGTGCAATGATTTTGTCGGCGTGGTTTGACTCCACGGAAACTTCCTCAGCAACCTCTCGCTGCACGGCCTCAAGGTAAGTCTCGTATGGCTCTGCGCTGAACAGCGTCCAGTCGACGGGATTGATGTGGCCCCCGATGCCGATGGAACGTTTTGCAACAAGTCGCGCCTCGCCTGCTTGTTTACCTCGAATGTAGCTGAGGAACTTACCGTCGCAGGCCATAATCACGTAAGGAATGAGCTGCTTATACGAAGGGTTCGTCTCCGCCTCGGACCTTGGAATAAACCGGGGAACACCCTGCACAAAGAGTTTGTCGATATATCGCTGAACGTCCAACGCAAGGCCGTTAAAAGCCCCCGCCTGCTCGAAGACTTTTCGCTCGACAACCAGAACCTGTTCCTGCTGCGGCATTGCCTTCTCCAAAGTTTCACCGCAGAGCACGCCGAGACCGCAAAGAAAAAACTAAAAAATAACCTCTGCGAACTCTGTGGTCTCCGCGGTAAGAATATCGCCTTAGACGGCCATTCCTGAGACCTCGGTTTCAAAGGCCATCGTGCTGTTCACAACGCCCTGGATATAGGCATCGTATTTTCGGCCTTTGCGAAAGTTGGTAATTTTACCTAAAAGCAGCAGTCGCTGGCCCGGCTCGACCGTGGAGCGGAACTTGGCGGAGCCGATACTGGTAAAACCGATGAAGCCCTTTTCGCCCATAACCTGATTTACAAAGAAGCTCAGCAGTTGGGCCGCCGCCTCTATCATAATCACAGCCGGCATCAGGGGCCTTCCGGGAATATGGCCGCGAACCCAGAACTCCTTGTCGGTTACGTCCTTGTAGCCAAGCACAAGCATATTTTCCTTATCGAACCACAGCACGCCGTCTAATTGCTGCATCTCGAACTGCTGGGGATTGACTTTGCTTATGGTCTGCCTATCGAAAACGGGCCTGGCCGACAGGTCTATCTTCGATAAATCAAATAATAAGGGAGGCGGCATCCAAAAGACCCCTTCTGAAAGGGATTTTGCGCAACGACTGTTCTGGACTTCCGCTCGCCGGGCTTGACCAAATGCTCCACAACGAACGGCAGCTTCGAAAATCCCGCTTTTGGGCGATAAACCCTTAGTCTGTGGACCTTATTTCCAGGATTTTATTGCGGACAAGCTGGGCTGCCTGCTTTATCTGCTGCATCTGCTTGCGAACTCGCGTCCCTGCGGCCTTATTTCCGCCCTCGGCCTTGTTGATATCTGCTTCGATTTCTGCAACCATCACTTTAAGGTTCTCGTACTCTTGCATTGAAACTGTCCTCCACTTAGGCGGTTAAAGTTCCATATCTCATCCTACAAACGCCAGAAAGCTAATCCGGCAATGGCTAATTGTCAAAGAAAATCGCCGATTTTACGAAAAAAACCGCTATCCCGCCGGACCGGCTATTTGGCCAGTTTTTTGGTCAATTCCGCGATTCTTTTGCCCCACCGGCCACAGAGCTTCTCGACCCTCTGGTCGGGCTTGCCTATCGCCACAGGCCCGTAATGGTCGCCCTGCGGGTCGCCCTGGATGACCATACCGCTGATTATCATCGCTTCCAGGATGCTCAAAACCGTGGTTTCATTGCCGCCGCCCACGTTTGCTGAGCTCGTAAAGGCCGCACCAACCTTACCTTCGAGCTGGCCGTGCTTTACGACCGCGTCGTCGAAAAGCTGCTTAACCTGTGCCGCCATCGTCCCGTAGTAGGTGGGCGAGCCGATTACTATCGCGTCGTATTTGAGCAGGTCGTCGACCTTGACCTTATCGACGCTTTTGCAGTCGGCAGCCAGACCGCCGTCATTCATCGCGCCGGCTATCATTTCCGCCATCTGCTTTGTATTGCCGCTTCTCGAATAATATATGACTATCCCCTTGGCCATTTACATTTCCTTTCCAGCTACTGTTTCTTTTAAAGATTCACTTTTTTCAGCGGTATTATTTCCGGCTTGCCGAAGCCGGCCGGGATTGTAACCTCGAATACCTTCTCGCTAATCGGCTCATCAACTTTCGGCTCGATAAAACTTATCTCGTAAATATCACCTTCGGTAGAGACCACAACTAATTTTGACGGCAAATCAATCGCCTCATCAATCCAGATATCCGCACTTTCATACTCGTCGGCATACTCTGAATCGGGTCTTACCTTCAAGTGAACCTGTGCAATCCCATTCGTCTCGCCAACCAGCTCACTCTCGAATTGCCTTTTCAAATCCTCCGTTTTGTCAAAGCCGATTATAGGGAAGTTTCTCTTCGCCAGCTCAAAGGCGTCTACCGGCTCATTGGCTTCGGCCAACTGCTTTTTGCGAACCTGTTTTATCTGGTAGTCAATATGCGTCAGCCATTGGCCGTCGAAGACGTAACTTTCGACGTATTTTTGCGGCGGGCCGTCATCCTGCACAAGTGTGTCAAAACCTATACGTAACTTCGAGCCGCTATTGAACCTCGCATATTGCAGTGTCCCTTTTCGCAAAGTCTTCGATTCGAGCACCGGCTGACTGAAAAGATACTCCAGCTTACACTGATACGTTCTCAGATTTTCCGCTGCGCTGTGCAGGTCTTCGAGAACACTATCAACCGAAGAAGTATTTGTATCGGCTGACGGACGAACCGCAGGCACTTCAGCACAGGACGCTAAACCACACATCCCGAATACAACAACCCACACGATTAACATTCTTGACGTGTAGATTACATTCATCTCTATTTTCCCTTATGCGGTCTCTGCGAACTCCGCGGTGAAATGTCCTGTCTGCTCTCGATAATCTGGAGTATCCCAGTGATATTTTCAATAACAAAATCGGCCTTCCGTGCGAATTCATCGGCCCTGTGGTGATTTTTCAAAAGCACCGCCACCGCCCCTGCCGTCCTGGCACAAAGCAAATCGAAGAGATAATCCCCCACCACCATCGCCTCTCCCGGCTTGACCCCGAACTGCTCACAGAGCTGTATCACACCGAAGGCGTCCGGCTTGACCGGTCCCTCTTCCCTGCCAACGACTGCATCGAATTTCAGCCCGTGTTTTTCCGCCACCGCCAGGGCGTTGCTGCGCCTATTGCGGGTCAATATCCCTATAAGAACACCGGCAGCTCGCAGTGCATCGAGTGTTTCTCTGGCCCCCGGATTCAAAGTCGATTCCACAACCGCCTTTTGCTCATGCGATTCGAGAATCTTCATCACTTCAATCCGCCGCTGCGGCGTCATCTTCTCCATCAATTCGAGAATTGGGCCGGCATCTTCCGGCAATCCCATCTCCCTGCGAATCGCATCGAAGTCGAAATACGGCCGGGTTATCGTCCCGTCCAAGTCGAATATAACCGCTTTTGTCTGCATACAGGATACCACTCTGACCGCTTGAAATGTTATTGCGAATCTTCGCTCAGGACTTTTTGCGAAGAAGCTCTATCAGGTATCGTGCCTCGGAGCTGAGCATTTTGTCCCTGCGGGTGATAATTCCCGTCGGTCGCACAAGCTGCTCGTCTGTAAATTCGATTGCCTTGACCGTCCCGGCTGCAAGCTCCTGGAGTATCGCCGTGCGAGGCAGAATACTAACGCCCGAATTTATCTCGACCGCCTTCTTGACCGTCTCGATATTGTCGAATTCCATTGCCGGCCTGATGGTTATATTATATCGCTGCAGAATCCCGTCTATCCACGCGCGCGTCGGCACGCTCGGCTCAAAACCGATAAACCTTTCATACTGAACCTTATGAATATCTATCTGCGACTGGCCGGCCAGGGAATGCTTCGAGCTGCAAACCAAAACCAGCGGCTCATCCTCAAATTCATACACGTTTAGCCGCTTGTCTCGTCTCGGCACCGCCACAAGACCGATATCCAAATCGCCCGACAGCACCAGCTCATAAATTTTTTCCGAACTGAAGTATTCCACGTGCACGTTAACGTTCGGCCGCTTGACCATAAACCTTTTCAGGTAATCCGGCAGCGTATGCATCCCGATACTGTAAATCGCACCAACATTTACTCTTGAATGAGCTGCGGCCTTGAGCGTGTTCATCTCGCTTCTGAGCTGCTCATACCTGTCCACAATATCTCTCGCCGCCCTGTAAAAAAGTTCCCCCTCGGCAGTCAGCTCCAGCGGTCTCTTTCGCCTGTTGAGTAACTGGCACTTATGCTCAACCTCAAGCTGTGCAATTTGCTGCGAAATCGCCGACTGACTGACTAAGTGTTTCTCCGCCGCCTTGGAAAAGCTCCGCAGGTCCGCCAAATCACAAAAAATCCTGAACGTTTCTATGTGCATTATAAGGCCCCTTTATGCACCATATTAACCAAATCGCCTTGCATCGGCCAAACCAACGGTTACTATGTTTCGTTGAGAATATGGCCGGCTTATCGTTAATTGTTTTGATAAGTTTTGCTTATTTTAGCAGGTGCTTGTCAAAAGGCAACCGTATTGTATTGCGGGTCGCTGAGCACCGTTACACAACCGACAGTTGGCCTCGGACCGGCAGCCGGTAAATGAATACCATTAGCAAACAATGGTTACCGCAGCCGACGAGCTCCAAAGGAGATGTATTTATGGTTCAGCAGGCAACCACAGGCCTACCAGGTCTCGATGCCGTGGTGAACTACCTTCGCAAAGGCGATAACGTCGTCTGGCAGGTTGACAGTATCGACGACTTCGCGGCCTTTGTCCGCCCATTTGTGGAGACAGCTCTCGCCGACAATCGCAAAGTCATCTATATGCGATTCGCTGGCCACAAGCCGCTACTCGAAAAAACATCTGGCATCCAGGTATATAATCTCGACGCAAGCTCCGGCTTCGAGTCGTTCTCCACACAGGTGCACGGCATAATCTCTGAGCAGGGTATCGGCGCCTACTACGTCTTCGACTGTCTCTCGGACCTGCTCGGCGCCTGGGCCACGGATATGATGATTGGCAATTTCTTTATGATTACCTGCCCATACCTGTTTGAGCTTGACACCTTTGCCTATTTCGCACTGCTTCGTAACAGCCACTCGTTCAAGACCATCGCCAGAATCCGCGAAACCACCCAGCTTCTGCTCGACCTGTATAATCTCGACGGCCGATACTACCTGCACCCGCTGAAGGTATGGAAACGCTACTCACCTACGATGTTTCTGCCGCATCTAAAAAAAGGCGATAACTTCCTCCCGATAACCAGCAGCGTCGATGCCAGCCGGCTGTTCTCCCGGATATCCGACCAGGGCCTGCAGCCCGCCGCCAGGGGGCTGGATTACTGGGACCGCCTGTTCCTTCGCGCACAGGAATTGTCCGAGCTTGCAGATACTTCCGAACAGGATAAGCAGAAAACCGTCGAACATTTGTGCTCGGTAATGATTGGCAGGGAAAAAAGAATCTTGGAGCTGGCGAGGAAACATCTGTCACTCAAAGACCTGCTCGATATCAAAGACCGCTTAGTCGGAACCGGGTTCATCGGCGGCAAGGCGGTGGGTATGCTTCTGGCCAACAGCATCATCTCAAATAATTCCTCGCTCGGCCTGGCGGGCAACCTCGAACCACACGACTCTTTTTACGTCGGCAGCGACGTATTCTATACCTACCTCGTCGAGAACAACTGCTGGAAGCTGCGAATGGAGCAAAAGACAAAACAGGGCTATTTCAAGGTCGCACCCGAAATAAGGGAAAGAATCCTGAAAGGCCGATTCCCCGACCAGATTCGTGAGCAGTTCCAGCAAATGATAGAGTACTTCGGCCAATCACCAATCATCGTCCGCTCGAGCAGCTTACTCGAAGACGCCTTCGGCAACGCCTTTGCAGGTAAATACGTGAGTCTTTTCTGCGCCAATCAGGGCAGCCCCGAACAGCGCTATGCCGAGTTCGAAGACGCCGTCCGGCAGGTCTATGCAAGCACAATGGGCGAAGACGCCCTCGCTTATCGGCTTCAGAGAGGTCTCGACCAGCAGGATGAACAAATGGCGCTGCTTGTCCAGCGAGTCTCCGGCTCATATCGCGATAATTTCTTCTTTCCTGATTTGGCGGGCGTCGGAATTTCCTACAACACTTTCGTCTGGAATCCCGACCTCGACCCCAAAGCCGGGATGCTGCGACTGGTCCTCGGACTGGGGACCCGTGCCGTCAACCGCGTCGAAGACGATTATCCACAGACAATCGCGCTGGACGCGCCGCTTCTGCGACCGCTGGCGGATATGGAGGATATCAGAAGGTTTTCCCAGCACCAGGTGGACCTCCTGGATATCGAGAACAACTGCCTCAAATCCGTGCCGCTTCAGGAACTGCTCAATAAGAAACTCGATATCAATGTCGACCTGCTGGCGATAGCCGACCACCAGATGTCCGCAAGGGCAAAGCAGCTCGGACTCTCCCAGCCGCAATACTGGGTGCTGACCTTCGAGAAGCTGCTCAAAGAAACCGACTTCGTTGGGTATATGCAAAAGATTCTAAAATGCCTCGAAGACAATTACAAATATCCCGTCGATGTTGAGTTCACCGTAAACTTCACAAACGAAGGCAAGCTGATGATAAATCTTCTTCAGTGCAGGCCGCTGCAAACCAAAGGCAAACCCCGGCGCGCCGGGGTCAAAATTCCCGCCAACGTCGAATCGGACAAGCTGCTGTTTCTCTGCCACGGATATTTTATGGGCGGCAGCATTTCTCTCGACATCAAACGAATAGTATTCGTCGAGCCGAAGGCATACGAGGCGCTATCCATCACGCAGAAATATGATGTCGCGCGCACTATCGGTGCACTGAACAAGCAAACCGACCGCAGACAAGACACAGGCCTTCTTCTGCTCGGCCCCGGCCGATGGGGAACAACTACGCCGTCGCTCGGTGTGCCCGTAAGCTTTTCGGAAATCAACAACGTATCGGTGCTCTGCGAGCTGGCCTGCGAAGGAACCAACCTCGTTCCCGATTTGTCATTCGGCACGCATTTCTTTCAGGACCTCGTCGAGACCGACATCTTTTACGTCGCGATTTTCCCAAGCCACAAGGGTTTTGCCTTCAACGAAAAATGGTTCACCTCCCAACCGAACCGCCTCACCGAACTTTTACCAGAAAAGGCAAAATACGCCGACGTGCTCAAGGTAATCGACTTGCCCAGCTCAAAGGTCCGCATCGTTGGCGACGTCATCAGCCAGCAGGTAATGTGCTTTTTGACGTGAAAATCTTAATCCCGTCTGGCTATTACTCGTCGTAAGCCGCGACGCGAAATAATCGGAACACCCAGGCCGAGAGGAAAAAGCGTGGCAAGCCGTGTTATTGGCCTGAAAACCGATTTTCCTGCATATAAAAAGTGGTTCTCACCACTAAAAAAGACAAGATGGACTTGCATTTTGCCGATGAGATTCGTATAATTCCTATGGAATCACGATGAGAGGCTATCCAATGGGTTTCGTCCCTGCGGCAATGCCTCTTTTTTTTATGGCTTGCGGTATTCCAATTTGCCCCTGAGGTTGTTCATAAAAACCACATCCATCGGGACAAACTCTCTCAAAAGCGATGAAAACTTTTGCCGGTTGGGGATAATAAGCTTTTCAAGCTTATGTCTGTCTCTGAGATACTTTATCAGGCAATGAAAGTCACCGTCGCCGGAGACAATAACGGCCTTTTCGTAGTTTGGGTATTCAATCATAGCGTGCAACACAAGCTCCGCATCGACGTTGCCCTTTACCCTACCATCGCTTAAAACCAGCGTCGGCTTGAAAATCAGGATATAGCCCTGCTGCTGTAAAGCGGTGTAAAGATTCTGGTTTGTGGGCAAATAACCAATAAACAGAAACGCTCTGGCCACACCATATTTATCGGCAAGGTATATTCTGAAACGCCCGAAATCAAGCGTCCAGCCCTGGTCCCGTATGGCAAGGTTAAGGTTCTGACTGTCGATGAATGCGAAGTTATTTCGGATTTTGTTCATCTAAAGGCGGCTATCATTATGCTCTTTAGCAGGTGACAGTCAAGAAAAAACGTGTCTG
>Ga0315551_10000342_pt1 | contig 37422 bp, 31 predicted proteins | sample SalMarSW160290MG_FD_203678 | JGI IMG/M metagenome (GOLD analysis project Ga0315551, IMG submission 203678) | Salt marsh sediment microbial communities from the Plum Island Ecosystem LTER, Massachusetts, United States - Salt Marsh Sediment SW1602-90 ...
TAACGTGGATCACATCGCCTTCTTTGATCAGATTTTTCAGGTCCCTTGTCTTGGTCCAAGCGATATCTGAGTTATCTAATTTCCCCTGATAATCCTTGATTTTCACGGTGGCTTGCCGGCTGGTAATCTCCAAAACAACTGCCTCAACAATCTTTCCCTCCTCGAGTGAGGGCTTAAGCCAAGTGAAGAAAAATTTCTCGTCGATGTCTTCAAGACTCTCCTTGCCCTCTTCCAGCAAATTCCTTTTGTCCTTTCTCCATCCCTGCCTCTTATCCAGAATTCGCAGTCCATTCTTGATTGCCTCTTCGGCACACCTCTGAAAATCTGGATTCAGGGTAGTATAAACTCGCAGTCCCCCACGATAAAGGGCTTCTGATCCGTAATTTTTTTCCAGGTACTTCCGGACTTCTTCCTTGAAATAGGCTGCAAATTCAGAATCCGCCCGATGCAAAGGGAGCACATCGAGAGGCTTGGCTTTGGCTTCTTCTCCTTCTTCTTCAGTGATACACCCCTCTTCTACCATACGATTGATGACATGGTTGCGGCGACGGAGCATCAGATCAGGATTGTCGTAAGGGGAATAAAGAGAAGGCCCTCTTAAAATGCCGGCGATCATGGCCGATTCTTCCAGATTCAGCTCTGAAGCCTTTTTATCAAAATAGAGTTGGGCCGCAGCTTCCACTCCGTAAGCCCCATGACCAAGATTGAACTGGTTACAATACATGGTCAGAATCTCTTCTTTGGAATATCTCTTCTCGATCTGGAGGGCTAGCAGCACTTCTTTGAATTTCCGCCGGAGGGTTTGCCTGCGGTGCAGGAAGAGGGCCCGGGCCAGCTGTTGACTGATGGTGCTTCCTCCATGAAGTCTACGTGGAGTGAAGATGAGCCTCATGTCTTCTTTAACAGCCCGTAAGAGTCCGCGAAAATCAATCCCCCCATGCTTAAAAAACCGAGGATCTTCGGTTGCAATGATGGCTTCCTTTAAAACTTCAGGGATCTCCTCATAGGGAACCTCGATTCTCTTTTCAATGGCATACTCGCCTACGACATCTTCATTATCAGCAAAAATATAAGTAATAGTGCTCGGCTCAAACTCTTCAAGCTGGGCAATGTCAGGGAGGTTGCGGAGGATGGCTATGTAGGCTCCAAGCATGGTTCCCAGCACGCAGACAGAGCCAACGAGAAAGACTACCAGAGCAGTCTTGATGATCTTTTTCCTGGTGGGCTTTCCTATCTTCCTAATTTTCAGGACTAGTTTCTTCTGAATAGCCATGAAATAGAAATATACCAGAAATAAGATTGAATGCAAAGCAGAGGGCGATTAATTTGAAGCCACTCTATTTATATAATCAAGGACGACTTCCTCTATCTCCCTGCTGATGTCCTGTACAGGACGCATTCCGTTGATATGGAATATATTTTTACCTTTGATACGCCTGAATATCTCCCTCACTTTGACCAAATACTCTTCCTTCTCAAAAAGCATGTCTTTCTTCTTGCGATTCTCTATGCGTTTCAAACCTTTGGAGGCTTCCACATCCAGGATAAAAACCATATCGGGTCTTACGGCAAACTTCTCATTATCTCTCCGTATTCTTTCTGGATTGATGCCCCGCGCTCCTTGGTAGGCCATGGTGGAAAAATAATATCTATCCAGGATGACCGTTTTCTTCTGCCGAAGAGCGGGTTTCAAATTTCTCTCCACGTTGTCCTTTCGGTCTTTCTGAAAAAGCTCCAATTCTTCTTGAGGAGAAAGAGAAGCGTCAATCAAAGCTTTCCTTTTAATGAGATGTCCCCACTTACCCCTAGAAGGCTCCTGGAAATAGACAGCATCCACTCCTTTCTTCTGAAGATTCACCTTAAGAATTTCGGCCTGAGTTGTCTTTCCTGAGCCATCGATACCTTCAAAAACAATCAAAAATCCTTGTCTCAATTTCATCTGTTGCGCCCCTTGTTCACCTATCTGTTCACCCAATCATGCTCTTCTTGTTTCTCTAACCTTCAAGATTATACCAGCAACTCATGATAAGAGGAAGAAAAAGAGACTAATCATATAGCATTTCCGTAGTGATTTTGGGAACAGTTAGGTAAGCTGATGAGGAAGTCATCCGGAGGCGAGCGGGCATGGTTCCTCTCCATCCTCGCTGGGGAAAATTCGCGGGCTGACGAATCAGCTTACCTGACTGTTGATAGTTTGGCGAGGATGGAGAGGAACCGACGCTTTTATTAGCTATCACGAAAATGAAGATGCTTCCGATTAAATTGTTTCCTGGTCACACTTTATGCAACCTTTATCACTTCTATGAGTTACTAATATGTTGGCTCATTGAATTTTCACAACAAGTGTGTTAGTTTATAATCTAGATTAGAGGAGGCCTGGAAATGAAAAAAATCCTACTCGTAGCGCTCATCAGTTTCTTCCTGGGAATATTTTTAGCAGGACTCATTTTCGTCTATTTCCCTGAAAAGAATGCTCCTGAAGCCAACTCACAGGAACCTTTTTCTACTGCTTTCGCCTCCAATCTCTATGCCTCTGCTCTTCAATCAAATCCAAGAGCGGATTTTGTGAAAATCGTGGATATGGTTGGCCCTGCGGTGCTAAAAATTGAGGCTGAAAAAGTGGAGAAGCGAAGAACCATCGGTTTCAGCGATGAATGGCCTTTTGAAGATTTCTGGGATAGATTCTTTGGCACTCCCCGGGAAAGAGAACAGGAGTTCCGGCAAACCGCTTATGGAACAGGCTTATTCATAAGCCCGGATGGCTACATACTAACCAACAATCACATCGTCGAACATGCCATAAAAGTGACTGTTTTTTCAATCAACAAAGAGGAATATAAAGCAAAAATCATAGGTACTGACGGCAGGACTGATCTTGCCCTGCTCAAAGTGGAAGGGAAGAATCTTCCCTATGCCCGGCTGGGCGATTCGGCTCAGCTTAAGGTGGGAGAATGGGTTCTGGCCATCGGAAATCCCCTGGGAATGGAGCACACCGTCACTGCAGGGATAATAAGCGCCAAAGGACGCCAACTGGCAGGAAGTCTAAACGTTCCTGAATACCAAGATTTTATCCAGACAGATGCCGCTATCAACCGAGGAAACAGTGGGGGCCCCCTGGTGAATATGGCTGGAGAAGTAGTTGGAATCACCAGCAATATCCTCTCACCCACTGGAGGCAGTATTGGAATCGGCTTTGCCATACCCTCGAATCTAGCCGACAAAGTAGTTAAACAGCTCAAGGAGAAAGGGAGAGTGGTGCGTGGATATCTAGGAGTTCAAATCCAACCGATTACAGAAGAAGAGAAGAAAGTCCTCGGATTAAAAACTACCAAAGGAGCGCTGATCACAGGAGTGGAGCCTGGTTATCCCGCAGAAAAAGCAGGATTGAAGCGTTATGATCTGATAGTTGAAGTTAACGGAGAACTCGTGGAGGATCCTAATGATCTGAAGTTTAAGATTGCAGAAATTCTTCCCGGAACGGAAGTCGATGTCAAAGTCATCAGAGATGGTAAGGAAAAAACATTTAAAGCAAAACTTGTTGAACTGGAACCTGAAGAAGAGCAAGAAATGCCCGCTCCCTCTGGGAAGGATTTGGGATTTTCTGTGACTGAATTAACACCCCGTGTGGCCAGACGTCTCGGACTGCAAACAGAAGAAGGGCTCCTCATCAGCGAAGTCCGCCGATACAGCGAGGCAGAAAGGCAAGGAATCAGAAAATATGATATTATTCTGGAGGCGAATCGTAGAAAGATAGAAAGCATAACAGACTTAGAGGACATCTTAAAGAAATTGGAGTCCGGAGACGCGCTCATGCTTCTCATCAGAAGAGAAACCAATCGGGAGTCAGCAGAATTTATAATAACCCTGAGGATTCCCTGAATGAAATTCATCAAAGTCCATTCTCTGGGAAACGACTTCCTGATCATCGATCTCCTTAAGAGAAAACGTCTTGCCGAAATAGGTGAACTTGCTCAGCGTGTCTGTGACCGCCATACAGGAGTAGGAGCAGATGGACTGCTCCTTATTTCCGTCAGGAACAAGAAAGAAGGCCTGGTCAATTTCCGCATCTTCAATGCAGACGGAACCGAGGCTGAAGTCTCAGGAAATGGCCTCCGCTGTGCCGCTGCCGCCCTTTATTACCAGAAAAAAACCGACTCCCCTTCTATTGTGTTCTCCACAACCGCCGGGGAGAGAGAGTGTGACCTCATCGAGTGGAAAAAAAATCTCTTCTTACTGAAAATTGATATGGGAAAACCTCGCCTCAAATCCGAAGAAATCCCTTTCGATGACGGAACCTCACACAACAAAATCATCGATTACCCCCTTTCCATCAATCAAAAGATTTACCCTATCACGGTCGTCTCCCTGGGGAATCCCCATTGTTCTATCTTTGTTGACCGCTTCCCCTCCCGGCTCGAATGGCACCAATTGGGGCGAGAAATCGAATCACACCCCTTCTTTCCTAAAAGAACGAATATCGAATTTATCAGAGTCCTGAACAAGAAAGAGATTGAAGTGCTCTTCTGGGAAAGAGGAGTGGGAGAGACGCTCTCTTCCGGAAGTGGTGCCTGCGCCGCTGCAGTGGCTTCCATCCTGAAAAATATGACAGGGAAAAAGGTTAAGGTAAAAACGAGCATGGGAAACCTGACAGTGGAGTGGAAGAAAGAGGAAATCTATCAGACAGGCCCTTCGGAGATCGTCTTTGAAGGGAATTTTCTCTCTTAGCAGCCCTCCTGATAAAACTTAAGTATCAGAAAGAAAAAGTAACTCCCATTCCGATGACATCCACGTTGAGGTTGTATCTCTCCACGAGAGGGAATCCGTACTGAGTGGTGGTCTTTTCCCTCTCCTTCCCTTGAGCATGGATATAGACAAAATCTATCTGGGTTCTCCCTGTTCTGTACCCAATTCCTCCGATAAGGCTGACTTTATTCACATCGATGTTTGTGGGACTGAGATTTTTTTCAGGGGAAGCATAACGGTCGAATCCCAATCCACCGCGAAGGGCGATTCCTCCAGGGATGACATATTCCAGACCAGCATGCAAAATCAAAATATCATCAAAATTCATGTCCTCAAGTTCCCTGATATCACCCATGACAGGAACATTCTTGATTGTTTTTTCCACTTCATCCAGGGCTGACCACATGGTATACTGGGCTCCCGCTGTAAGCACAAGATTGTCAGCCACTCTATAGGAAAATCCTAACTCTAAATCCCAGGGAAGCTTAAATCTTGTCTCAGAATCGAGTTTAAGGTTGAGTATTCCAAGACCTGGAATGGAGGAGGTTATGGATGTTTTCCCCGAAAGATTCATGTTAGTAGGCCCTCTGACGCTTAATCCAATACCTATTCTTTCTGATGGTCGATACATCAGGCCAAAACCAGCTGTAATGGAAGAACCTCTCTCCTCACTGCTTATGGGGCCTAACCCTTCCATCTCAGTTTCCAAATCTAATATTCCCCGATAAAAATTCAGGTTTATCCCCACTGATAGCTTCTCACTAACCTGATAGGCGACGGTGGGAGTTAAAGAGATGACAGCCATATAGGATTTAAGAGGAACACCCAGATCTGCTTTTTTCCAATCCACTCCTGCGCCTGCGTAGGGAACATAAGCCCCAAAACCAATGGTTATTCTCTCGTTCATCCTGTAGGTGAAAAAGATTTGCGGAAGAGCACTGTTGAATTTACTTTGCGCATTGACACCCAGGTTTGTGGTGAAGTCGTGAGTGGGCCAGATATAGAATCCATCCACGGAAAAATTGAAGTTTTCATTCTGAAAAACAACACCTGCTGGGTTGTAGTAAATCGCACTGGGGTCATCCGCCAAGCCCACGAAAGCCCCTCCAAGAGCCATGGCTCTTGCGCCCATCAATGTGTTGTTCCATCCCCCTGCCCAGAGTCCAGAAACCATCATAAAAAAGGCAAGTCCAAAGATCAAAGGACAGCGTTTCATGAGTCCCTCCTTATTCCAAGGTATTTGGACCTCGTATGTTTAATATGAATTATAAAATTTTGCTGTTTTTGTCAATCTTTTACAGGAAAAAGTAAACACCTCCATTTCCATGATAGCTAATGATGAGGGATATAATCAGTCACAGCGCCGGTTCCCCTCCATCCGAAGCCAATGAAGGAGAGTGGGAGGATCTTGGCAAGGATGGATAGGAACCGGCGCTTCACTACTTAACTGGATGAAATATCTTCACTCATCACGGAAATGGAGGTGTCCATAGGGATAATGAAGGATCGTTCGTGGAATGATTGCAGAGTCAGAAATGCTGGTACCCTTTTATCTCCAACAGCCTTCTTTTTCCTCGCCTGTCGATAAGATGGATTTTCTTTCCCTCCCTCATCAGGCCGATGTAGGTTATTGGGTATTTTTGCTGCAGTCTACAGATAGATTTAATTTTTCGTGTAGGAACCGTGAAAAGAAGCTGGTAATCTTCCCCGCCATGGAGAGCAAAATCAAAACACTTTCTCTGCCAGATGTGCAATTCAGGCGAAAGAGGCAAGTTCCGCTCGTAGATCTCTGCCCCGCATCCGCTTTCCCGGCAGAGATGGGATAGATCAACAGATAAACCATCGCTGAGATCGATCATGGAAGAAGCAAGCCTCCATCTTGAGAGATCCTGTCCGAGGGCTAGTGGAGGAAGTGGATCCAAAAAAGCCTTGAGCAGAGGATCAGCTTTCTTATCCTTACCTAAACTGTGGCCTTTCCTGAGAAGAAGAAGGCCCTGTTTAGCATTTCCCAGTGTGCCTGAAACAAAGAGATGGTGACCAGGCTTGGCTCCGCTTCTCTTGATGATAGTCTCCCCTTCACCGATGAGTGTCACAGAGATGGTGATCTTTCTTGCCTGAGAGATATCCCCTCCCACAAGGGCTACACCGCTCTCCTGGGCTGCAGATTGAAAGCCCGAAAAAAATTCCTCCAGCCATCTCCTCTCAGATCCTGAAGGCACTCCCAATCCCAGAAGAGCGTATCTGGGCTTCCCCCCCATGGCAGCGATGTCGCTGAGGTTGATGTTCAGGCTTTTTCGACCCAAGAAATAAGCGGGCTGGTGGGAAGTGATGAAATGAACATCCTCGATCAGTAAATCCTTGGTGTAGATGAGTTGTATTTTCCCGACTTTGACAACAGCCGCATCATCTCCAATACCCAAGACAAGGCCAGGGCGTTTTTTGGAAAAGTCTTTTCTGATAGCTGAGATCAGTTCGCCTTCGCTTAATCGTTTAAGTTTCATTCGAGGGCTTTGTCGAAAACCTCTTTGACCTCTTCTACAAAGATAAATTTCATCTCTTTCTTGATCTTCTGGGAGATATCGATCAGATCTTTCTTGTTTGGCTTGGGTATGATAATCTTCTTCACCCCAGCTCTTTGGGCAGCCAAGACTTTCTCTTTTATCCCTCCCACAGGGAGAATATTTCCTCTTAAGGTGATTTCTCCGGTCATGGCCACATCCCACTTTACTTTCCTTCCTGTGCAGATGGAAATGAGAGCAGTTGCGATAGTGATTCCAGCCGAGGGCCCATCCTTGGGAATAGCACCTTCCGGTATATGCACGTGGAAGTCATTGGTGGAAAATATCCTGTCATCAATACCGAATTCCTCGGCATGAGCCCGCGCAAAGCTCAAAGCAGCCTGTGCAGACTCCTTCATCACATCGCCCAAAGAACCTGTCAGCGAGAGAATTCCTTTGCCTTTCATCCGGGAGGCCTCGACGAAAAGGATATCCCCTCCAGTCACTGTCCATGCCACTCCAGTGGCCACACCCACTTGATCCTTATGTAAGACTTGATCTTTGAATATCTTGGGAGGACCAAGATAACTCTCTATATTCTTGGAGGCAATCCTGGTTTTGTCTTTCTTGCCTTCGGCTACTCTCCGGGCCACTTTCCGGCATACAGAGGCAATCTCCCTTTCCAGATTCCTGACTCCTGCCTCTCTGGTATACAGTGAAATAATCTTTTTGATAGCCCCTTTGGTGAAAGAGATGAGCTTCGGATTGAGAGCATTCTCCTTTATCTGTTTGGGAATCAAATGGCGAAAAGCGATCTGAAGCTTCTCCTCCTCGGTGTAACCGGGAAGGTGCAGGATTTCCATCCTGTCTCGAAAGGCAGGCTGAATGGGATCCAGGATGTTTGCGGTGGTGATGAACATGACCTTGGAGAGGTCAAACGGCACTCCAAGATAGTGATCGCGGAAAGCATAGTTTTGTTCTGGATCCAAAACCTCAAGAAGCGCAGAGGAAGGGTCACCCCTGAAATCCGCACCGATTTTGTCCACTTCGTCCATCATGAACACGGGATTATTCGAGTGGCAGCGCCGCAACTCCTGAATGATCTTCCCCGGCATGGCTCCCACATATGTGCGTCTATGGCCTCTTATTTCTGCTTCATCATGCACGCCTCCCAAGGAAATGTGGACGAATTTCCGTCCCAAGGCTCTAGCTATGGAGAGACCGAGGGAGGTTTTCCCCACTCCTGGAGGTCCAACAAAACAGAGGATGGGACCTTTTATCCTCTTGGAAAGCTTCTTGACTCCAAGGTATTCCACGATCCTCTCCTTTACTTTTTCTAATCCATAGTGGTCTTCATCGAGAATCGTTAAGGCCTTGTGAAGATTAAGGTTGTCCACTGTGGTTTTATTCCAGGGAAGATCGAACATCCAGTCCAGATAATTACGGACAACGGCTGTCTCTGCCGATTCAGGATGCATGCGGGAAAGACGGCTGATCTGCTTTTCCAGTTCCTCCTTAACATCGCTGGATACTTTGAGTTTCTTCAATTTTTCTTTATAGCCTTTGATCTCCTCCTGGATTTCACCGTCCTCGCCGAGTTCTTTCTGGATAGCTTTCATCTGCTGGCGGAGAAAGTACTGTTTCTGAAGCTTTTCCATCTCTCCTTTGGCCTCACTTGAGATCTTCGACTGAACATCCAGAAGTTCAAGCTCCTTGGTCAGAAGCTCGTAGACTTTCTTTAACCTTTTGACAGGATCATCTAATTCCAATATCTCCTGAGCCTCTTTGACCTTCAATTCCAGGTTAGCCGCAGCCAAATCAGCCAGCCTTCCCGGCTCTTCCACGTTGGTGGCGATTATCAAAACCTCAGGCGCAATGTTCTTTCCCAGAGAAGAAGCCTTATCCAACCCGGAACGCACGTTCCTGATCAGAGCTTCAGTCTCGATGGTCTTTGCTGCCTCCTCTGGCTCATGGATGATTTCCACTTTGGCTGAATAGAAAGGCTTATTTTCCTCAAGATTCTTGATTCCAGCTCGGATCAATCCCTGGGCAAGGATTCTGATCCTTCCATCAGGTAGCTTGAGCATCCTCATGATCAAGGCGACAGTTCCCACCTCATAGACATCTTCCCTTTTGGGCTCCTCAATTTCCATGTTCTTCTGGGTCAGAAGAAGAATCATCCGGTCAGAAGAAAGAGCCTTGTCGATGGCATGCTTGGATTTTTCCCTGCCCACGAATAAGGGGACGACCATGTAGGGAAAAACCACGATATCCCTGAGCATGAGTACAGGCAATTCCTTGGGGATGTGAAGCTTCTGGTTACTTTCTCCAGTAATATCTTCGAATTGATCTGTATCGTTGTTGTTAATGTCCATTTCTCTTCTCCTTCTCTATTCCTGTGCTTTATGGATTTTCACCACGACCTCTTTTTCTCTTTCTCGTTTAAACTTTTTCAAAACGATCCTTAAAACACCGTTCTGGAGGGAAGCTTTTGCCTTATCGGGGATAACTATACTGGGGAAAAAGATGTAGCGTCGGAAATGCCCATATTCTCGTTCCAACCGAAGGAATTTCTTCCTTCCCGGGGATAATTTCTCTCCTTTTACACCGCTTATTTCCAGCCGATTGCTGTGAAGCAGGATGTTGATATCCTTCTGGGCTACCCCGGGAACTTCTATCTCTACCAGGATCTCATCTTGCTTTTCGGATATATCCACACAGGGAACCCAAATTTCATCCAGCCCGAAGATTTCTCTCTTCTGAAAAAAAACCTCGGCCGCGATACGGTTAATTTCGGCTTCGATTTTTTCGGTTCTTGAGATTGGCTTTATCTTTTTGACCATCGAAAGGCAGACTTATTTCTCTTTGAGAAGCTTCTCTAACTCCTGCTTGAATTCCAGAACATCCTTGAATTCGCGGTAGACAGAGGCAAATCGCACGTAAGCAACTTTATCCAGAGCTTTGAGCTTTTTCATCACTAACCGTCCAATCTCAGATGCATTCATCTCCTTTTCAGGGCGATCCTGAAGTATCGTCTCCACCTCTTCCACGATCTCCTCAAGCTTGGAGACGGGAACAGGCCTTTTCTCGCAGGCCTTCAGCATGCCTCGCAAGAGCTTCTGGCTATCGAAAGGCTGGCGTTTTCCGTCCTTCTTAACCACCATATAGGGGATTTCTTCGATTTTTTCATAGGTGGTGAATCGCCTCTCGCAGGAAAGACATTCTCTTCGACGGCGGATTCGGAGTCCATTCTTGCTTTCCCTGGAGTCGATGACTTTACTTTCTGGATGATCACAAAAAGGACATCTCATAGTTCAGCTTCCTCTCCTAATTTCTTCAATTGAAACAGTGAAATTCCCTCTTTCCATAATATAGCATAACCCAACAGACAAGTCACCACCAGCTGAATTGCATGAACCATGATGGTCATACTTACGGCCAGGTTGGCATCGATGTGAAAGAGGGACGTTAAACCAAGTTTGCTGAAATAGTGGAATCCCCCCACCATCCCTGGGGTAGGAATTGAAGCGCCGACCATGGTGAGAAAAACATACGGAAAGAGGAGAAAGTAAGGGACATAAATATTATAAGCAAAGAAGAATATCCAATAATAAAAAATGATTCCCAGCCAGACGACAAAGGATAATCCGATATAGGCAAAAAGATTGCCGAAGGAGTGAAAAAATTTCAGCCCTTCGACGAATTCATGGAATATATTGAGAATTCTTTTTGAAATTCTTTCAGGAAAGGGCCTCAGCAGGAAAGAGAAGACCGAGAAGGTTTTTTCTCTGAAAAAATACAAGGATAGGGCGATGATGAGCATGACAGAGGCAAAAGCAACTCCCACAAAACCCCAGAGGTAAAGACTTGAGTAGGCCTCGGCATCAGCATGGAAAAAGGAGGAATAGAGAGGCTTGGCAATGAGAAAAATCCCTAACAAAAAGCACATGGTGAAAATGTCGAAGATTCGCTCAACCACGACTGTTCCCAAGACAAATCCTTTTCTTATGTTCTCCTTTTGAGCCAGGTATATGGGCTTGACCAGCTCACCGAGCCTTCCCGGGAAGATTAGAGTGACCGTGAAACCGACTGCGTTCGCAGCGAATCGATTGAATAATCTGGTCCCTTTTTTCTCATGCCTGAGGAGAAGTTCCCATCGGATCGCACGAGTGAAGAGGTGAAGGGGGACAAGGATGATGATGAGGACGAATAATCTAAGGTTGACGTCTGTGAGATATCCGAAAACTTCTTTCCAATCCACACTCCGGAAGAAAAAATAGAGAAAAACAACAGTGAGAAAGAAGATGATGCCCAGGCGAAGGATGTTCTTCTTCATTTTTTAGTCGGAAATCTTATCATCATCCCCATACCAAGTCAATAAATGTCGCCATCCATCGGGGGCAGGTTTGCATAAGCTACATAACTTAAAAAAATCAACGAAGCAGTGAGGAGTAAACCGCCTCCTCAATACCTAGCTGCACAGAATATCTTCACTCCTCAAGGCCATGGAAATGCGAATTGGATTAGCAGCAAGCCTCAAGGTTGAAAAAGAAGCTGTTATTTATTATCATTTCTAACTAGCTGGGAAGTCGTCCAATGGCAGGACACATGACTCTGGATCATGGAATCGGGGTTCGAATCCCTGCTTCCCAGCCACTCCTGTTAGCCTAGTCTTCCCCTGGGAAATTAACGAAATTTCGGCTCCACTAATCTTCTCATTGTTAAACAAATGTAGGCGATTATAAACAAATTTCGTCACCAGAATATCACGCAAACGTCACAATCGTTTTGGCGATCTTAGTCAAATCTGATGACATCCTGTAACAAATGGGGAGAAGTCTGCTTCCCGTTCAATTGACATAACATTCGCTGCTATGATAATAGTTACAATAGCATAGACAGGGATAAAGTGAGCTTCAAGCGAGAATCTTTCTGTCATTCTAGCAAAACGGGGTGAAAATGGCAGTTAAATGCCCTAAGTGTCAAACTGATAATCCTGATACATCTAGCTACTGTGCTGACTGCGGCACTCAATTAATCCAGCAAAAGGATACCCCTGCCGTTACAAGAACACTCGAAACGCCCTTTCCACAGCTTAGCCCCGGAACATCTTTGGCTAATAGATATGAAATCATTAGAGAGCTTGGTAAGGGAGGAATGGGAGAAGTCTACCTTGCAGAAGACACCACTCTGAAACGTCAAGTGGCCATCAAGGTTCTTCCTCAACAATATGCCCTGGACAAGGAGCGACTGACTCGTTTTGAGAGGGAAGCAAGGCTATTAGCGTTACTTAATCACCCTAACATTGCAATCATTCATAGTCTTGATAAGTTCGACGGTCAGCAGTTTCTGGTAATGGAACTAGTAGAAGGCGACACTCTAGCAGAGCGATTGAAGAAAGGACCTTTACCAGTAGATGAAGCACTTGAAGTGTGTCGACAGATTGCAGAAGGGCTGGAGTCGGCCCATGAGAAGGGAATCATCCACCGGGACCTTAAACCGGGAAACATCAAGATCACTCCGGGGGGCAAGGTAAAAATTCTCGACTTTGGACTGGCCAAGGCTTTTCATGAGGAGCCTGAAGCGGCCGATCTCTCCCAGTCCCCGACTCTAACAGATCGGATGACCCAGCCTGGTATGATATTAGGGACTTCATTCTACATGAGTCCGGAGCAAGTCAGAGGGAAGGTAGTAGACAAGCGCGCAGATATCTGGGCATTCGGATGTTGTCTTTATGAAGCACTGACTGGTAAGATTGCTTTCTTAGGAGAAACAATCTCCGACTCCATCGCTAGGGTGCTTGAACGGGAGCCGGATTGGGATGCTTTACCCGAGGCCACTCCGGGGCAGATTCGTGTTCTTATACAGCGATGTTTGCGAAAGGACCCGAAGAGACGGCTTCACCACATCTCCGATGCCCGGATCGAGATCGAAGACACTCTGGAACAGACCTTGCAGCTGCCGTCCTCGCTGGCGGCAACACAACACTGGATGTTACGTCGGCCCTTGAGAGTATGGAGTCTATTGGTTTTTGCGATTATCGCCACGGCGGTCACGGTCTGGATCTTGAAGCCTCCACTCCGCCTTCATGCGCCCTCCTCCACTTCCTTGGGGATCATCCTTCCACGAAACCAATACCTCGTGACGGGATTTGCCTCAAACGTTGCCATTTCTCCTGATGGAAGAAACTTGGTCTACGTTGGTGGAAGCAGTGGTCTAAGTCTTCGTCGCCAGCTCTACCTCCGAACGCTGGATAGTTTCACAGCCAACCCCATCCCGAACACCGAGGACGCCAGCGTACCTTTCTTCTCCCCCAATTGTCAGTGGGTGGGTTTCTTTGCCGAAGGAAAGCTCTGGAAGGTGCCCATCACGGGCGGTATGCCGGTGGCGATCTGCGATGCTGCAAGAATTTGCACGGGCGCAAGTTGGGGGGGGCAATGACACCATCATTTTTACTGTTTTTGGATCAGGACTCCTGCGAGTTTCAGCAAACGGAGGTCAGCCCGAAGAGCTGACTTCGCCAGATTTAGAGAGAGGAGAGCTGGGCCATCAGTGGCCACAGATTCTAGAGAAAGACAAGGGCGTTCTCTTCGGTATAGTCACATCCGAGGGGAGTGGGAGGATTGTCATCTTGTCTCCAGAGACGGGGGAACAGCGTGAACTCTTTGTAGGTAGCGACAAGGCACGCCATCTGCGCTCTGGCCACCTCGTATATGCTTACGAAGGGAGCATGTGGGCCGTCCCCTTTGATCTAGAAAAAATGAAATTGAACGGCTCCCCGATCCAGATTCTTGACGGAGTCAGCAGTCAGTTCACAGTCTCCGAAACAGGGTCGATCGTGTATGGGGCTAATCCGGCTGCCGAGAATACGCTGGTGTGGGTCGATCGCGAGGGGCAGGTGGCCCCGATCATAGATGTTCCGGGAAGTTATTGGACACCCCGCCTCTCGCCCGATGGACGACAACTCGCCTTCAATGGGGCGGGTGACATCTGGATTCTAGATTTGGAGCGGGGTACGCGGACCCGACTGACCGTTGAAGGACGCAACTACTGGCCTCTCTGGACTCCCGACGATTCCCGCATTTCGTTCGCATCCACAAGATCAAGGTCAATCGACATCTACTGGAAATCCGCGGACGGGAGTGGCGAGACGGAACCCTTGCTAATAAGAGATCCTTATCCTCAGATCCCTCTTTCATGGTCCCCCGACGGCCAGCATCTTCTTTTCACGGAGATCCATCCCAAGAGCCGTGGAGATATCTGGGTGTTGTCGTGTACACCTGATCACTCCATATCATCCGTGATCGCCACTAAATTCCACGAAAATTGGGCAGCATTCTCTCCTGACGGAGACTGGCTGGTCTACGACTCCAATGAGTCTGGACGGAGTGAAGTTTATGTGCAACCGTTTCCCGGTCCTGGAAAGAGGTGGCAAATCTCGCCTGATGGTGGGTCGTTTCCTGTTTGGTCGACTGACGGGACAGAGCTATTCTATCGCCAACGAGATGGCTGGATCATGAGCGTCGCAGTGGAGACTGAGCCGGTCTTCGTTGCCAAAGATCCACAGAGACTTTTTGAAGGGAGGTTCACCAGAAGTTTCGATGTCACATCTGATGGTCAGCGGTTCGTCATGACCCAAAGCGTAGAGGACTCTGGGGCCCTCGTAACCGAGTTACGTGTCGTCCTCAACTGGTTTGAAGAACTGAAACGCCTTGCTCCTACAGGGAAGTAAGAAGAAAACCAAAGCCATAGAGCGTCACAAGAAATTCCTCGACATCTGGAAAAACGCTGATTCTGGTATTGCTGATGTGGAGGATGCGAAAAAGAGGCTGGCTGGGTCGTAAAAATCGCCTTGATGTTCTGATAACTAAGTTTACTGTTTTCCTATCTTGATTGATGATATAAGGAAGCTTGAGAAACTGAGCAATTTCCCATCCCCAAGAAGGGAAGAAAATGAAAAATAGAATCATTACCCCTTTTTTCTTCATCGTTTTTTTGGGCTTTCAATTTCAATCCATAGCCCAGTTCACTCCGGAGGAACTGGAAGAAAGAGAAAAATGGGAAGAGTTCCTCAAAACTGCAGAGATAGTAGGATCTGAAGATATACCAGAGGGCGTTACAAAGCCGATTAGACTCTTCTTAAAAAAGGGCAAAGTAGAAGGAAGTGGTGCATGGAAGAAGGTCAAGGGCGTTAAGCAGGGATTCCTTGAGGGATGGCAGTATGAAATCGCTGCTTACGAGATGGATAAGCTTTTAGGATTGAACATGGTTCCCCCTACAGTTGAAAGAGAATTTAAAGAGGAAAAGGGCTCTCTTCAGTTTTGGATGGAATTTAAAATGAGCGATCTTGAAAGAATGGACCAGAAGATACAGATTCCCCCTTCCAAACTCGATAACTGGTCAAAAATGAAATATCTAATGAGGGCTTTTGACAGTTTGATCGCTAATGGAGATCGAACCCAGGAGAATATCCGCTATACCAAGGATTGGCGGATGATACTCATCGATCATTCCCGCAGTTTCCGTTTCTCCAAGAAATTCACAAAGAATCTTGTCTATGGAAAGAACGGTATCAAGGAACGCAAGTTATTCAGGATACTTCCCCGGGTTTTTGTGGAAAAGATAAGAACTCTGAACTTCGATAACATTAAAAAAGCTGTTGGTTCCTATCTGAAGGACAAAGAGATCGAAGCAATTCTCACCCGAAAGGAGCTTCTCTTGACAGAAATTGATGAAATGATAAAAGAAAAAGGTGAAGATAGAGTTTTGTATTAATGTATCATTTTATATAGCATTTCAGAAAATTTAATCGGAAAATCTTAATATAGAAGAGGAGGGATAAATGAAGATAAGATTCATTTTCTTTTTCACTCTCCTATTAGTCTTAGGATTTGGTTTTCAATCCATAGCTCAGTTCACCTCAGAGGAACTGGCAGAAAGAGAAAAATGGGAAGAGTTCCTTGAAACAGCTAAAATTGTCGGGCAGAAACAACAGAAAAGTCGAGAAGCAGTAACTGAACCTTGGGAACTGACCTTAGAAAAAAATGGGGTTACGAGAAAGGCCCTCTGGAAAAATGCAGAGGGCCGAATGGGGGGATTTATCGAGAACTGGAGATGGGAAATCGCTGCCTACCGGTTAGATAAGCTGTTGAGCTTGAACATGATCTCGCCGACAGTTGAAAGAAGGTTTATGGAACAGCGAGGTTCTTGTCAACTATGGGTGGATTATTGGATAAAAGCCACGCATAAAAATGAGAAGAAAATTAAAGTTCCCTCTTACAAAATCTTCTACTACAACAGGGCTACTTACTTGCGGTGGGCTTTTGATAACTTGATTGGCAATGCAGACCGACATGCGGGGAATATTTTCATAACAGAAGACTGGCGGATAATCCTTCCCGACCACTCCCGCTCTTTCCGGACATCCAATAAATTCACAAAAAATCTCATTTACACTGAGAAACATAAAGAAGGGCCAAAAGTTATGAAAGAGCTTCCCCGAGCTTTTGTCGAAAAATTGAAGTCCTTGAATTTTGAACTTATCAGGGATATTGTCGGAGAATACCTGACAGATAAGGAAATCGAAGCTGTCCTCCTCCGGAGAGAATTAATTCTTAAGGTTGTCGACGAACGTATAAAGAAGCTCGGTGAAGACAAAGTCTTGTACTGAAATTATTTTTTTGTTTTTGTTTACAAAGCTAGAGAGTTATGAGAAGTTCCTCGACCTATGGAAAGATGCTGATCCTGGGATCCCTAAGGTTGAGGATGCGAATAAGAGGCTGGCGGGATTGAAGAACCAATAGAAAAAAGCCATCGGATTTGGAATCCGTCGTTTTATGACCCTATACAATCATTATCTCAATTAATTTCAGTGAGTTAAACTAGTATGCATTTTAAATATTAGGTTTTTGTGACCAGATTGTGACCAGTATCTGAATTAGAGGGGAACATGACTCTGGATCATGGAATCGGGGTTCGAATCCTTGCCTCCCAGTCATCCTGATTTTCGAGATTTTCCCTGATTTCTAAGTCTTTTCTTGATTTGACTCTTTACACATGAATTGATATTCTTTTGGTAACCTGAACAAAAGGGTTGGCCATAACATCGGAAACTCCAATCGGCGATAACAAGAATAGATTCCAGCTTAGATTTCTTTGTTGCAACAACAGCTCGAATGAAGATGCTATCTATCAAAAAAATTTCTTCCAATACACAAATTTTGAGGAGGGGAAAAATGAAATTGGATGTCATCCGTTTGGGATGTGCTCTTTCGGCCGTCTGGGGATTAATCGTTCTTCTTGCAGGCATCACCAATCTCCTCTGGCCCGGGTATGCGGAGGAATTCCTGAAAATGATTGATTCCATATATCCTGGTTACCATTATGGCCTGTGGGGATTTGGAGGAGTGGCTGTGGCCACATTGTATGCGATTATCGATGGCTGGGTGATCGGAGTCGTCTTTGCCTGGCTTTACAATCTGTTTACTAAAAGACAAAGAGCATAGGCAATCGCTCCGCTTGAAGATCGGGCCCTACAGATTTTTTAGCTGAATATTTCGTCTTTTCATATTCTCGAGGACAAAGGGGTAGGCCTCCAGGACTTCAAGTTCCAGCTTAGGTTCTCTGGCATACTGACTGAGGAGCTTCTCCAATCGGTCAATTTCCTCTGGCGTAAAAAGATCTCTCATCAAGGCAGGCCAGACTCTAATCCCCGCCTCCTCCAATTTCTGAAGAGCAATCAGCGGATACTGAAAAAATTCCTTCTTGGCGCCGGTGATACGCTCAAAAGAGTTCTCATCGGTCCCCTTCAGGCACACTCTGATATTTAGATTGGGAAATCGCAATTTTTTAATCAAGTCGTTCCTGGCACCGAGGAAAAATCCGTTTGTCTCTAAGATAAAAATGACATGAGGCATGCTTTGAAAGATGCGATGAAGAACCATCCTTAAATGTTCAAACGACTTCTCTCCCAGAATAGGCTCGGCTCCGCTTATTCTGAACAGACGAAAAGCCTTTTTTCGGGCAATATGGAGGAGTTTTGAAGCCACCTGTTGGGGAGAATAGAAATCATTGAAACGCTGGGGATTGAGATTCCGGAAGTAATTCCAACAATAGGCACAGAGGAAAGAACAGCCAACAGCATCGGCTGTCGCAATTCCCCCATAATAGGGTGCAGGTCTGAACCTATGATACAACCTCTTCTCCCCTCTCATCACCATAGATTCTGCCTCTTCGGAACGCTTGAGAGGATCGAATGGGAATTTCAGCTCTTCTTCTGTCATTAGTGATGATCATTATAACCCAAAAAAAGGGCGGAGTCCCCCTTTTCATGCTTGCCGCATTTGCAAATGATGGATGACAATTGTATAAATTTCATATAAATGAGGTCGTCATGAAAAAATTGGTTTTTATCTTATCTCTCCTCATCTTTTTCATATCCCCGTCTCCTGCGGAGGATCAGAAAGGATTGATTCCCGCCTTTAAGATTGAGCATAATGCCCTCTCACTCGAGCGGCTGGCCCAACCCGGGACACCTTTTGATAAGGCAGGCAGAAAGTTTGCTATCCTAGGAGATGAGAGCGGCTCTTTCGAAGCCTGGGCCTATCCGCTCAAACTCCTGCGTAATTTTGAATTCTCCTTCTTGGTGGGAAGTTCCACACGCCTCATTCCGGCAAGAGATATCGTCCGTTATATCTCTGTCAACCCTGAAGCCACCGCATTGACCTACACCTATCAATCCTTCACCGTTGAGGCCATCTACATTACCCCATTGCAAGAATCTGGAGCGATGATTCTCCTTAAAGTGGATTCCACCACTCCCCTAACCATTGTCTGCGGATTCTTACCTGTACTACAACCCATGTGGCCGGCAGGCCTGGGTGGCCAGTATGCTTACTGGGATGACAAACTGAAAGCCTATATCATCTCTGAATCAACGATGAAAAATCACGGAATCATAGGCTCCCCGGCTTCCTCTGGAATCTCCTACACCCCTGCCCACATGCTCTCCGACACGCCGAATGAATTCAAAATCGAGATTCCAGATCCTGCCGTTGCTGCTCATAAATATATCCCCATATACATGGCAGGCGGAAAGGGCCCGAGAGATGAGGTCATTAAAGTTTATAATAAATTAATGAGCGATCCTGAAAAATTCTATAGAGAGAATGAGGCTTATTACAAGAATCTCAGCCAAAACACACTTCAAATTCAAACGCCTGATGAGAAGTTAAACCTTGCCTTTGAATGGGCAAAAGTGGCCTATGACAACCTGATCGTTGAGAATCCGGATCTCGGAAAAGGGCTGGTCGCTGGATTGGGAGCTTCTGGGACAAGCGGTCGCCCAGGCTTTGGCTGGTTCTTCGGCGGAGACGCCTTTATTAATTGTTTCAGCCTCTTGAGTTATGGGGCTTTTTCCACTGTACGGGATACTCTAGCTTTCAATCAGAAATGGCAGCGAAAAGACGGGAAGATGGCCCATGAACTCTCCCAGGCAGCCGGATACATCGACTGGTGGAACGATTATCATTATGGCTATATTCACGCAGATACAACGCCCTATTACATTGTCGCTATGCACGATTACCTCAGAATGAGCGGCGATGAGGCATTCATCAAAGAAAGCTGGGATTCGCTCAAGCGAGCTTATGAGTGGTGTCTGAGCACAGATGCTAACGGCGACGGGCTCATGGACAACAGAAAAGCCGGTTTAGGCGCCCTGGAGTACGGCGCCCTCACAGGGATCGAAACAGATGTTTATCTGGCTGCCATCTGGGCCCAAGCTGCCTATGCCATGCAGCACCTGGCTCGAATCGCAGAAGATAGAGCGTACGCAGAGAGAACGTTTCAAGACTATGAGAAGGCCAAGAAAGCATTCAACGAAAAATTCTGGGATAAAGAGAAGAAGTTCTACGTTTATGCGTTCAACGCAGAAGGAGAAACAGTCAAAGAAATCTCACCTTGGAATGCACTAGGCCTGATGTGGGGTTTGGGGACCCCAGAACGGAGTCTTCTCTCCTTTGAAAAACTTAACTCTTCAGAGCTAACAACGGATTGGGGAACACGGAGCCTTTCCTCGCAAAGTCATTATTACGAACCTCTGGGCTACAATTACGGCGCTGTCTGGCCCTTCATCACCAGTTGGGTCTCCACAGCCCAGTTCAAACACCATCTTCATCTTCAGGGATATAGCTCGCTCGTCGCTACTGCTCGGCACACCTTTGACCACGCTCTGGGCTGCATCACCGAGGTCTTCTGCGGAAGCCATTATTTCTGGCCCCAGGAAACAGTATCTCACCAGGGCTTTTCTACGGCCGGGGTAGTCCTTCCTTTAGTTCGCGGACTTCTCGGACTGGAAGGAGATGCACTGTCAAAAACCATCGTTTTTTCGCCTCACTTTCCTGCTGACTGGCGGGAAGTTTCTATCAGAAATTATAAAATCGGAAATGTTGTGTTTTCCTGTAATTACAAACGGAGTAAAGGCAAAATCGCTGTTTCTGTTCAATCGAAGAACGCAGAAGGCTACAAGCTCCGCTACGCTCCTGCTCTGGGAATAGGAAGCATGATCAAATCTCTTAAAGTGGATGGTGAGCCTTTTGCCTTCCAAATCCAAAATAAAAAGCAGATGATTTTAGGACATGCGGAAATTCCCATAAAAAACCAATCTGTGACTGTTGAGATGGAATTTGAGCCATTCGTAGAGATTCTGCCTCCGGTAATGCAGACAAAGGTGGGAGAGAGGAACAAAGGCCTGAAAATCATCTCTGTGGAGAAGGAAGGAAAAATGTTAAAAGTCAAAGTAGAAGGCCTGGCCGATGAATTCTATGAATTAGGAGTGATGAACGAAGAGCTCATATATAAAGTGGAAGGGGCTAAACTTGAGGGAAACAAACTCAAAATAAAGATTCCGTATGGAGAAACTCGGGCCTTCCTGCCGCATCAAATCTTAATCCATGTCAGAAATTCTGAGTAACTTCTTCCTAACACTTCAAAAAACAGGAAATAGGTATTGTGTCCCCCTTTTATTTGAGATATCATAAAAAAGAGAAAGATGGGTATAAAAAAAGCCTTTGTTATCATATTCTGCCCGCTTGTATGTGCTTCTTTTATTTTCTCCCAAAGTCTGGTGGAAATAGCCAAAAAGGAAAAGGAAAGAAGGGCAAAACTCAAGGAAAAAAGTGCAAAAGTCGTGACCAATGTTGATTTGGCAATGGGGAAGAGAGAGCCTGCTTTGACCATCATCAGAGCTTACATACCAACATCGGAAAGCACTGAGCCTTTAGCTACCCAAGGACGTCCAAAAAGTGTGAAAGCCTCCGGGATCGATAGAGAAAGCCAGGTCAGTCCCGAAGAATTAGAGACCAAATCAGAAAAAGCCGATGAATATGCGGAGCTTTTGACCTTGAAAATAAACGGTCTCTGGCAAAAATTCTACAGCTTCCGGGACTGGACTCTGAGAGACGAGATCCAGAGAGAAATGGCCGAAACCTTCGAGAAACTCCAGAAAGCCCAGCAAGAAGCTGAAAAGGCTAAGAGAGATTTGAAGAGTCAGCGATCGAGAAAAAAGAGGTAATACTTCCCTCCTCTCCAGCTGAATCAAAGGCACGATTCATAAAAAAGCTAGCAGCAACTTCTCTAGGAATTCAAGATTATCTTCCCACTTTATTCCCGGGGAAGCCAGACAGCCATTTCCCCCACCCCTCGGTGAGACCAGACATAATAAGGAATGGCAACGAGGCTTTCTTCGCTTTCCTGATTCCGGCTTTTAAGCACATTGATGCCGCCAAGCAGGTCGGCATTGAATTCCACATCAAACTCCAAATCATCCGCAATAGTACGATGGAGCACTTCTCCTCCGTTATCCACTCCTTCCAGGCAATAGACAAGGGGGCCTCTCTGCAAGGCAATTTTACCCACATCGTCCCTTACCGCCTCATGAGCCACGACTCTCTGCACAGGCATCGGAAGATCAAGCTCGATCACATCTCCTTTCTGCCACTTGCGCTGAATACGGGCAAATCCCTTCTCCATATTCAGCTCCCACGTCTCTGAATTCACTCTGAGCGCAGGTTTTTCTTTAACGGGACTCAAGCAGGAATACAGATCGCTCGGAATCGGCTCGTTTCTGGCCCAGCCGGGTATCCTGATGTAAACAGAGAATTCCGCCGGCTTCTCTGGCTCGATGGAGATTTTCACTTTTCCTTCCCAAGGATAGCGTGTTTCCTGGGTGACATACACCACATTCTCTCCGAGTTGTATCTTCCCCTTTCCCTGGACGAATAGATTGATATACAGGATATCGCCTTGCTGGGCAAACACATACCCCGGGATGGAAGGCACGAATCGGGCGACATTCACAGGACAACAGGCGCAGTCAAACCATGGTTTGCGCGTAGCTTCTCCCTGGTTGAATGGGAATTTGCCGTCCGACTCCAGGGGGTTGGGATAGAAGAAGAGGTCGCCGCTCAGAGATATTCCCGCGAGCAGTCCGTTGTAGAGAGTGCGTTCCAAGACATCGATGTACTTAGCGTCTCCGTTGAGGAGAAACAGGCGGTAGTTCCAGAAAACGTTTCCTATGGCCGCACAGGTCTCGTTATAGGCTGTGGCGTTCGGGAGTTCGTAGTTTTCGCCAAAGGCCTCTCCTTCATGACGGGATCCGATTCCACCTGTTATGTATATCTTCTTTGAGACCACATTCTTCCAGAGCTGGTCGAGGGCATTGAGGTATTCAACATTTCCAGTGAGCGCAGCCACATCCGCCATTCCCGAGTACATGTATGTGGCCCTTACAGCATGCCCGACGGCCTCATCCTGTTCGGCTACGGGTTTGTGTGCCTGAAGGTACCAATCCTGGTTATAGATAGAAAAGGCTGAGGTCTCAGCAAACTTTTTTTCATGCCTGATCCGGCCCCTCTCATCCAGAAAAAATTTCGCCAGTTTCAGGTACTTTCCCTCGCCTGTCACCCGGTAGAGTTTTACCAGCCCGATCTCGATTTCCTGATGTCCAGGAAATCCTTGTCTTTTATCTGGCCCGAACACGCTGGCAATGAAGTCTGCATTCTTCTTGGCAATATCCAGAAAACTGCGTTTACCGGTAGCAAGATAATAAGCCACGGCTGCCTCATACATGTGTCCGACGTTGTAGAGTTCATGACTGGATCCCAGGTTTGACCAACGTTCCTCGCCTGTTCCAGGGGGAAGATTCTGAGATTCGATGGTACGCGCCGTGTAGAGATAGCCGTCATCCTCCTGGGCAGCGGCAATCTTTTCGATCAGGTCGTCCATGTATTTCTCGAGTTCAGGGTCTGGATGAAGAGCCAGGGAATAGGCAGCTCCTTCCATGATCTTGAACACATCAGAGTCATTGTATCTTATGCCCACAAATTTACCCGGCATTAAGCCGCCGGCTTTGGCAAAATTATCGATGCGACCTGTCTCCTCACACTTCTTGAAGGCAAAGGGGATGGTGACTGTGCGATTGGTCTCCATCCGTGGAAGCCAGAAATCATCATCGATCTGGACTTCTGTGAAGGAGAGAGGTTTTACCGGATAATCCCTCTGTTCTTTTTCTGAATTTTCTTCCACTAACCGTCTAAACCTTGGATGCTCGCGCAGCGGATCCCAGGTTGGATCGATTCGCAAAAGAGGAACAGAAATCAAGTCTCCAGAGGGAATAGACAACAGGTATTCCAATTTGTTGATTGCCTCGTCATATTCACCGACTATAGTATAAATTTGGGTTAAGTTCAGGACATAGTAACGTCCTTCTACGGCATCTCTTGACTCCGGGTAGAGCTCAACTGCTCGATTTCCTTCTCGAATAGCTTCCTCTTTTTGACCCTGGTAAGCATAAGCGAGGCCAAGTGCTGCATGAAGCCCCGGGTCACCTGGATTTTTTTTCAGGATTTCTTCAATAACAAGGCGTGCCTTTTCCCCATACATCTTCATTATCGAAAAATCTTTCTTCGCCTGATAAACAGAGGCATAGAAGAGATTCTTATGAAAATAGAAGCCAGCCCAATAATAAGAATCATAGGATAAAGAAGCAAGATGATCCAGCGCATCTTGGAATTTCCGCTCAAGCATAAAAAGAGTAAACCAATTATGATCGGTCATCCGGTTATGAGGCAATCTCTCCAGCAAGGCTCGGGCCTTTTGAGTATTTGCTTCTGAAAGGATAGCGACATCCACTTTCCCTAATCGGGCATTATCAGGATTCTGGGCAACCGAGACGGCGCGGTCGAACCAATCCTCAGCCTCTTCATATCTTCTCATGGCTAACAAAGAACTGCCCTGTTGAATGGCGATGCTGTCGCTAAGAGGATTGAGCTTGAATGCCTTTTCAACATTCGCTATAGATTCTTCCCATCTCCCCTGGCGCCGCAGGATATATCCAACGTATGCGGAGGTGAAGTTTGGCCAGGCTCGTTGGATTGATTCAAAAATTTCAAGCGCCCGTTCATAATCCTGGAATCCCCAATAATAGTAAAATGCCAGTGCGCTTTTCGCACTGGGGAAATTAGGCTCAAGCTCAAGTGCTTTATCTGTAGCATCTCTAGATTTTGCCAGCCGCTCAGGGGTGCGGTCAATCCCGATCGTATATGCCGTCAAATGGGCAAAAGAAAGAGATACGTAGGCTAGAGTGAAGTCAGGATCTAAATCTATCGCCTTTTCATACAGCTCAACAGCTTGTTCAAACTCTTGAGGATCTAAACTGCTCCCTCCTTTGTAAAGCTGCTCCCCTGCGCGAAGGTAATAGTCAAAGGCTTTAAAGTTATCGGTTGGTTTGGTCAATAGAGCCTTACGTTCGGGCTCCAGTATGGCAAGATCTAACTGCTTGACGACCTGTTCAGCAATATCAGACTGGACTGAAAAGATATCTTCTATAATCCTGTCATAATTTTCAGACCAGAGATGAGTGTTATCCGAGACCCGGATAAGCTGCGGTGTGACACGAACACGGCCTCTACTTTCCTGGCTCCGGTCCCAACGCACACTCCCTTCAAGCATATAATCCACCCCTAGCTCTTCACCGATTTGCTTGATGGTCTTCCTCGTATTCTTGTACTGTGTGGCACTGGACCGGGAAATAACTCCTAGCCCGTATAATACTGATAGGCGGCTGGTAAGCTCGTCAGTCAATCCATCTGCAAAATATTCATCTTCAGAAGATCCCAAGTTCTCAAACGGTAAGACCACAAGCATCTTCTCACCAGGAACAGAAGGTGCACTCTCCTTTCTGGTAAGCAGAATTCCTATGCTAACTCCAATGACTACCACTAAAAATGTTACGACTACTACCCACCACTTTCTGAATCGTAATCCCTCCTTCTTCAAAGTGATGGCTTTCCCTTTTGGAGCACTCTCCTTTATCACAGATATCTGTTCCTCTATTTCGGACAAATCATCGTATAGCTCCCTGACTGTCTTGTATCGCTTATCCCTGTCCTTCTCCATGCACTTGAGAATGACTTGACTGAGAGCCTCAGGAACCTGAGTGTTGTATTTCTTCGGATCTGGTGGCGGCTCAGTTTTGTGTTTTATCGCCACAGATAAGGAAGTTTCTCCTTCAAACGGCAACCTACCTGTTACCATCTCAAAGAGTGTTACACCCAGAGAATAGAGATCAGAACACTGATCTGCCTCTTTGCCTTCCAATTGTTCCGGGGACATGTACTCTGGCGTCCCAACTATCACATCCACCCCAGTTATTCCTTTTGCTTTAAGCGAGCGTGCAATCCCAAAGTCCATGATCCGGGCATTCCCATCATGGCTGCCTATCATGATATTGCCGGACTTTATATCACGATGGACGACACCCAGACTATGTGCCTCTCTGAGTCCCTCACACACCTGCTTGGCGATAGAGACGGCCTGGGCCGGACTCAATTGCCCCATCATCCTGATCATGCTTTTGAGATTTTCTCCAGGCACATATTCCATAGCAATGTAGTGAGTTTTTCCTTCCTCGCCGAGGTCATACATGCGGCAAACATTCTTATGGGCAATCTTGCGGGCAAATTTCAATTCATTGTTGAAGCGCTCGATGGTCTTTTTGTCAGAGGTGATTTCTGGCCTCAGGAGCTTTAGAGCCACTTCTTCCTTTATCCTGGTATCGAAAATCCTGTACACTCTGCCCAATCCTCCTTCACCCAGTTTCTCAATGATCTCGTACCTACCTGCAAAAGTGCTCCCCCTAGTGAGTTCATCGGTCGTCGTCTCCAGGGTTTCAGCTTGAGAGAAGGAGATTTGTTTGGAGGCCACTAATCTTGTTCCACACCTGCCGCAATAGTGTGTATCGGCAGGGTTTTCAAACTGACATTTCGGGCACTTCATGTTTTTAGCCTAATTAATATATTATAACAAAGAAATATTGAAAACGCTTTCGATAGGCCTAAAATGCCTGTTGAGAGCAGGGCGACTGTTGTCTGGCAGAGGAAGACCAAGAGGGTAAGAATCCAAAAATTAGTATTATGTCCCCAGATATGGAACTTTTTTGTTGATAATACGTTTACAAGAATAGAAATATATTGTTTTAACTTTAAGGAGGGCATCATGGCGAAGTTGCTAAAGAAAACACATCCCGGCACTATTGCTGCCCTGATACTGATCGGCACTGTTGCGGCCCTGATAGTGATATTTTTTTGCTTTTAATACAGCACTTTTTATTCAGGAAAAAAGGTCGATACTGAGAAGCTTTATGCAGAAATAGCCGGCAGTAATGAATTTGATTTTTAAGGGGAAATCATTGTTAACGACTTCTTTGCCCTTCTAGGCAGCTGAGAAACTCGCTCGATTTACAAATCCTCGGCCTTCGGTTGCCCAGCAAGAAACTCTTGAGTGCAACCGAAAGGAATCTCCTATAATTTGTTCACTAAATGATATTCGACAGCTATTTACAAGGGAAGAAGAATAGAATTTATACACACTTTAACCTGCAAACTTAAAAACGGGAATAAAAAAGGCAGCACCTTAAGGAACATTTCTTTATAAGGTGTCGACCCCTCATGACTTTTTAGCGTAATACATATATGATGAATCATGAATTGGAAATGAATACGAATGACAAGCTGGTTGTACTGTTGGCTAAAGAAGGAGATGAAAGTGCATTCCGGGAATTATACGAAAATAATTACGACATGATCTATCGACTTGCCTACTATTATTCAAAATCTCAGCAGGATGCTGAGGACATAATGCAGGAAACTTTCATAAAAGCTTTTAAAGGCATCAGAAAATTCGATTTCAACACCAGCAGCAATTTTTCTGCATGGATTTACCAGATCGGTCTTCACTGTTCTATTGACCATCTTAGAAAAAGAAAAAAGAGAAAAACAGATCAGACCGACTCTCTTACAGACATTCGCAGTGAACCGGAAGCACAGGATTGGTCGCCTGAAAAAACTGCCATTGCCAATCAGACAATCTTTCAGGTGAAAAATGCACTTAACATATTGTCTCCAAAGCAGCGCCTTATTTTCGATTTAAGGCATTTGCAGCATAGGACTCTTAAAGAGATTTCAGACCGATTACATTGTAATAAAAGTACTGTCTTAAAACATCTCCAGAGAGCGGTTTTAAAATTGAGAAATCAACTCGAACCGCTGTGGAGGGAAGAATGAACTGCGAAGAAAGTAAAAATCTAATGACCGTAAGTGTCTTCGGAAAATTGACTCCATCAGAAAAGACTCAACTGGAAGCACATCTCCAGGAATGCTCCAGATGTGCAAGAATAAATGAAAAGGTGGGAAAATTGAGTCATCCTCTTAATGAGAAAGAAGGCATTCCCCTTCCAGACAAGGAGAAATCTTGGCAAATCATTTCGGCCAAAGTATTAAAAAGAAAAGGTGGCTGGCTCGAAAGCTTTGTACTGAAAAAACCTGTCTTTCAATTCTCCCTTGCCTTCTTACTTCTGTTAGCGGGGTTTGCAGCCGGGTATTTTATCCATTCAGGCCGACAGAGGGGCAGTGAAATTACCCAGCTCCGCCAGGAAGTACTCCAGATTCGCGAGATCGCCGCAGTCTCACTGCTTCGACAGGAATCTCTGAACATAAGGCTGAGAGAAATAGGCAGGAGTTCTCTGTCGGTACAGCCTGATGAAGATCCCCTTGTATCTCTCCTTCGAACATTAAGAGGCGAAACCGATGTCAATTTGCATCCGGCTCAAATAGGTGATCCTTACCTCTTTCTCGGGGATCCGGCTGTCAGGCAAGATTTCATCCAGTCCCTTTCAGAACAAACATCCCCTTTGGTGGAAATCGCCTTAGCCTTTGCTCACCATATAGAGCAGTTAAAGCTCCGCTAGCTTAACACGAGAAGGCTTCTTATGGCATACAATCGTATGGAATGCGATAAAAAAAATGAATAGGAGGAAGTAATGAAAAAAATAGTTTTGATCGTCATTCTGATTCTGCTTCTCTCTTTGTTTTTAGGCGCTGATGTTTATATGAAAAATATGGAACGAACCAAAGCGTTTGAAATGATGGGGAGCAAAAATCCTGAAAAAGTAGAAATCAAGGAGCAGTGGCTTGCGAAAAATAAGTTTGCTCAATTCAGCAAAGAGCACAGCCTTATAATCGATTACGATAAAGGAAAACTCTATCTCATCATACACAGGCCAAAGATTTATTATGAGCTTCCGACAGACATCAATCGGGAAAAGCTTCTCAATCTCATCTCAAGCCTTTCTCCTAAGAATGCTGAAGTTATAAAATCAATAAAAATAACCGATGCTAAAGTCAACCTCAGCAGCGAGCAGAAAAAAATTGCAAATTGGAACTGTTATTCAGCTGAATTTGAGATGGTCTTCGTGATCTCGGCATTAAATATGATGCCGAAATTTAAAATGAAAATGTGGATGACTAAAGATCTCCCTTCTGAATATAAAAAATACACAAAAGTGATGGATGAATTTTTCGTGAAATATATTTTAGGAATGGTGAATATAGATGAAAATTCAAAAAAAGAGCTGGAAAAATTGGATACAGTTGACGGGTTTCAGGTCGCAGCTGATCTTACAATTGGCATATTTGGTACGGAGATAAATGTTGAATCACAATGCCTTGAAGTGACGGAGAAACCTGCACCGCCTGGCATCTATTCTGTTCCCAGAGACTACACGAAAAAAACTATTAATTTTCCTAAAAAATCGGACTAGGTAAAAACATATTATGCCTTCTGGATTGCCATTGCCAGCACAGCCCTCGCCCATCAATGGGTGCTTATCAACACCAATCAACCCCTAATCTTTGCTCATTGTTGCGGCCTGGGAAGTGCGTCACGGGGCCAAATCAGACCTTCATTTATTTCAATTTAGTACCGCTGTCGACCCATTTATTATTTTTACATTCTTGTAATTTGTTTTACCGGGCATAATAGCCTATTGAGAAGAAGCTGACCCAGTGTCGGAGCGAGAAGGGGGCTGTCGTTCCCATGCCTGTTTTCTTGAGCGGCAGCACACCTTCGCTATAGGTATCCGAGAAGCGGAAGAGCATGCCGCTGATTTTTTTATTCATTGTACGGCCGATTATCTTCTCCACGGCCAAGAGGCCGAAGGGGATGGAATACTTCCCGCACCAATAGGTATTGCGGTATTCGAGGTAGGTCTTGCCCCAAAGCTCATTGGTCAGGCCTTCGATCTTGCTGCTGTTCATAACGCCCGTAAGATAAGAGCGAATCAGGCGCTGGTCGAGCTGGATTGCTGTAGCCCAAGCCTTTTCGCCTTCTCCAAAGGGCGAGTTATTGAAGTCTTTTCCGTAATGGTTGCCATCGGACGAGATGAGAAAGAAAATGTCCTTTCCGGCCACAAGCTGTTTCTCGCCCATGTAGCTCGCGATCACTTCAGCCAGCTTCGTGGAGATCTCCTCCATCTTCGTGAAAGGCATGGGAGTAACCATCACAGGTGTTATCTTGACCTCAGGATTGAAATATTGAAGGAAAGGCAACAGCGCTTCGATGGAATGCTCAAGCTCGTGGGCTTTATTGTTTGTGATAAAACCGGCCTTGTCGAGTCGATCCTTGAGAAATTCCCGGAGCCCGGAGACTGCGATAGGCTTTCTCAAACCGGGCCAGAATTTGAATTCGTCCAGGATCAGGATGTTCTCCAGGCCATTGATTTCCTTCCTCACTGCGCCATGGGTGACGCCAAAAATGACCACTTCTTTAGCCCTCAGGGTTTTGAAGAGCGGGTAATAGAGCCTTCCGGCATAAAGATAATCGTCATGGGGAGAAATGGCGGCGACCAGTCCTTCAGGCTTGAAGCTCTCTTTTTCCTGGCTTTCGAGATAATCCACGAGCTTCTGCATGCTTAGAAGGTTCCAGCAAAAGCCGACATCGTCCCGTATAGGCCGTGTTTCCTGAGCTGCCAGGGTTGCAGCAATCATTCCCATAGCAAAAAGCTTCTTGAAGATTTTCATGTTTGATCTTCCTTCCTATCTTTTTTATTACCTCTTCCTCTTATTTAACTCCGCTGTAATAATTGATCATGTGGAAGTAGAATTTCTCTTTCGCTGACTTTCTTCTCTCCCCGTCGACAGGAAGACCGCAGCATTCATGCTTTTATGCGTCCTGGCGAATTCATTTTCGACTTCAAAAATCTCATCTCCGTGTCGCGGATCCCCACCCTCCAGGGAGGCTGCGGGTCCTGGCCTCCGCTCTGGCCGCTCCAAGATAACACAGGCCCTCCGGAAATCAACAGATAGAGGAGCACGGCGAGGAAAAGGATTGGTCGCGCTGATAGCTCATGCGTCATTGTTTCGATTTTTCTATCCTCCAATCCTGAAAGAGGATAGACCATAACGAGAAGGGCTGTCAAGATAAAATGAGAAAGGAATGAGCTTGTATCGATTTATTGAAAAATACTTTTTGGCATACTATATCAATCGCTAACGTGAGCGAGGAAAAGAGCCAAGAAGGAAACCCTCAATTGGCTATTGCCCCACTGGCTGAAGGATGAGGAGGAAAAGAATAAGAAAAAAAGGAAGGAGGCGAGCATAAGCTCCTGATCATCGAGGAGGAATACCCAAGGATTCCCAGCCGCGGCTGGGCTGGGGTTAGGTTGGGTCGGGGTGATCCGAAATGTCTATGAAGTCGACCCGCTCCGATGTCCCAAATGCCAGGGCCGGATGCGCATCATTTTAGCCCATCTTCCGCCATCTTTTGCTCAAGTTGACATCCACGTCCATTATTTTTTGTCATTCATGACCATAGGAAGAAGCAAAATTGGCGTATGAATACCCATTCAGCCACCTCTCTCATGGGACTGATGGATTGCTTATTCGATATATCTGCTGAGTTCGAAATAACAAAGGAGGAGGCGGTTCTCCATACTGGTGAAAATGAATTAACGGGTTTTTCTGATTTAAAATTGGCAAAATTTTAATGGAAAAGACAATAGGCGTATTAGTCTTATTGGTTTCATGCGTTTCTTTATTATTCGGTTCAGATGAACCTGGGGCTGACTGGATGGAATACCTGGATTACAGAGAAAACGAGGTGTATCCGATCAAGTTGCAGATAAACTTTATTCCTCTAGTCAAGATCAAGGTCAATAGCTCTCCTTTATGGGTGATATTTGATACAGGTTGTAGTGAGGGTTTCAGCTTGACAACGGCTGTTGAGGCTCAAATCGAACATAAAATTAAGGGAACCACGACAGAGAGATGGCTTGATGGGTCTTACAGAGGGGAATCAAAGATCGTGATGATAACTTCCATGCAGGTTTTTGGAGATGAATACGCTTGCGTGGAGACTTCGCTTTCCGACTGGAGGATTTTTTCAACATTCAAATATAACGGCTTACTCGGACTCGGGTATTTCAAAGACAAACGAGTGACCATCAATTATAAAACGAAAAAAAATGGGATCACAGAAAGGCCTCTTGTGTATGCTTCCCTGAAAAAAAGATCAGTCAGGATCGCTTTTCTGCTGGATCCTCCCTGTAGCCAGAAGGACTTGATCTATGTGCTGGGCAAAACCAACGGCCAAACGGCCGTGGTTTTCCTGGACACGGGGAGCAGCGCATCTTTCATCGACCCGGATTTTCTGGGAGATAGGGAAGTCTTCCAGGGAAAAAGAGGCCCAATGGCCAGGAAGGCCCTTGTTTCCATTGGGGGATTTGAATTCCTTGTCCCTGAGATGCGGGTGCTTGAGCAGGAAAGAGGAGTTCGTTTCGCATATCCGGTCGCGGTAAAAATCGGTTCCGATGTGCTTAAAGAATTTCTGTTAACCGTCGACAAGATCACCAACAGGATTATCTTGCAGAGTAACTGACTTGTTCCGGCCTGAAAATAAGTTGTGACCCATTGTAATCCTTTCCCCTATCTGACTACGGGTGACCCAAATCAATTATTATCTCTCCAATAAATTAACAACCTAATAATATACTAGTTGCCCTCCATAAAAACCAATAAGTGATACAATTGGCAAATAGGAAATAATTAAAATTGGCAGGAGCATTTGAATGCCCTGCGGATTTGCCAAAATATCAGGCTGATGAATTAAAAAAAGCAAAACAACAATATCTACAATTGAAACAAATAAGGATAAAACAATCTTCTTTGTAATATACCCCATTGGTTTTCCCATATAATTAACCTTCCACGATAGCCAGCCTGTAAAAAGTGCAAATGGTAATGAAATTGTACCTAAAATATGTAAGTAATATATTGCATTTAGTAGTGGTGAGAGAGGACTAATAATATAATACCATAATAAAAATATTGATGATGTAATAGAAAATGTCATCGGGAAATGAACAACCATTGGATGCGGATGACGCTTAAAGAAAGGGTATTTTTCCAATAGAGTATTTAACCAGCCAGGGATTGGAAGCTTATCGACTTGGGTTGTTTGTTTGAGAATACCAACTTGTGGAAATCTTACCAATATATCCTTTCCATGTGGAGCTGCGTTAAAACTGTCGCTTGAATCTCGAGCAGCCTGATGTTTGTTCATATGCTTCCCATTTTTCCATAGTTTACTATCAGAGACATCATATATTTTGCCATCAACTAAAACGTAGGTAGGTTTTCCATCCTGTCCATTATACTGTTCCAAATCACTTAATTCGAACTCTCGCAATTCAACTTCCTCCATTTTTTATGATTATTTTACCTCAATACATATTGTTACTGTATTAAACATTAAATTTATCGTAAAAACATTCTTAAATCCAAATTTTATTAATTCATCTTTCAGCCCTACTGAGGTGAAAAAATTTTCTAGGGATGGATATAGATAATAATATGTATCTGAATGGTTTCCAAATGCCTTTCTCGCCTCCGCCTCCTGATTGATTAAACAAGACTCTCTCAAGGCTCAGAAGGGGGCGGATCGTGTATTTCTCTACTCTCTCGGCCTCCCTCTTGGTCTGAGCTCTGACCTTACTGTGGATATTGAAATTTTCTGATTAACTTATTTCAGCATATCAGTGAGTGAACAACGAAGGGCTACTTTAGTGGATCGACTAACTCAGGATCTGGACAGATGCAAGAAAAATATCTCCCGCATTCAAGAAAATATGAGTAATATGAAGGAGAAAGGAAGTTCACTCCAGAGTGAAGTTGTTAAACTTGAAAAGAGCACTCAGGATGCGGAAATGAAGCTGATTAAAGAGGAAAGGAAATATTCCAGGCTAATGACACAGAAATTTGTGTTGGAAAGGGCAGATGTTAGTATTTCAAAACAGGAGTTGGAACACTTGAATGCACTCGCCGAGTTATATAGGACTTTTGATTTAAAACTCGGAATAAACGTCCGCGATATCAAACACAATATTGAAGAAATATGCTAGTAGAATGCCTGCTGGACCTGTACCGCATCCTGCTCAGGGTGCACCGGTTGTGGAATGACCTGCTATAACACTTGTCGGAGGATAGCTGGATAACCTCGCTTTATAATTCATCTCTATTTAGTCAGGGTGAAATGATGGCCGGAACAGAGGAATTCTCTGCCCAAAAGCCTCTTAACCTTAATATGTCCCATCAATCAAGGCCATTTTCTGATTCAATTTTCTCCTTTGCTTCAGACTTTTGGCCCTGGTCTTTTTCCTCTGTTCCAGGATCTCCCTGTCCCTGCCAAAATATTTATCACTCGGCGTTACATTATCGATGGTCTCATGTCTTTAACCGGGAGGAGAGGTCTATCGGATTTTAGATGCTTTTATAATTTCTCTAGATTTTTAGCCTATCTTCCGCCTTTTTTTGCTCAAGTTGACATCCACGTCCATTATTTTTTGTCATTCATGACCATGGCACGAGGCAAAATTGGCGTATGAATGCCCATTCAGCCTCCACAGCAGAAAACGAAATTCTTATCAACAATTCCTTGAGACAAAGACTCCATCTTTACAGCAAGGCTTTGGCTAATAGAGCACTTCCTTTTCAATCAAGCATCATTCCCTAAAGAAAACCTTGACAAACTAACGAACGTTAGTTATTTTAAATGAAAATACATTCGGATCCTATTATGATGAAAAATGCGGCTTTGGTCCAGTCCATGCGCGAAAGAATTCTAGACGTGGCAGCCAATCTTTTTGCTCGAAAAGGCTTTTACGCTGTTTCCATCAGGGAGATAACGCGAACTGTCGGGATCAAGGAAAGCTCACTGTACAACCACTTCCAAAGCAAGGAGCAACTTCTCGAAGAAATCCTCGACCTCTTCCAATCCCAGGAAGAGGAATTTTTCAAAGGTCTCTCCTCGACCATAGAGATCGAGAAAGTCGTCAGGAGTGGCAAGACGAAGAAATTTTTAAGCGATGAGCTGCGCCGTTTCATAAGGTTTTGGGATTCTCCCGACAGAGAACGCCTGTGGTTTATCGTCTCGATGGAGCAACACAGGAATCCTCGGGCAGCGCGGTTAATCCTCCAGGGTTTTCAACAAACGAGGACAGCTTTGAAAACTCTGATCCAAATGTTCATCGAGCACAAGATGATAAAGCCTCAGAATTCCGATCTTCTGGCCGCTGAGTACACCTATACGATGCGTGCTATGCTTCTGGAATACAGGCTCCTTAAAGTCGCAAATCAAAGCACCATTGCCATCAAACAGACCATGCAGGCCTATATTCAACATTTCCTGGAAAGAATTCAGGGGTAAAGATAAAAAGGAAAACATGTGTCAAGGAGGCACATAAAAATGAAAGCTTACCGAACAATCATCAACGGCATCCTGGTCATTCTGCTTCTCTCTGTCAGCTTGGGTATGGCTCAGGAGGATACAGAGGGATGCAAGGACTATCCGATGTTCACCCGGATGAAAAACTTCTACATCAGCTACTGTGAGAGTAATTTCGACGCGGTCGAATTCACCATCAGCGATTATGAAACGAAGACCATCGAAGGCCAAAAGACCATAATCGATTACGATTTGATTGAAGGATCCCCTATCCCAAGCTACCTCCAGATCAGACGGAATTTCAGCAACGCACTCAAATCCATTGGCGGGACCGTTCTCTATGATAGAGACACCTACCTATGCGGCAATTTGATCAAAAACAACCGTGAGGTCTGGGTGTCCGTGCAAGGCTATAATGACGGATGGACCTATCGTCTAACGATCGTAGAGGTGGGCGAGATGGCTCAAGATGTATCCGCCAGTGACATGCTGGATGCCCTCAACCGCGACGGATTTATGGCCCTATACATCAACTTCGACACAGGCAAGTTCGATATCAAACCTGAATCACAACCGATCATAGACCAGATCGCTCAATTGATGAAGGACAACTCTGAATTGAAGCTAAGCATCGAAGGGCACACCGACAACGTCGGCACCCCGCAAAACAACAAGGTTCTGTCTGAAAACCGTGCCAAAGCCGTGATGAAAGCCGTCGTAAGCTCGGGCGTCGATGCCTCCCGCCTTACAGCAGTCGGATGGGGACAAGAGAGGCCCATTGCCGATAACCGCACGGAAGATGGACGAGCCAAAAACAGACGTGTCGAGATCGTAAAAAAATAGAGAAAATTTAAATGAGCCGACTTGATTTATGCTTCAAGGCATAAGGAGGGGTGGTTTATTCGATCTGCCTTGAAGGCCGGACTTATTGAATTATATCTCACCACCGCAGGATTGGAACCAAAAGGCTTTTTCAACACAATCTGCTGGACGGCCCCACACCAGGCCATGCTCGTCACAAAAAGCAAATTGAGTATTAATCGGGAAAACTGAAGAAATAAGAGTGGCAGCGCTACCGGGATTCGAACCCGGGTCTGATGGCTGAGAACCACCTGTCCTAGGCCTCTAGACGATAGCGCCACCGTTAATTCGTTAAGGCAGAATACCAGATTTTCCCCTGGGAAGTCAATCAGTCGTATTGAATCACTGATTAAATCCTGTAAAATGCAACCTGGAGAAGGTTGGTTAAATCATATAAAATGTAAATTAACCTTAGAAGAGTTGTGAGGAATAAATCAAAGGAGAAAGATATGCCAGACCCAGATAAGGAAAAGATTTTGGATATCATCCATGTTGGCGAGTTTCCAGTCTATGAAATTGTTGAGCTTAGAAAAGGCGGAGATATAAAAATAAGGTACATTCAGAATCCCGAAGAATCGATCACTCTGGTGAGAAGTGCTATCCCCAGGTTTATTCATGTTCTTGACAGAATCAAAATTTAATTTTCTGCAACCCATTTTGTCCTCCATCAGTTTAAATTAAAAAGGAGTGTAAATAATGAAAAAACGACTCAGATGGATTGGCTATTTTGGACTCACATTTTTATTGATGATTTTACTTTCGCTGGCCCAGAAAACAGAAACCGTGGATGGTGTCCGTATCATCCATAATGAAAAACCAGGAAAATGGGGCGGTCAACCTCAAGTTTCTCTGAAGTTTATCAGAACAATCGGGGATATTGAGTCAGAAGACGAAAACGTGCTTTTTTACATGCCTTCTGACATCGCTCTTGACAGCCAAGGTAACATCTATGTTCTCGACTCCGGCAACCACCGCATTCAAAAATTCAGTCCTGATGGCCAATTTATCGCCTCTATCGGAAACAAAGGCCAGGGCCCCGGTGAATTCCAGTTTCCCGTCTCGCTAGATATCGATGCAGAAGGGTATATGTATATTGCGGACCAGGGAAATCAAAGAATCCAGATTCTCAAGCCCGACGGCACTAATCACAAAACAATAAAAATGATAAAAGAGACAGTGGGCATAATAAGGGTCTTAGGAAAGGAGC
>Ga0315551_10000343_pt1 | contig 37402 bp, 37 predicted proteins | sample SalMarSW160290MG_FD_203678 | JGI IMG/M metagenome (GOLD analysis project Ga0315551, IMG submission 203678) | Salt marsh sediment microbial communities from the Plum Island Ecosystem LTER, Massachusetts, United States - Salt Marsh Sediment SW1602-90 ...
CCCACCCTCATAAGCTACGCTTCTGAACCTTGCTTCCCCTCCCCCCAGAGAGGGGAAATTATCCCCCTCCTTAAAAAAATTGATAGAAGTATCACTTCTGTAGGGCGGGAGGGTGGGAAATAAAACACAGGTTAGAAGGTGGGGTGGGGTGGCAAGTAATTTATTTGGTATCGCCGCTGGCGAAGGCGACGGCATACTCTTTAGAGTGGGAGATAGTGACCGCCAGCTTATCCAGGCCCATCTTTTCCGCATGCTGCTGCGTCTTACCGTAGAGATTGACCACCGGCTGGCCGCCGGGGCCGGAAAGTATCTCAATATCTTTAAGGCTCATATCCTTGGCCGGTTTGCCCAGGGCTTTTATGACCGCTTCCTTGGCGGCGAAGCGGGCCGCCAGCGAAGGCAGCTTTTTGCGGTACAGCTTCAGCTCCAAATCGGTATAAACCCGCTCCAGAAACTTTTCCCCGTGGCGGGAGATTGCCTTTTCCAGACGGCCTATTTCAACTATATCAACGCCAATGCAGTGCATAATAAGCCCATTAAATAAGTTACTCCGGGAATTGTAGTCTATTTCGGGGGGTGCGTTCAAGCTCTAAAATCCCCCACCCCCTTTTTTATCTTTACCCGCCCGCCGCCCTTTTTAAGGTATGCCCCTTACGGGGCTGTTCCCCGCCCACCAGGGAGGGAGATATTATAATTCCCCCTTTTCCCACCACCCCCGAACGAGGAACAAATCCCAACTCCCCAATCAGGGAGTTTCAGAGGCACAGCCTTTTAGGGTGGGTCAGGGTGGGTAGATAAACTCCCCCTTTACCCCGGACAGGCAAGGTGCTAGAATTCTAGCAAGAGGATATATATGTCGGGACATTCCAAATGGTCAACAATTAAGCGGCAGAAAGGGGTGACTGACGCCCGGCGGGGGCAGATTTTCACCAAGCTCGCCCGCGAGATTATCGTGGCGGTGCGGGAGAGCGGCGATAACCCGGAGAGCAACTTCCGGCTCAGGCTGGTCATCCAGAAAGCCCGCGATAACAACATGCCGATGGACAATATAGAGCGGGCTATCAAGCGGGGCAGCGGTAAGGCTGAAGGCGCCACCCTGGTGGAGATGGTGCTGGAGGGCTACGGGCCCAGCGGGGTGGCTATTCTGGTACAGGCGCTCAGCGACAACCGCAACCGGACTTTACAGGAGGTCAGGAATCTCTTTACCCGCAACGGCGGCAATCTAGGGGAAGCCGGCTGTGTCGCCTGGCTTTTCGACTCCCGCGGGCTGATTACGGTGGAGCCCGGCGACCGGGACGCCGAAGAGCTGGCTCTCCAGGCTATTGACGCCGGCGCCGAGGATGTCAAGGTAGATAATAACTACGTGGAGATTTACACCGGGCCGACGGAGCTGGAAAAGGTCCGGCAGGCGCTGGAGCAGAACAATATAGCCGTCGCCTCGGCGGAGCTATCCATGGTACCCAAGAGTACTATTGAACTGGAGGAAAAGGTGGCACTGCAGACACTGAGGCTGCTGGACAAGCTGGAGGAGCTGGACGAGGTTCAGCTTGTTTCCAGCAACGCCGACTTCTCCGACGCTATTCTGGAGAAATACCAGGCATGAGCCCACCCCGATGAGGATTTTAGGCGTTGACCCCGGAACGATAAATATGGGCTACGGCGTCATCGATGCCCGGGACGATAAGACAACCCTGGTTGAAAGCGATGCAATAAGCGTTAAGGAGCGCTCCCCTATCGGGGAGCGCCTGAGCTATATGTACCACCGCCTCCTGGAGATAATCTCCCGCCACCAGCCCGATGCCGTGGCTATAGAGCAGCCCTTCATGGCTAAGAACGTCAAGGCGGCGCTGGCGGTAGGACGCGCCCAGGCAATAGCCATACTGGCCGCCGCCGATAAGGGCATCCCCACTTTTGAATACACCCCCGCCCAGGTAAAGCAGCGGGTGACCAACTACGGCGCCAGCACCAAGGAGCAGGTTCAGGAGATGGTCAAGCTCCAGCTTAATTTAACCGAAGTCCCCCGATCCAACGACGCCGCCGATGCTTTAGCGGTAGCCCTCTGCCACCTCCACCAAACCCACATAGAAAGCCTGCTGGCTAAAGGGAGCAAGCAGTGATAGCCGGCCTTAAAGGCACCCTCCAGTCGCTGGCTGGCGACGGCGCCGTCGTCGATGTTCACGGTATCGGCTTCCGGGTCTATATGCCCACCTCCACCATGTCCACCCTGGGGGCTATCGGCGACGAGGTAGAACTGCACACCCACCTCCACCTCAGGGAGGACAACGCCACCCTCTACGGCTTTGCCGCCCCCGAAGAGCTGGGACTCTTCCAGACCCTGATTGGTGTCTCCGGACTGGGCCCTAAGCTGGCGCTGTCCATGCTCTCGGCGATGAGCGTGGAAAAGCTGGCGATGGCTATCGCCAGCGGCGGCGCCGACCTGCTGTCCGAGATTCCCGGCATCGGTAAAAAGACGGCAAACCGCATTATTTTAGAGCTTAAAGAAAAGATAGCCGCCGGCTGGCTCACCACCCCACCCCCCGAGTTCGCCGAAGAAAACGCCGAGGTCTTAGCCGCCCTCACCTCGCTGGGCTACTCGGTGCGGGAAGCCTCCCACGCCGTGGCTACCCTCCCCACAGACCCCACCTTAAGCCTCGAAGAAAAAATCAGGCTGGCGCTCGGGTATTTCACCGCCAAATAAAAGGAGTCCCTCATGGAAATTGCTCTCTATGTCATAATTTTCGTTTTACTTATCGTCATTCTGGTGCTGCTTTTCCGCCCCCGCAAGGTGCAGCTGCCGGCTATAGACGAGCTTGAGGCCAAGCTCCGGTTTGCTCTGGCCTCGGCGGCATCGGTCAAGGAGATTCATGACGCCCTGGAAGAGCTACCCCACGATGTTTTAGAGTCGATAACCCGCAGCCTGGGCAAGCGCACGGGCAAGCTCAACGAGCTGCTGGCAACCTTCGAGCTGACCAAGTATGACAGGCTTTTCTACCTGGGCGAGCCGGTGGACTTCGTCGGCGTTAAGTACGACGAGGGCATTGACTTCATCGAGGTCAAAACGGGCAGGGCAAGCCTTACCGAGGACGAAAAGAGGCTGAAAGACTTGATAGAGCTCAAGATGGTCAACTACGTGCCCCTGTCGGTGCAGCGCATCGGCATCGCCGAGGAAGTAGATACCGCAGGAGAGAGCGGTGAAGGCAACTGAGGGACATATCGGGCGGGTCTTTGTCCTGCGCCTTGAGGACGGCGATGTTGTCCCGGACTGCATAGAACGCTTTGCCGCCGAAAAAGCCATATCGGTGGGGCAGGTAGTGCTGGTCGGCGGCATCGGCGGCGGTGAAATCGTTGTCGGCCCTGAAAATTCAAAAGAAATGCCCCCCAATCCCGTGCTCCTCCCCGTCAACGGCGCCCACGAGGTCGTCGGCGTCGGCATCATCGCCCCCGATAAGGACGGCAAACCCACCCTCCACATCCACGCCTCGCTGGGCCGCGCCGATAAAGCCCTCACCGGCTGTCTGCGCCCCGGCGTCACCACCTGGCTGGTCGGGGAGGCTATAATCTATGAGATTTTAGGGGCTAAAGCCGCCCGCCTGCCCGACCCGGAAAGCGGGTTTGATTTGATGGAGATGGAGTAGGATTTGACAGTTGGGTGTAGAATAAAGCTGTAAAAGGAGGTGGTTGTGATGGCTAAAGTAAAGGTCAGTAAAGTTCTAGATGGCGATACATTCGTCGCACAAGATGGCACAAAGGTGCGTCTAGCAAATGTGAACGCTCCTGAGAAAGGTAAACGCGGTGCACCCCAAGCTCGTAGCGACTTGAGGCAATTAATCTCACGGAAGCAAGTGAATGTAGAAACCGTCGCTCGAGACCCCTATGGTAGAGTGGTTGCCAATGTTAAAGTAGATAATAAATCAGTGAACAAAGCTATGCGTAATAAAGGGTGGAAGTAAAAAGTGAAGGGGTATAAGCTGTGGGTAATAATTGGTGTCACAGCTCTATTATTCACAGTCCTAGCACTGCCTGGGTGCGCATCTAAACCTGAATACGAAGCTTTATGGGCTGATTACGAGGCTTTGCAGACTCAACACGCAATTTTAGCAGAGGAGAATGAGAGCTTAAAAGCAGAGCTAAAGCGAGCGCAGTCAGATTTGACCAATATACAAGCTGACTATGACGCACTCGAGGCTGAATATAATGCTACAAAGAATAATCCGGCTGGACAAACGAGTACTTCAACAACAACGCCCAGTACAGATATAATACTGCGCAGGGGTCAATATCTTATTGCCCAAGATGGTACATACCTCGGAACATTGGATTCTGGGTTTGCATCCGAATCTATTTTTAACGATTTCGGTGACTATGGCAGTCAGTTCTCGTCAACTAGCATTTGGAACACTTTTAGTGAATACGGCAGTGCGTTCTCATCACTGAGTGCATTCAGTGATTTGGCGAGCAAGCCGCCAATGCTTTTTGACGCAGACGACTTTATATGCTATGTAACAACTAATACCATTAAAATCCCAAGAGTAAGCCCCTACTATCTAATAGCATTTGCCGAATCAATGGGATGGGAATGAACATTGTTAATGCTCTTGAGGGCTAACCCCCCCCTCACTAATCTATTCCCACCCGCCAGCCCCCTTTTAGGTAGCCCCTTACGGGGCTTCCACCCATCCCCGTTTGACTTCATTGTAACTAAAGTGTTAGGATTGAATTGCGTTAGTACGTCCCAAACAGGGCTGCTATTTGAAACCCCCCGCCACCAATGGGGGGTTTCTCGCTTTTTTAAACTAATAAAGCCCCCTGGCGGGGCTTTCCCCCCCCAAAAAAAAGAAAAAAATCAGGGAGGGGTAAAACCCCTCCCATCGGTGCTAAAAAATATTCAGTTATATTCAGGCTTAAAGCCTAACCCTCATACTTAAAGGACAACCTCACCTTGGCGCGGTAGTTGACCACCTTGCCCTTGTCAATCTGCATATCCATCTCCTCCACCTCGGCGATGCGCAGCCCGCGCAGCGTCTTGGAGGCGGTCTCCACCACCAGCTTGGCTGCCTCCTCCCAGGACTTGGGGCTGGTGCCCACCAGTGTAATTACCTTGTACACGCTGTCTGGCATATTCTCCTCCTTCTAACGCGGCAGAAACCCGTATTTACGAAACTGCCGCAGTATTTTCAGTCTATAAAATAAGCTGAGCGATGTCAATAGCACATTGTAACCGATGTCCCCAAAAGCTATACTATTAGTATGCCTCAGTTCGATATAGTCTCCGATTTCAAGATGACCGGCGACCAGCCCCAAGCGGTGGACGGACTGGTAGAGGGCTTAAACAAGGGCTTCGAGCACCAGACCCTGCTGGGCGTTACCGGCAGCGGCAAGACCTTCACCATGGCAAATGTCATCGCCAAAGCGCAGCGGCCCACGCTGGTCATCTGCCACAATAAGACGCTGGCAGCCCAGCTTTCCACCGAATTTAAAGAGTTCTTCCCCAACAGCGCCGTGGAGTACTTCGTCAGCTACTACGACTACTACCAGCCGGAGGCTTATATCCCCCGCACCGATACCTTCATCGAAAAAGAGATAGACATCAACGAGGAGATTGACAAACTGCGCCACGCCGCCACCCGCTCCCTCTTTACCCGGCGGGACGTGGTCATCGTGGCTTCGGTCTCCTGCATCTACGGCCTCGGCGAGCCGGAAGAGTACCGCAGCTTCGTGGTAAGCCTTAAAAAGGGGGAGAGCTACCCCCGCCAAGAGCTTCTCCGCCGGCTGGTGGACATGCAGTACCAGCGCAACGATATAGACTTCACCCGCGGCAGGTTCCGGGTGCGCGGCGATACCCTGGAGATTCAGCCCTCCTATGAAGAATTAGCCCTGCGGATTGAGTTCTTCGGCGACGACATCGAGCGCATCATGGAGATAGACCCCCTCACCGGCGAGCTATTGAGAAAACTGGATGCGGTGGATATCTACCCCGCCAAGCACTTCGTCACCTCCCACGGCAAGCTGATGCTGGCTATAGAGAGCATAAAGCAGGAGCTTTCAGAACGCCTGGCTGAGCTGAAATCTCAGGGCAAGCTTTTAGAGGCGGCAAGGCTGGAAGCCCGCACCAACTACGATATGGAGATGCTGCGGGAGGCGGGTTACTGCCATGCGGTAGAGAACTACTCCCGCCACCTGGCACAGCGCCCCGCCGGCAGCCCCCCCTCCACCCTGCTCGACTACTTCCCCGATGACTTTCTGCTCTTCATCGACGAATCGCACATGACCATCCCCCAGATTCGCGGCATGTACCACGGCGACCGCTCCCGCAAGGAAACCCTGGTCGAATACGGCTTCCGCCTGCCCTCGGCGCTGGACAACCGCCCCCTCAACTTCACCGAGTTCGGCCAGCGTATCAACCAGGTCATCTATACCTCGGCAACCCCCGCCGAGTACGAACACGAGCACAGCCGACAGGTGGTGGAGCAGTTAGTCCGCCCCACCGGCCTCCTCGAGCCCACCGTCGAAATCAAGCCCACCAAAGGCCAGATTGACGACCTCCTGGAGCAGATTAAGGCAAGGGTGGATAAAAAAGAGCGCTGCCTGGTCACCACCCTGACCAAGCGCATGGCTGAAGAGCTTGCCGATTACCTGATTGAGATGGACGTCAAGACCCACTACCTCCACTCCGAGATAGACACTTTAGAGAGGGTGGAGATACTGCGCGACCTCCGCCTGGGCGTCTACGACGTGGTGGTGGGCATCAACCTGCTGCGGGAGGGGCTCGACCTGCCCGAGGTCAGCCTGGTGGCAATCCTGGACGCCGATAAAGAGGGGTTCTTAAGGTCGGCGTGGGCGCTAATCCAGACCATGGGGCGCGCCGCCCGCCACATCGACGGCAAAGTTATCATGTACGCCGATACCGTCACCAAATCAATGCAGACCGCCATCGACGAAACCAAACGCCGCCGCCGCATCCAGCAGGCTTATAACAAAGAGCACGGCATTACCCCCCGCGGCATCAGGAAAGCCATCAAGGATATCACGGCGCGGGTAAAGGTCGCCGCCGATGTCCACGCCGTCTATGATGCCTCCGCCCCCCTCACCCGGGAGGACATCGCCCGGCTGATTAAAGAGCTGGAAGCCCAGATGAAGACCGCCGCCCGCAACCTGGAGTTCGAAAAGGCGGCACTAATCCGCGACCGCATCATCGAGCTCAGAAAAGAGTTCGAGCCGGTGGAGATAAAGAAATGACCAGCGACGAGATAGAGACCAAGCAGGAGCGCCGGGAAAAGAAACTCCAGCGCAAGCGGGAGCGCATGGCAAAGCACGGCAAGAATATAGCCAGGGTTTATATGGATGCGATTATGAAGCGGTTAAGTATGAAGCGGTTCAGGAAAAAGAAGGGGAAATAAAAAGGAGGGCAACATGATTGAGCGAGTTCATGAGCACATTATCAGCGAACTTGGTACCAACTCACGTACGGACACGATTTTTATTCTCACCGGTATTATCCTCAACCTGCTGGTTCTGGCCATTAATTCCGGGATCGCCTCGGGCGACCCTGACGCCACGACACTAATTGTAATGCTGGCGTTGGTGGCCCTTTTAATAGTGGTCAATCTGATTGTAGAAATCGGGTTAATAAGGAGCAGGCAAACCAGAGTAAAACTGCTGAACGGTCTTATGAAGATGTACCAAGACCAGGGTGTAGCCGATTATTATGACCCATCGCTGCTGAGCGATTACCGGACGAGGTACAACCTGTTTATGTTCGGGGTTCTCTCTATAGGTATCGTCGCCCTTATTATACCCTTCATACTACTGGCAACTTAATAGAGGAAGGGGAAGTGAGCCCAAAGATATTAGAAAAACCAGTCGTCAGTTTTCTTTTTCGGTTTCTTGGGCTTTAAGCGGGAGTAAGCTTCTTTACTAATACCAAGCTTCTTTAAATCTGAAGCCGTCGCCTTCCCACCATCTAACTTACGATGACAAGTAGGACATAAAGGAAAATACTGTGTCCCACCTCTCGAATGTGCTTTTACGTGAGCTTTTTCTAATAATCCAGCACTTTTTTCGGTTCGACCACACATTAGACACTTGTTTCCGCTCCGCTTTTTTATTGCTTCCCATTCCGTTTTGCCTATGGAAGTTCTTTTCTTTTTCTCTTCTCCAAAAATCAACATAGCTGTTTCCTACCCCCTTTTAGCTTGCTTATCAACCCCTCACCTTTTGTCCCTCCTCCTCCTCAAGCTGCTCCATAATACCCCCAACCTATTACATTGACAATACCCCCAAAGCGGGGTGTTTCTAAGAGGGGTGCCACCCCTCTTTACCTTAAAAGGGCGGCGGGCGGGAAAAGATATATCTATTGACAAGTAGTGGTACAATCAAAGCGGTAAAAACTTAAGAGAAAAGGGGGTGGTATCTATGGAGTGGAGAGCTGAAAGGACACTGCGTATGGGGGGTGTATATGCGGTATGGGGTGGCGTTTGTTGGATTCTTGGTGTTGTATTCGCTATATTAGGAATCATTGCTGACGCCATGAACGGCACCCTTGGCTTGACTGCAATGTCCTGGTTCCTGCTGGCAGTTGCTGCTTTTGTGGCTAGCATACCCGAATATATTGGCTGGGCGGTGGCTGTGTATTTAGATGCCTTAAAAGCTAAAAAGGAGAAGTAGCACCCGGCGGGCTACTCTTCCCCTTCTCCCCCCACTATCCCCTCCTCCTCCTCAAGCTGCTCCATGATGCGGGCCGCGCGGGGGTAGCCTATGCGCAGCTTTCTTTGCAAAAAAGAAGTTGAAATATGGTCGTGCTCCCGGGCTAACTCACGGGCGGCGTCCATCAGCGGGTCGTCGGGGAAGCTTCCCCTCCCGGCTGCGGTCGTGGTAATCTCCTCAATCCTGGGCATAACCGCCTCTTCACCCTTCTGGCTGTTCCAGAAATAGACCAGCCGCTCCACCTCGGCGTCGGAGACAAAGCACCCCTGCAGGCGCTTGGGCTTGGCCGCCTCGGTAGGCATATAGAGCATATCTCCCCGTCCCAGCAGCTTCTCCGCCCCGCCCATATCCAGGATGGTGCGCGAATCGACCTGGGAGGTGACGGCAAAGCTGATGCGGGTGGGGAAGTTGGCTTTAATCAGGCCCGTGACCACGTCCACCGAAGGGCGCTGGGTCGCCACGATGAGGTGAATGCCGGTGGCGCGCGCCAGCTGGGCTAAACGGCAGAGGACGTGCTCCACCTCGTCAAAGCCGGCCATCATCAGGTCGGCAAGCTCGTCGATGACCAGCACCAGGTAGGGGAACCTCTCCTCCCCCTCCACTTTCTTGTTGTAGCCCTCGATGTTGCGGGCGCCGGCGGTAGCCAGCTTCTGGTACCGCTTATCCATCTCCTGGTTGAGCCAGCGCAGTGTGCCTATGGCTTTGTGAGTATCCACGATAACCGGGGTAGCCAGGTGAGGTATGCTGTTAAACGAGGTCAGCTCCACCCGCTTGGGGTCAATCATAATAAACTGCACCTCACTGGGAGGGGCGTGCATCAGCAGGCAGCAGATGCTGGAATTGAGGCAGACCGTCTTGCCGCTGCCGGTAGCCCCGGCGATAAGCAGGTGGGGCATTTTAGACAGGTCACCGGCCACCGCCTCCCCACCGGCACCCTTACCCAGCGCCAGCGCCAGCTTGGACTTGGCGGTTATCTTCTGGAAGGGGCTGGACTCCAGTACCCCCCGCAGGCTGACCAGGCCGTAAATGGTATTGGGCACCTCAACCCCCACCACCGATTTACCCGGCACCGGGGCTTCAATCCGGATGCTGGGCGCCGCCAGAGCCAGCGCCAAATCGTTAGCCAGGGAGGTAATCCTCTCCACCTTGACCCTGGTCTTGGATACCTCCTCCAGCCTCACCTGGATATTGCCGTCCCGGTCCCGCTCTTTTACTTCCTTCATCTTCCGGTCCCAGCCCGGCTCAATGCCGAACTGGGTAACGGTGGGACCGGCGTTTATCTGCACCACTTTAGCGTCGACGCCGTAGCTGGCAAGAGCCTCCTCGATAATCTTGGCTCGCTGCATGTTATCCGCCTGCCCGAACTCGACATCAGGCACGCTATCCAGAATATCGATAGGGGGCAACCGCCAGCCGTCAACCGTAACCAGAGATGGCGACTCGCCGTATTTCTTCCATACCTCCTGGGCAACCTGCCGCAACTCCTGCTGCGCCGGAGTGGGAGCCAGCGTTGGGATTCCCATCGGCGTTTCCGGCTCCCTAGTCGGCGGCGGGGGCGCAGTCACCGGAGGTGATACCACTACTGGAGGCGTCTCTGGCTTCTCAACGGTAGGGGTTTCGGTATAGGTCACCGGCTTGGGAGCAGGGCGTTCCTTAAGCTTTCTGCCCACCCAGGATAAAAACCGGGCAACCAGCCGCCAGCTTACGCCGGGAGCGACCAGGATAAAGCCTAAAATAAACATCCCCAGCAGGCGCAGAATACCCAGAGCAAGGTTAGCCCCGATAATGCCCTGCCCGAAGCTGCCCCCCACCCCGAAGAAGGCCATTATTCCCCAGGCAACCAGGATAAAGACGATACCGCCCAGCCATTGGTTCCAGTGGTAGATAAAGGAGAGCACCCTCTCCCCCCACACTATCCCCACCAGCACGCCAAGGGCAAGCACCAGAAAGCCCAGCCCCCAGCCGAACATGGTCAGGGCGTCACCCCAGACGCTGGCAGCCCAGGTGGTAATCGCCTTCCAGTGCCAGAACGCCAGCCCCACGATAATCACCGCCCATATCAGGCGGCGCACCGACGGCAGCCAGAGAAATTTAAAAAACCGCTTCCAGCCCGACTCACCCCTGGGCTTGGACTCTCCCCTCGGCTGGTGCTTGGCTCCTGACTTCTTTTTAGCCATATAAAGCTTAAACCTTAAAGCCTATACCTTGACCATAACCGGCAGAATCATGGGACGGCGCTTGGTCTGGTCGTAGTAGAACTTATGCAGTATATCCCTGACCTTAGCGTAGATAAAGCCCCAGTCAGCCGGGCGGACACCGCCGTGGTCCAGGGAATGAGCCACTATGTCACGGCTCTCCTCTAACATATCCTTAGCCTCCCTGGTATCAACAAAGCCCCGGGAGACTATATCGGGGCGCCCTACCAGCTTGCCGGTCTGGCGGTTAACGGTGATAATTACCATAACAATGCCGTCCCGCGACAGCATTCTCCGGTCGCGTAAAACCACGGTGCCGACATCGCCCACGCTTAAGCCGTCAACATAGACATTGCCCGAGCTGACCTTGCCGTCCACCTTGCCCGACCACTGGCCGAGCTCAAGGATATCACCATCTTCCAGCAGAAAGATGTTCTTCTCCGGGATACCCACCGACTGGGCTAACTTGGCATGGAGACTGAGGTGGCGGAACTCGCCGTGAACGGGCATAAAGAAGCGGGGCTTAACCAGATTCAACAACAGCTTCAGCTCTTCCTGGCTACCGTGCCCGTGGACATGAACCTGGGCAACTTTATCGTAGAGCACCTGAGCCCCCTGCCGGAACAGGCTGTCGACGGTACGGTTGATGAGGGCTTCGTTGCCGGGGACGGCGGTGGCTGACAGCACCACCGTGTCCCCCCGCAAAATATGAACATGGCGATGGTCTTGGTTGGCGATGCGGACCAGGGCCGAGGTCGGTTCCCCCTGGCTGCCGGTGGTGACAAAGACCACCTTGTTATGGGGCGTTGCTTTAAGTTCATCTATCCGAGCCAGTATGCCGTCGGGAGCCTTGAGATAGCCCAGCTCCAGGGTCATTTTCACTATATCAGTCATACTCCGCCCGATAACAAACACCCGGCGCTGGTGTTTGGCAGCGGCGTCAATAACCTGCTGAATGCGGGACACCAGCGAAGAGAAAGTGGTCACAATCACCCGGCCCGGCGCCTGGGCCATGACCCGGTCTAAAGTCTCCCCCACCACCCTCTCCGACGGGGTATAACCGGGCAGCTCGGAATAGGTGGAATCTGATAGCAGCAGCAATACCCCCTGTGCCCCCAGTTGAGCCAGCCGGGAAAGGTCAGTCGGCTTGCCGTCTACCGGGGTATAGTCAAGCTTAAAATCCCCGCTATGAACAATGATGCCCAGCGGGGTATGGATAATCAGACCGGCGGCATCAGGTATGCTGTGGCAAACGTGGAAGAACTCCACCTTGAATTTGCCCAGGGTCACCTTACCGCCGTAGGGCACCACATTGAGCTTGGCACCGGCCAGTGCCTTTCTCTCCTTAAGCTTCACCGAAATAAGCCCGTTGGTAAGCTTGGTGGAATAGACCGGCACCTCAAGCTGGGGCAGGAGGTAGGGCAAAGCGCCGATATGGTCTTCATGACCATGGGTGATAACTATGCCCCTTATCTTCTCTTTATTCTCCAGCAGGTAGCTGATGTCGGGGATTACCAGGTCAATACCCAGCATTTCCTCCCCGGGGAACATCAGCCCGGAATCGATAACGATGATGTCGTTCTCGTACTCTATCGCCATCATATTCTTGCCGATTTCGGATAGCCCCCCCAGGGGGACTATTTTTAACTTTGGTTTAGACATTATTTTTCACCTATATTTTTCACCTAAAACATGCTTAATTGCTCCGGCTCCTGCTTTACCTCTTCCACACCCCCGGCTTCAGCCAGCAGCGTCGGAATCTTGAGCATATCCGCCTCTATAGCCTGGCGCAGGCTCCCCTGGTGCAGGGCTGCCGCCGGGTGGTACATGGCGTAATAGATAACGTTATCCCGCTTCTGCGCCGTGCCGTGGATTTTACTGATACTCTTGCCGGGGAAGAACATAGCCATGGAGTAACGCCCCAGGGTGACAATCATCTCGGGGCTAATTATCTCAATCTGGCGTTTGAGCCAGGGGCGGCAGCTTTGAATCTCAGAAGGCAGAGGGTCGCGGTTTCCCTGAGGGCGGCACTTAATCACATTAGCAATATAGACCTGCTGCCGCGTTAGTCCGATAGAAGCCAGTAATTCGTCCAGAAACTTCCCCGCCGGCCCGACAAAGGGACGCCCCTGCTGGTCTTCATGCCAGCCCGGTGCCTCGCCGATAAACATTATGGCGGCGTCCTCCGCCCCTTCACCCGGCACCACCCGGTTCCGATATTTAGCTATTTCGCATTGCTGGCAACGCTCAATTTCTTGGTAAAGCTCGTTCAGAGCTGTCATATTAACCAGCCTTTTGATTATGATATCACGGGCAATATGTCAAGTCAATTTAACTCTCCCCCCCCACCCCACCTTTTTAACAGTTCTCTCTCTTCCCACCCTGACCCACCCTCATAGGCTCCGCCTCTTTAAGACTTCGTAACCCCACCCCCAGAAAGGAGAGTGAAGAGAGGGTCTAACCTCTATTGGGTGGGAGGGTGGGAAGTACAACGTACTCTAAAAATCAGACCAGACCCCCCCTCTGAAAATAAAACTAGCCAAGAGGGGTGTCAACCCCTCTTCTATAAAAAACCTTCCCCCTCCCTTGTAAGGGAGGGGGATTAAGGGGGTGGGTTGGTGGGTTTTAAAACAAATTACTCACCCACTTTAGTAATGGTTAAAAAGAGTAAGCGGGTTTGACACTAGAAGAGTGCAGTTGTAGACTTTAAGCCAGGAGGAAACATGGATTCTTTAAGCCAAACCGACCCCGAAATCAGCCGGGCACTGGAACTGGAGGCAAAACGCCAGCGGGAGACAATAAATCTCATCGCCTCGGAGAACTACGCCAGCCGGGCAATTCTCCAGGCCGAAGGCTCGTTCCTGACCAACAAATACGCCGAAGGCTACCCCGGCAAACGCTACTACGGCGGCTGCGAGAATGCCGATATAGTTGAAAACCTGGCTATCCAGCGGGCAAAGGATCTCTTCAAAGCTCAGCACGCCAATGTCCAGCCCCACAGCGGTGCCCAGGCAAATATGGCATCATACTACGCCCTGCTGGAATACGGCGATACGGTCATGGGCATGAGCCTGGCTCACGGCGGCCACCTTACCCACGGGGCTCCGGTAAGCTTCTCCGGCAAATCCTATAACTTCATCCACTACGGGGTTAACCGGGAAACAGAAAGGATGGACTACCCGGAGATAGAAAGGCTGGCTAAAGAGCACAAGCCCAAGCTGATTGTGACCGGCGCCAGCGCCTACCCCCGCATTATTGACTTCGAGCGCTTCCGTAACATCGCTGACATGGTGGGAGCTAAGCTACTGGTTGATATGGCTCACATCGCCGGCATGGTGGCGGTAGGCTTACACCCCACCCCCATCCCCTACTCTGATGTAGTCACCTCAACCACCCACAAAACCCTGCGCGGCCCCCGCAGCGGCTTTATTCTCTGCCGCGAAGAGCTGGCTGGGGCAATAGATGACGGCGTCTTCCCCAGGATGCAGGGAGGACCCCTGATGCACGCCGTCGCCGGCAAAGCGGTCTGCTTCCAGGAGGCGATGCAACCCGGCTTTACCGATTACCAGCGGGCAGTGCTGGAAAACGCCCAAGCTTTAGCCAGCGGGCTACAGCAAAACGGTCTGCGCTTAATCTCCGGCGGCACCGATAACCATCTGGTTCTGGTCGACCTTACTGAAACCGGCATCACCGGCCGGCAGGCTGAAGAGGCACTGGGTGCCGCCGGCATTGTGGTCAACCGCAACGCTATTCCCTTTGACAAGCAGCCGCCCCGAATCACCGGCGGCATGAGGCTGGGCACTCCGGCGGTAACCACAAGGGGCTTCGGCAAGGCAGAAATCAAGCAAATCGCCGCCATGATTATAAAAATCCTGGCCCATATTGATAATACCAAAATTCAAAAGGAGGCGAGAGATGAGGTCAGCCAGATATGCTCTCGCTTCCCGGTGCCCGGCATTGACGACTGATATCAGGCGCCAATAATGCTATAATAAGACCGGAAGCCCTTATAACTTACTGATATTGCGCAAAGAGAGGTAATAGTCTATGGATGAGATGAAGGTGTTCACCGGCAATGCCCACCCCCTCCTCGCCCAGCAGGTAGCCGAATATCTTAGAATACCGCTGGGAAAGTGCGAGGTCTTTGAGTTCAGTAACGAGAATATCTTTGTCCGCATCCTGGAAAATGTGCGCCAGAGGGACACCTTCGTTATCCAGCCCATATGCTCACCGGTGAACCGCAGCCTGGTCGAGCTGCTGATTATGCTCGATGCCCTTAAAAGGGCATCAGCGGGGCGCATCACCGCCGTTATTCCCTACTTCGGTTACAGCCGCACCGATAAGAAAGACCAGCCCCGGGTGCCCATAACCGGCCGCCTGGTGGCTGACCTGCTCACCGTAGCCGGCGCCGGCCGGGTGCTGACGGTGGACTTACACGCCGCCCAGATTCAGGGCTTCTTCAATATACCGGTGGATGAACTGACAGCCGAGTTCCTGCTCAGCGACTATTTTAAAAAAAGAAAAATTAAAGACCTGGTGGTAGTTGCCACCGATATCGGTATTACCAAGCGGGCGCGCGATGTGGCCGCCAGGCTCAATGCCCCCCTGGCTATCATGGAAAAGAGGCGGCTGGGCAACGATGACAAGACAGAGACGCTTAACGTCATCGGCGAGGTGGAAGGCAAGGTGGCGCTTACCGTAGACGACGAGATAGACACCGCCGGCTCACTGATAGGCGTCATTGAAGCCCTGGGGAAGCGGGGGGTCAAGGAGGTATTCACCTGCTGTACCCACCCCATCTTCTCCGGCAAGGCTATCCAGCGGATAGCCTCCTGCCCGGTCAAGGAGGTAGTGGTTACCGATACCGTTCCGGTGGCCGGTGACAAGAAACTGGACAAGATTACCGTTTTGCCCATAGCCCCGCTACTGGGCGAAGCCATCCACCGTATCCACACCGGACTATCCATAGGGGCTATGTTCGAACAGGGGTGAGCTATGTTTAAGTGGCTGGGCGGACTGGTTGACTCCAACGAAAAGGAGCTCAAGCGGCTACAGCCTCTGGTAGATACCATAAATCAGCTTGAGCCTGAATTTAAAAAACTCAGCGACGACGAGCTAAGCGCCAAGACCGGCGAGTTCAAGGCGCGCTTGGCTGACGGCAGTTCTCTGGACGAGCTCCTGCCCGAAGCCTTTGCCGCCGTCCGCGAGGCGGCTCAACGTACCATCGGCCTGCGCCACTTTGACGTCCAGCTCATAGGGGGCATCGTCCTGCACCAGGGCAAAATCGCCGAGATGAAAACCGGCGAAGGCAAAACCCTGGTGGCTACCCTCCCCCTCTATCTAAACGCCCTTACCGGCCAGGGCTGCCACCTGGTCACCGTCAACGACTATTTAGCCCGGCGCGACCCCTACTGGATGAGTCCCGTCTATAACGCCCTGGGTTTAAGCGTAGCCAGCATCTACCCCATGCAGTCCCCCCAAGAGCGTACCCCCGCCCTCATCTACGACCCCCAATTTGATTCCGGCGACAGCCACTGGCCCCACTTCCGCCCCATCCCCCGCCAGGAGGCGTATCAGGCTGATATCACCTACGGCACCAGCGCCGAGTTCGGCTTTGACTACCTGCGGGACAACATGGTCGCCGAGCTGTCCCAGTGCGTCCAGCACCCCTTAAACTACGCCATCGCCGACGAGGTAGACTACCTGCTCATTGATGAAGCCCGCACCCCACTCATTATCAGCGCCCCCGATGAGGAGGCGGGGCAGAGGTACCAGCTGTTCGCCCGCCTCATCCCCAGCCTGAAGAAGGAAGCGGACTACACCATTGACGAAAAGTCGCGCTCCGTCAGCCTGACCGACTCCGGCATCACCAACATGGAACGTATGCTAAAGCGGGAAGGCCAGCTAAAGGCGGACAATCTCTATGACCCGGCCAACGCCGACCTGCACCGCTACCTGAGAAACGCCCTCAGCGCCAGAGAGGCATACCACCGGGACCGGGAATATGTGGTCAAGGACGGGGAGGTCATCATCGTCGACGAATTCACCGGCCGGCTGATGCACGGTCGGCGCTACTCGGACGGCCTGCACCAGGCGATAGAAGCCAAGGAGCGGGTCAGGGTTCAGCAGGAAAGCCGCACCTACGCCACTGTTACCATCCAGAACTACTTCCGCATGTATGAAAAGCTGGCGGGCATGACCGGAACCGCCCTCACCGAGGCCGAGGAATTTCACAAGATATATAAGCTCGAGGTAATGGTTATCCCCACCCACCAGCCGATGATACGCCAGGACTTCCCCGACCAGATTTTCAAGGACGTAAAATCCAAGTTCAAGGCAGTGGTGCGCGAAATTGAGCAGCTGAATAAAGAGGGGCGGCCGGTGCTGGTAGGCACAGTATCTATCGAGAACTCGGAATATTTAAGCGACCTGCTCAAGAAGAAGGGCATCCCCCACCATATACTCAACGCCAAGCAGCACGAAAAAGAAGCTTACATCATCACCCAGGCCGGCAGGCCGGGGGCGGTAACCGTGGCCACCAACATGGCCGGGCGCGGCGTTGACATCATACTGGGGGGAAACCCCCAGGACGGGGAGCAAAAGGACTGGCAGCAAGAGCACCAAAAGGTAGTCGAAATCGGCGGGCTCCACATTGTCGGCACCGACCGCCACGAATCAAGGCGAATTGATAACCAGCTCCGGGGACGCTCCGGCCGGCAGGGCGACCCGGGCAGCTCCCGCTTCTATGTCTCTTTAGAGGATGACGTTATCCGCCGCTTCGGCGGCGACCGGATTAAGGGCTTCATGGAGTGGGCCGGCATGGACGAGGACACCCCCATTGAGAATTCGCTGGTGAACAAATCAATAGAGAACGCCCAGGTCAAGGTAGAGGGCTATAACTTTGATATCCGCAAGCACCTGGTGGAATACGACGACGTGGTCAACCACCACCGGGAACTCATCTATGGTGAGCGCCGCAAGATAATCTCTGGCGCTGACCTTAAAGCCAATATCCTGTCCATGGTCGGTGATGAGATTAAGAATATAGTGGCTGCCAGCACCGCCGACGAGCACGGCGAAGGCTGGGATGCAGAAGGCCTGCTCAGCAAGGCATCGGCTATCCTGCCCGTACCCCCCACCTTTAACGCCCAAGCCATCTCCCAGATGAAGCCCCGGCAGATTGAGGAAAAGCTACTGGAGCTGGCAAATATCCTCTACGAGGACAAAGAGAAAGAAATCGGCGCCGATAACATGAGGACTCTGGAAAGGCTGTTGATGCTGCGCGTCATAGACCTGCTCTGGGTAGAGCACCTGACCATGATGGAACACATGCGCCAGGGCATCGGGCTGCAGGCGGTCGGGCAGCGGGACCCGCTGGTCGCCTATAAGAGGGAGGGGCACGGCATGTTCCAGAACCTGCTTTCCACCATCCAGCACGACGTGGTTCACAGCATATACCATATCGGCATTGCCCGGCGGGAAAACGCCCCCAAATCACCCGCGCCCACTCAAGCCGGGGGCAACGACAAGAAGCAGAGAATGAAGGTCGGCGGCAAGAAGGTAGGCAGAAACGACCCCTGCCCCTGCGGCTCAGGTAAAAAATATAAACACTGCTGTGGAAGGTGAGATATGTGGAAGAGAAGGCTTGTTGAAGACGTAACTTTTGGCCTTGCCCAGGAGGTTGCCCTCCGGCAGCGCTACCAGAAAGACGGCTTTGGACTGGAAAGCGCCTTTGGCAGTGAACGGCAGGCAAGGGCTCGCATAGAAGAGCTCAGACGGAAATTCGGCCTGGGCGAACCTGATATCCGCCTTATCCAGAACATCGCCAAGGCAGGCGGACAGGAAAAGGTAACCTGGCAGGTCTACGCCAAATCCGGAAAAGGGGTGAAGGTCTTTTTACCGGACAGCGGCAAGGGATAAAACTAACCCCTATGAAAAACCGGGAAGTGGCTCAGGTCTTTGCCGATATCGCCCACCGGCTGGAGCTCAAAAAGGAAAACATCTTTAAGATAAGGGCTTACCGCAGGGTCGCCCGCTCTATAGAGGAGCTGCCGGTGGAGGTGGAACAGCTGGCTAAAGAGGATAGACTCGAGGAAATACCGGGGGCGGGAGAGGCAATAACCAAAAAGATTACCGAGCTTATAACCACCGGCAAACTGGAATACTACGAAAAGCTAAAAGCCGAACCACCTCAAGAGCAATAGTTACCATGCCAGAATCACACCCTAAATCAGCATCAACCCCAACTACCGGTGCCGGGGTAATAGAACACCTGGAGCAGGCTATCTCCGGCGGCAAGCACTGGTACATCGCCCTGCTCGAAGCCATCGGGCTGTGGTCTGACGGCGCTGAAACCTGTAACGGCCGCCACTACCAGTACCTCATTGACGGCGAAGCCTTCGACTGGCTGCTGCTGGCGGAGCGGCTTTGCCAGGCGGTAGACGAACTCCTGCCCGAAGAGGAAAAAACGGCTCTCCTCTTTCACGGCAAGCCGCCGCTGAAATTAAGCGACAGCAAATTCAAAACGCTCATCGGCAACACCAAATACCGCCAGTATCTCAACTATTTCTACGGCGTCACCGTGGAGGAATCACTGCTTCTGGCAGTGCAGGAAGAAATACGCAAGGAAAAACGCATATTAGGCTATAACAAAGAGTATAATCTCACCGACGAGGTCTACCAGCGGATATACGGCGCCACCAGAGCGGTACTGCTCAAGCGCTTCCGTCAGGAGAAAAGCTATCCCCGGCTTAAGAGCATCAGCCTGACCGAATTAAAAGAGTTCAGCTACTGGCTGTTCAAGTACCGCCTCAAAAACTGTGATAAGGCAAGGATTGCCAGCGATACCAAGAAGGCACTGGAATACTTAAGCGCCAGCGGGTCGGCGCGGGCGCCCGCCCCCACCGAACTGGAAGTTTAGCCGAGTCTATCCAGACTTTGCTTTAACCTCTCCAGCTTGTCTTTTCTCATGTTCAGGTTATCCCGCTCTTTAGCCACCACCGCCTCCGGCGCCTTGGTCAGAAAGGCTTTATCCTTTAATCTGGCTTCAAGCCGGGTAACCTCGGCTCCGGTCTGGGCTATCTCCCGCTCCAGCCGCTTGCGCTCCGCCGCCGGGTCGACCATGCTCTCCAGGGGTATGATAACCTCGGAACTTTTAAGCACCAGAGCCAGCACATTCTCAGACGGCGGCGCCTCCTCCCAGCGCTTAAAAAAGCTGAGCGGCCTGGCTTTAGCCAGCGTCTCAATTGCCGAAGAATAGACCCTGATATCCGGGGTAAGCTCACCGGCACAGACCTGCGCCTCAATCCACCGCCCGCTTTCCACCCTGTGCTCGGCACGGGCGTTACGGATGGCGTGCACTACCTCGATGACGGCCCCCATAACCCGTTCCGCCTCCAGGTCAATAGCCTTTTCATCGGCATCAGGGTAGGCGGCAATCATTATGGAATCGGTCTTATGCCAGCCGGCGGGCAAATGCTTTTTCAGGTTCTGCCACAGCTCCTCGGTGACAAAGGGCATAAAGGGGTGGAGCAGCCGCAGCGATGTCTCCAGCGTATAGACCAGCACCGGCAGCGGCGACGGTTCTCCCCCGGAGCTTAAGCGAATCTTGGCAAACTCGATATACCAGTCGCAGAACTCACCCCAGAGGAAATCATGGAGCTGCCGCTGGGCTTCGCCGAACTGGAAGTTATCCATCAGTCTGGTCACATTGGCGATGGTGCCGCTCAGGCGGCTCAGAATCCAGCGGTCTTCCACGGTAAGCCTGTCCCACTCGATATTCAAGGCTACATCTTCCGCCTCGATGCTTCTCACCACAAAGCGGGTGGCGTTCCAGAGCTTGTTGGCAAAGTTGCGCCCGGCTTCCAGCCGGGACGGGGTCAGCTTTATATCATTGCCCGGCGATATATCATTGGTCAGGGCAAAGCGCAGGGCATCGGTGCCGTATTTATCGATGGTATCCAGCGGGTCGACCACGTTGCCCCTGACCTTGCTCATCTTCTCCCCCTTCTCGTCCCGCAGCAGCCCGTGCAGGTAGACGGTGCTGAAGGGGATATCGCCGGTATCCTCCAGCCCCATCATAATCATCCGGGCAACCCAGAAGAAGAGGATGTCGTAGCCGGTCTCCATCACGGTGGTGGGGTAGAAATAGCCGAGGTCCCCGGTATCGTCGGGCCAGCCCATGGTGGAGTGGGGCCACAGCGCCGATGAAAACCAGGTATCCAGCACGTCGGGGTCCTGCTCGATATTAGCCGAATTGCATTTACTACAGGCTTTGGGCTCGTCAACCGCCACGATGACTTCTCCGCAGTCACGGCAGTACCACACCGGTATTCTATGCCCCCACCAGAGCTGGCGGCTGATGCACCAGTCGCGGATGTTCTCCATCCAGTTGAGGTAGACCTTGGTAAACCGGGCGGGAATAATATTGATGCGCCCCCCCGTCACCACCTCGATTGCCGGTTTAGCTAAAGGCTTGGTATTGATAAACCACTGCTGGCTAGCGATGGGCTCGATAATCGTCTGGCAGCGCATGCAGTGCCCCACCGAGTGCCCGTAGGGCTCAATCTTAACCAGCAGCCCATCTTTTTCCAGGTCGTCCAGTATCGCCTGGCGGCACTGAAAGCGGTCGAGCCCGGCATAGGGCCCCGCGTTCTCGTTCATGGTCACATCCGGGTTTAGTATATTGACCAGGGGCAAATCGTTGCGCTGGGCTACCTCAAAGTCCACCGGGTCATGGGCGGGGGTAATCTTTACCGCCCCGGTGCCGAACTCGGGGTCGACGGCTTCATCGGCAATAATGGGCACCGCCCTTTTGACCGCCGGCAGAATGGCATTTTTGCCCACCATTCCCTTGAACCGCTTGTCTCCGGGGTTAACAGCGACGGCGGTATCACCCAGGATGGTTTCGGGGCGGGTGGTAGCCACGGTGATGAACTCTTTACTCCCCTCCAGGGGGTAACGGACATAGTACAGGTTGCCCTGTATGTCCTTGTGGTCGGTCTCCAGGTCGGATAGTGCGGTGGCGCAGCGGGGGCACCAGTTGATAATCCGCTCCCCCCGGTAAATCAGTCCCTTTTCATAAAGGCGGACAAAAGCGGTACGCACCGCCCGGCTCGGCCCCTCGTCCAGCGTGTAGCGCTCGCGGCTCCAGTCGCAGGAAGCCCCCAGCCGCTGGTGCTGCCGGGCAATCATCTGGCGGCGGCTCTCCGCCCACTGCTTTATTCTGGCTTGCGTCTTCTCCCGGCCCAGTTTATGCCGGTCGACCCCTTCCCCGGCAAGCATCTTCTCCACCACCACCTGGGTGGCGATGCCGGCGTGGTCGACTCCGGGCAGCCAGAGCGTGGGCTCGCCCATCATCCGGTGCCACCTTATCATAATATCCTCTAAAGTCGCCGTCAGGGCGTGGCCGGTGTGAAGCTCGCCGGTAACATTGGGCGGCGGCATGATGATAACAAAGGGCTTTTTTTCGGGGTCTATCTCCGGCTTAAAATAGCCTTTATCCAGCCAGAACTTATACCACTTCTGCTCAACTTTGCCCGCCTCGTAGGCTTTGGGCATTTCATCTTTTGGTACTGCTGTCATAACTACCTCTTCTAAACACTTAACAACCTCACCCCCCGATAAGGTTTTAAGAGAGGGGGCTTCGCCCCCTCAAACTCCCCCTACTCGTGGGGTGAGGATAGATTGCCAAATAACCCTTTTACTTCTTCTTCCCCAGCAGCCCCACCACCCTGTCCAGCACCCGCTCGGCCACCTCCCGCTTGCTCATCAGGGGCAGGCTCTCGGCTTTGCCCTGGCTGGCTATTATGGTCACTTTATTGGTATCGACGCCGAAGCCGCTGTCCTTGGCGGTAATGTCGTTTGCCACAATCAGGTCAAGCTTTTTCCCGGCAAGCTTCTTTTTAGCGTTGGCGACCATATTTTCGCTCTCGGCGGCAAAACCCACTCTAATAAAATTACCCTTCACTTCGCCCAGTATGTCCGGCGTCCTCACCAGCTCCAGGCTTAAGTTTGGGTCGGTTTTCTTTATCTTGGACTTGGCCGCAGTCTTGGGCTGGTAGTCAGCCACCGCCGCCGCCATAATCAGGGCGTCGGCTTTAGCCACCGCTTTAGCCACCGCCCGCTTCATCTGGACGGCGGTCTCCACCGGGACAACCGTTATCCCCTCCGGCTCAGGCAGCGACGATGCCGTAACCAGGGTAACTTTAGCCCCCCGGTCCCGCGCCGCCTCGGCAAGGGCGTAGCCCATCTTCCCCGAAGAGGGGTTGCCGATATAGCGCGCCGGGTCGATGCGCTCCCGGGTGCCGCCGGCGGTAACCACCAAGCGTTTGCCGGCAAGGTCAGCGCTGCCGCCCAGCGCCCCCTCGATGGCAGCCATAATCTTGCCCAGCTCGGCCAGGCGTCCCTTGCCCTTCGTCCCCGAAGCCAGACGGCCATATTCAGGTTCAACCACGGCAAATCCCCGTTTTTTAAGCCTGGCAAGGTTCTCCTGATTAGCGGCATTCTCGAACATGTTGACATTCATGGCAGGGGCTAAAATAATGGGGGCTTTAGTCGCCATCACCACCAGGGTAAGCATATCGTCGCAGATACCGGCGGCAAGCTTGGCTATAGTCGCCGCGCTGGCCGGAGCGATAATCACCAGGTCGGCGGCTTCCCCCATGGCAACATGCCAGACGCCGTGCTCAGAGGCGTCTTCGAAGACATCGGTCATTGCTTTCCTGCCGGTGATACTGCGGAAAGTGAGCGGAGTGACGAACTTTTGCGCCGAGCCGGTCATAACCACCTCGACCTTGGCTCCGGCCTGGGTCAGCTTGCCGGCAAGCTCTACCGCTTTGTAGGCGGCCACACTGCCGGTCACGCCCAATATTATAGTCTTGTTAGCTAACATTGTTACCCCTTATTCAGCTCGTAGATAAGCCTTAAGCCGATGAGGGTCAGGTCGGGATTGACCACGTCGATTACCTTGGTCTCTTTAGCGATAAGCCCGGCGTAACCGCCGGTAGCCACCACTTTAGCCTTTACCCCCAGCTCCTTGTGGATACGGGACAGCATCCCCTCGACCAGGGAGGCGTAGCCGTAGATAACCCCCGACTGTATGGCCGCCACCGTGTTGGTGCCGATGACATGCTGAGGGTGGAACAGCTCCACGCGGGGCAGCTGTGCCGTCCGGGTGAACAGCGCCTCGGCAGCAGTGGCGATGCCGGTGGCGATAATGCCGCCGATATAGTCCCCCTCTTTGGAGATAATACCAAAGGTGGTGGCGGTGCCCAGGTCAATGACGATTATCGGCCCCCCGTAGAGATGGTGAGCGGCGGCGGCATCGGCGATGCGGTCGGCGCCAACCTCCCTGGGGTTATCCATCCGGATGCTCACCCCGGTCTTAACTCCCGCCCCCACCACCATCGGCTCTATATTGAAATAGCGTTTAAAAAGCTCCTCAAAGGTCGATATCAGCGGCGGGACCACGCTGCAAAGGGCTACCGCCTTAATATCGGTGGTATCCAGCCCCTGCTGGCGCAGCAGGTTAAACAGCAGGGCGGCGTACTCATCGGACATGCGGTGCACGCCGGTGGCCATATGCCAGGTGGCGCGCAGCTCCTCGCCGTCAAAGACGCCCAGGGTGGTGCTGGTATTACCGATATCAACCGCTAATAACATTCAGCTTTCCTCTATATTTTTAATATTTTTTATAACCACCGGCAGTTCCGGCAAAAGGTCGCTGGCAATCATGCCGGCATCGCCCAGCCGGCTCTTAACCCTCTCCCCTGCTTCCCCGTGGAGGTACACCCCGCATGCGGCCGCCTCAAAGAGGGGCAGACCCTGCGCCGCCAGCCCGGCGATAGCCCCGGTCAGAACATCTCCACTCCCCGCCGAAGCCAGCCCGGGGTTGGCTGCCGGGCAGATTACGGCTCTATTATCCGGCGCGGCGATAATAGTATAAGCCCCTTTCAGGACGACGGTCTTTTTCCACTCCGCCGCCCACTTCTTAGCCGCTCCCAGACGGTCGGCCTGTATCTCGGCTACGGGCATTCCGGTCAGCCGGGACATCTCTCCGGGGTGGGGGGTAAGGATGGCGTCGCCGGTCAGGTGCTGCCACCAGTTCGGGACACTAGCCAGGGTGTTCAGAGCGTCGGCATCAAGTACCAAAGCCGGTAGTTCCACTGGCTGTTTGGGCAGCAGGATAGACCTGACCAGCTTTACCGCCGCCGGGCTCTGCCCCAACCCGCAGCCCAGGAGCAGGACATTATAACCCTCCAGCTGCTGGGATATCAACCGGGACGCCTCCGGGGAGACAACGCCGGGACGGGATTCGGGCAAAAGAAGATAGGTCACCTCGGTCAGCTTGGCCGCCAGGATTGACTGCAGAGTAGGGGTTGTCGCCAGCGTTACCAGCCCCGCCCCCACCCGTATGGCGCCGCTGCAGGCAAGGTAGGCGGCGCCGATATAATTCATCGAACCGGCCACCACCAGCACCCGGCCGAAGCTGCCTTTATTCGCCTGCAGGGGACGCTCGGGCAGAATCGAGCGGACTAATTCATCGGTGAGATACTCTGAAGTTGCTTCTTTAGCCATATTTTGGGGCATACCAATATCAGCCACGGTTAGCTTACCTACTCTTTCCGCCCCGGGGAAATTAAACAGGCCCGGCTTGGGGGTGCCCAGGGTTACAGTGTAATCGGCGTAGAGTGTCGCCGGGTCAACCGCCCCGCTGTCGGCGTTAAGCCCCGAGGGCAAATCCAGCGCTATAATACGCCAGCGCGGGCGTTTCTTTTTTGCCTTATTCAACCTTTCCAGCACCGAAAGAATCTTGCCGCTAAAGGGTCGGGTGGTGCCGGTGCCGAAAAGCGCGTCGATAACGGCGTCGGCCGATTCCAGAGCCTCACTAAACTGGCTAAAGCCCTCGTCTTTAGCCGCCTCCACACAGTCGATGTCCCGCTCTCTGACCAGCTTCAGGTTGGGGTCATCGTCCCCCTTGCGTGCCAGCAGATAGACGGTAACTTTAGCCCCCCAGTCGTGCAGATGGCGGGCGGCAACCAGCCCGTCGCCGCCGTTATTACCCGGCCCCGCCATAAGCAGTATACGCCGCCCCTCGGCGCCACCCAGGACGCGCTTAACCTCCTCGGCCACCGCCAGACCCGCGTTCTCCATCAGCTTCTCGCCGGGCAGACCGATTTTAGCACAGGCCTCCTCCAGTTGGCGTGTCTGGCTCGCCGTCAGAATCTTCAAATCGTAACTCCCCTTACCTTATCCAGACCGGCTTCCGCTTCTCCATGAAAGCGGTCAGCCCCTCCACGCTGTTCTCCCCGGCCATCACCAGGGTAGCGTCGACGCCGGTTACCTCCAGCGCCTGCCGGAACTCAAGGTCAAAGTTGCGGTAGAGAGCCTGCCGCGCCTGGGTCAGGGCTAACCCGCTGTTAGCCGTGAACTGCTTGATAAACTCGTCAGCCGCCTTCTCCAGCTCCTCGGCGGGCACGACTTTATTTATCAACCCGATTCTCTCCGCCTCCTTGGCGTCGACACTGTTGCCGGAAAGGATAAGTTCAAAGGCTTTGCGCCGCCCCATAATTCGGGGAAAGAGCACCGTAGCCGGAGGCGGATAGACCCCCAGCTTAATCTCCGGCTGTCCCAGCTGCGACTTCTCCGAGGCAATAGCCATATCACAGCCGGCCACCACCTCGCAGCCGCCGCCCAGCGCCACCCCGTTGACGATGGCTATGGTAGGCTTATCCACGTCAACTAACGAGATAAACAGCCGGTGGAACACCTCGACCATCCGGGGCAGCTTACCGCCCAGGTGATCGCCGACGGCAACCCCGGCGGAAAAGGCTTTATCACCGGCGGCGGCGATGGCAACCACTTTAACCTCGTCATCCGTCTTCAGCTCGGCCAGCGCCTGGCTCATCTCCTCCAGGGTTTCGATATCCAGGATATTCAGCGGCGGCCGGTTAATGATAATCTTAGCCACCCCTTCCTTCTTTTCTACCAGTATATTCTTATAAGCCATGGCTCTCCCCCTCTAGTATTTTCAATTTGAAGTGTAGCAATATCCTTCAATATGGTCAAGGGAATATTTAGCAACCCCTCCCCCCATTTTATATCTTTTCCCCACCCCATTTAAACAGTTCTTTTTCTTTCCCACCCAACCCACCCTCATAAGCTGCGCTTCTAAAACTTTCTACCCCACCCCCCAGAAAGGAGAGAAGCCAGTGTCTCTCTTAACCCCCTTAAGAAGAAATTGATAGAAGTATCAATTCTGTAGGGCGGGAGGGTGGGAAATAAAACCAACGCTAAAAGCTCCTCCCCTTATTCGCCCTTAAGCTTCTCGAGCTTCTTAGTCATAGCCTGCCAGTGTGTCCCCCGCCAGTAGAAGCGCTGGCAGTTCGGGCACTGCATAAACTGGCTTTGAGTTTTAAAGACATAGGGCGGCACCAGCTCTTTAACCTCATCTTTAGCCCTCTCCACCAGGGGCTGATTGCACTCCAGGCAGATGCTAAAGGGCTTAAACTGGCTATCCAGCCCAAGGGTATCTATCACCTGGCGAATCTGCCGCTCCGGCTGGTCGCTGTCGATGAGCACCGCCTTAATCCGGCCGCTGGTTATCAGCCGCCGCTTCATAATCAGGGTATCCCGGCTTAAGATAACCCGCCCCTCGGTTTTAGCTATAGCCACCAGCTCGGAATCGTCGTCACCGTCAAAGAAGCGGGCGTCGTAGCCCATCAGCCGCAGCCACCGGGCTAACTTGCCCACATTACAGTCAACAATAAACTTCGGGGTGTCTGCCATACCCCACCCCACTTTTATCTTTTCCCACCCGCCGCCCTTCTCCCCAGTTGTTTCTCTTCCCATACCCACCCACCCAAAAGGCTTTGCCTCTTGGACTCTCTACCCCACCCCAGCAGGGGGAAAAACTATCAGAAGTCCACCCGCCCAAAAGGGGCCCCACCCCTCTTAGACTTCCTTTTTTGCCCCACCCCCAACGAGGGAGAAACTATCCCCCTTTAGGATGGTATCACTCTTCCCCCTAAAAAGAAATTGATAGAAGTATCACTTCTGCAGGGCGGGAGGGTGGGAAGTAAAACGCCCTCTAAAAATCAGGCTAATCCCCTAAATACTAATCTCCATCCCCTCTTTAGCCAGGGTGATGGAGCACTCCAGCTCTTTAGCCACCGCCGCCAGCTCAACCGCTATCTCCTCCTCCAGGTTGGGGCTCATGTGAATCGCCACCACCGGCGGGATATAGCCGTTCAGCTTCTGAAAACTGATTAGCTCCTGCTTTAAGAGGCTGGGGGCGAGGTGCCCCGACTCGCCCGCCCACCCGGCAAACCTGTCCGAAGAAGTCACCTCGATGATAAGCAGCTGCGGCTTAACCCTTTGCCAGCATTCGGCTAAGCCCGGCCCGGTGTCACCGGTATAGAACACCGACCTGCCATCGGCGGAGGTCACCTGGTAGCCCATGGTGGGCACGCCGTGCTTTACCGGCACCGCCAGGACGGTATAGCCCTCAATCGTTACCGCCTTATTCGGCTCTAACGCGGCAAGGCTGAGGGTGGGCTTATCCTCCGGCTTCCGCCGGAAATCGGTATAGACCTCGCTGTTCAAAAAGTGTTTAGCCAGAGCATCAAGCGCCGACTGGATAGAATAAACCCTGATAGCACCGCCGCCCAGGAAAAGGCTCATCGCCAGCCCCGGGATGTCCCGGACGTGGTCATAGTGCTGGTGGGTGAGCAGCAGGGCTTTGATTTTCTTTTGCTCTGCCAGCGGCAGGCTGGAGGTAATTGAGCCAGCGTCTATGGCTAAAACATCGTCAATAAGCAGGCTGACCATCTTCTGGCTCTGCCTTTCGCAGTTGTGAGCGCCTAAAAACCTGATTTTCATATTAGGTAATCCCTAAGCCGCCGCTTCGGCACCGGCAAGCGGCTTAATTTTATCTTTCAGGAAATAGACCAGCAGATAGCAGAACGGCGTGTCCAGGGCGGCTATAACCAGCTTGATTACATACTGGGTAACCAGCATATTCACCAGCACGCTGTTAGGCACTATACCCCAGAAAGCGATGGTGATAAACAGCCCGGTATCCAGCGCCTGGGAAACCATCGTCGAGGCGTTATTGCGCAGCCACAGGAACCTGGCTTTTGTTTTCTCCCGCCAGAACTGGAAGGCAAAGACATCGTGGTGCTGGCTGGCAAGGTAGGCAATCATCGAAGCCAGCACAATCCGGGGCACCATGCCCAAGATAGAATCATAAGCCGCCTGCCCCTCCCAGAAAGAAGCCACCGGCAAGAACCGCCCACCGACGACCAGTATCACCATCAGGATACTGGCGCCGAAACCCAGCCAGACAACTTTCTGAGCTATTCGCTTCCCGTAAAGCTCGGTGATGACATCGGTAAACAGAAAGGTCAGCGGGTAAGCAATTATGCCGGCGGGGACAACCCAGCCCCAGACGGAGATGAGCTTTACGGTGATGATATTGGCGGTAATCAGACAGGTAACGAACAGGGTGGCTAATACTGCTAGAACCATCCTATATCCAGCGCTTACGGCGGAAGAAATAGAGCATTCCGCAGGCAATCACTATCCAGACGGCAAAGACCAGCCCTAAGGCAAAGGGGGAGCTCTGGAAAGGCAGCGGGATATTCATGCCGTAAAGCGAAGCCACCACGGTCAGGGGCAGCAGGATAGTGGCGATGGCGGTCAGCACCCGCACCACCTCGTTGGTGCGATGGGTAGCCAGGGAATCATGGGTATCGCTTAAGCCCTCGATTATTTCTTTATACTCATCCAGGCCGTCCCAGATTTTATCGACGTGGTCGGTCATATCACCAAAGTAGACCTCCATGTCCATCGGGGTAAAGCGGCGGATTTTGGGCTCCATGCTGCCGATAACCGCCCGCAACGGCCAGATAATGCGGCGGAAGGAGATAACATCCCGCCGCAGGGTGGAAATTTCCCGCACCGTGCCCCGCATACTCTCGGAAAAGATATTATCCTCCACCTCCTCGATGTTACCGCCAATCTTATTCAGAATCGGCAGGCAGTAGTCAACCAGCCGGTCAATCACGCGGTAGAGGAGGTAGCCGGAACCCTGGGCAAAGTGCTCTTGCTTTATCTCTTCATCGGTCTGGCACTGGTTAAACAGCTTTACCAGCGGCTTAAGGTCGCCCTTATGCAGGGTAATAAGGTAGCCCGGGCCGATAAACACCGATACCTGGCTGGCGGTAGTCACCCTCGCCTCGGGGTTAAACACGGGAAAGTGAAAGACCAGGAATAGGTAGTCGTCATAGACGTCTATCTTGGGCCGCTGGATGCGGCTGAGGCAGTCGTCCAGGTCGAGGGGATGGAAGGGGTAGCTCTGCGCCAGGTAGTCCGTCTCCAGCCGGGTCGGTGCCTCGATGTTAACCCAGGTCAGCTCCCCGGCAGTGACCGATTCAACATGCAGCTTGGCATCGGCGCGGGCTTCGGCCTCGGCGCCGCCCTTCTTTTTCCGCATTCGGGGTACCGATACTTTTCTCATTTTCGGCATAGCCATGATAACCTAAACCTTAAGCTCAATCTTGCCCTATTTTAGCACAATTGCATTTATAGAGGAATACCTTGAATTAATCGGGACACCGTTATTGCCTGATGGCAAACGGTCTGCTAAACTGGAAGAGGCTTTTTAAGAAAGAATCAAAGATGCCGGGCAGGACTAAACCCCCATGGGGTCACAACTTTAAAGTAAGACTCAAGCAGATGCTGGGAATGAAAATCGTCATCTGTGACAACTGCAAGTGGAACTGGCGCAGCTCATGCCACCGCCCGGAACGCCCCAACGCCACCTGGTGCCCTGACTTTGAAAAGCGAGGGTAGCCCCCCTACTTCCTCTCCAGAACTACTGCCATACCCTGCCCCCCACCGATGCACAGTGTCGCCAGACCCAGCTTATAATCCTTACGCATCATCTCGTAGACCAGGGTAACCAGAATCCTGGCGCCGGTACAGCCGATAGGGTGCCCCAGCGAGATTCCACCACCGTAGTGGTTCGTCTTGCTCATGTCTATGCCCAGCTCTCTTACACAACCCAGGGACTGGGAGGCGAAGGCTTCGTTCAACTCAATGTAGTCGATATCGCCCAAACCTATACCGGCCAGCTTCAGCGCCTTCCTGGCTGCCGGCACTACCCCCAACCCCATGTAGGCAGGGTCGACGCCACCCGCGGCGTAAGACTTAACCGTCGCCATCGGTGCCAGTCCCAGCTCTTTAGCCTTCTCCGCCGACATCACCACCAGGGCGGCGGCGGCATCGGTTATCGCCGAGGCATTACCGGCGGTAACACCGCCATCCTTCTTAAACACGGCGGGGAGTTTCCCCAGAAGCTCCATAGAGGTTTCTCTGGGGTGCTCGTCGGTATCGAATTGCTTGACCTCTCTCTTAACCTTAACCTCGACGGGCACTATCTCCTGCTTAAAGATGCCGTCCTTTATCGCCGCCATGGCACGGTTGTTACTTTCCAGGGCAAACTCGTCCTGTTCCTGGCGGGTTATGCCGTACTTCTCGGCGATATTCTCCGAGGTCAAGCCCATGTGGTAGTCATAGAATATCTCCCAGAGCCCATCGTGAACCATGCCGTCAACCATCTCGGCGTTGAACATCCGGGCGCCCCAGCGCATCTTGGGCGCATAATAAGGAACGGCGCTCATGTTCTCCATACCCCCCGCCACGATGATTTCGGCGTCGCCGGCTTTGATTGCCTGGGTGGCCAGCACTACTGCTTTCATGCCGGAGGCACAGACCTTGTTTACCGTGTAGGCATTTATCTCCTTGGGAACGCCGGCGTAGATTGACGCCTGCCGGGCCGTATTCTGCCCCTGCCCTCCCTGAATAACATTCCCCATAATAACTTCGTCAACAGCCACTTCACGCAGTGAACCGTCCCAGTCGGCATATTTCTTTTCAAGCTCGATAAGCCCCTCACCCTTCAGCGACTCCGGGGCGTAGCCGTCGTCTCTCTTGGGTTTCAAGCCCGCCTTTTTCAGTGCCTCCCGGATAACGATACTGCCCAGCTTCACCACAGGGGTATCTTTTAGCGCCCCGCCGTAATTACCTATAGCCGTCCTCACCCCGCTGACAATGACCACTTCAGACATAAAACCGCCTCCTTCTAATCATGACCGGTTATTCTTTATTATCGCAGGCTGAATAAAATGGGGGAGCTACTTATAGTCGTAGAAACCCTTCCCCGTCTTGCGCCCCAGCCAGCCGGCGGCAACCATCTTGTCCACCAGCGTGGGCACGATATACCGGGGGTCTTTAAGCTGCTCATAGAGCGCGTCGGCAACAAACTTGACGATATCTATCCCCACCATGTCGGAAAGGGTGAGCGGGCCCATCGGGTAATTTAAGCCCAGCTGTATGGCGTTATCGATATCCTCCCGGCTGGCAACACCCTCCTCGTAGAGGCGGATACAGTGCAGCAGGAAGGGCAGCCAGAGGCGGTTGACGATAAAGCCGGGCGCATCCTGGGCGATTACGTTGGTCTTTCCCAGAGACTCGCCGAACTTCTGGCTGGTTTTAAGCACCTCATCGCTGGTGGCGATAGTCTTAACGATTTCCAGCAGCTTCATAATCGGCGCCGGGTTAAAGAAGTGCAGCCCCAGGACCTTATCCGGCCGCTTGGTCACCACTGCCATCTCGATAATAGACAGGCAGGAGGTATTGGTAGCCAGGATGGCATTGGGGGAACAGATTCCGTCCAGTTCGGCAAATATCTTCTTCTTCAGCTCCAGGTCCTCGATAGCGGCTTCAATCACCAGGTCGCAGTCGGCAAAATCCTTGGTGCTGGTGGTGCCCTTGATGCGCCCGGTTATGGCATCCTTATCCTCGTGCGAGAGCTTGCCCTTCTCCACACTGCGGGCAAGCGTTTTCTCAATAAACGCCAGCCCCTTTTTCAATAATGTATCATTTATCTCCGATACCACTACCTGGTAGCCCGACTGGGCGCATAACTGGGCGATACCCGCGCCCATGGAGCCGCAGCCAACTACACCGACCTTCTTAATTTCCATGGTGCTCCTCCCTTATTATTTCGCTTTATAGTCCGGTTTTCTCTTTTCCACGAAAGCCGTAGTGCCCTCGGTAAAGTCCTCGGTAGCCAAGACCGAAGCCACCAGCGCGTTCTCCAGCCTCAACCCCTCCTCCAGGGTCATCGCCGAACCCCGCAGCATGGCTTCTTTAGCCGCCCTCACCGCCAGCGGCGCCGCCCTGCAGATAGCCTCGGCATACTCCTTAGCCGTGGCCATAACCTCAGCCTGGGGCACCACCTTATTCACCAGCCCGATGCGGTAGGCTTCCCCGGCATCCACCAGCTTGCCCATAAGCAAAAGCTCGGCGGCATTGCACCAGGGAACAGCCCGGGGCAGCCTTTGCGTTCCCCCCCACCCCGGAATCAGCCCCAGGGTCACCTCGGGCGTGCCCAGGCGGGCGGTCTCGGAGGCAATTCTGATGTCGCAGGCAAGAGCCAGCTCCAGCCCCCCGCCCAGCGCAATCCCGTTAATGGCGGCGATAAGCGGCTTCCACATCTCCAGCCCCCGCATTATGCTGGCTGGCATCGCCCACGGGTCTCGGCCGTGCTCCTTCATAAAGGGCAGGGTATCCTTGATATCAGCACCACCGCAGAAAGCCTTCTCCCCGGCGCCGGTAACAATACCCACCCAAAGCTCCGGGTCGTCCCTGAACTCGGTCATCACATCCCTAAGCTCCCCCATCGTCTCCATGTTCAGGGCGTTCATGGCTTCGGGGCGGTTGATGGTGAAGATAGCAATCCTGCCTGATTTCTCATAGTTAACAGCCATACCGGACCTCCTTCGTGACTTTTAAGGCTCAACAGCGGACTAAAAAGAGGGGTAACCGAATTGAATTTTAACAGAGAGCTTAAGCCAGCGTCAACTTTCAGAATCCCCCTCCCCCTTTTTAACGGTTCTCAATTTTCCCATACCCACCCACCCAAAAGGCTCCGCCTCTTTGCATCTCTTAAACCCCACCCCCAGAGCGAGAGACTGTGTTGCCAGCCCCTGTGGGCGGGAGGGTGGGAAAAGTAACCAACGCTAAAAACGGCCGGGGGCGGGGTTGCAATTATAACCGCAGAGATGCTAATATAACTCGGTTTAAAAACTAAATATTCTCTCCGAGCCTGTTCTTCCTAAAGCTAAGCTATGGAGACTGGCCGATAGGGTATCGCTGGAAACGGCGGTGCCTCCCGTGATTGGAAAGGAGAACGCTCATGCCGGAAATAAAGGCATGTCGGGCACCTCCTTAAGAGGTGCTTTTTAATTGTGCTTTAAATTAATCTAGAGGAGTTTTATGAAGAAAAAGATAATATTTGTCATATTAGCCGGGCTGCTGCTTTTAAGCCTGGTGGTGAGCGCTGCCGGCTGCGGTCAGCCACGACTGAAAGTAGCCACCACCACCAGCCTCTATGACAGCGGCCTCTGGGATTACCTGGCGCCGTTTTTTGAAGAAGAATACGGGGTAAAGCTTGATATAATATACGCCGGCACCGGCATCGCCCTGGAATACGGGATGCGGGGGGATGTGGATATTATCGCCGTTCACTCCAAATCCCGTGAAGAGCAGTTCGTCGCCGAAGGCTATGGCGTGGAGCGAGTCCCCTTTGCCTACAACTACTTCCTCATCGTCGGCCCCGCCGATGACCCCGCCGGCATTAAGGATATGAACCCTGAAGACGCCTTCCGGGCAATATACCAAGCGGCAGGCAACCGCTTTATCTCCCGCGGGGACGATTCGGGCACACACGGCAAGGAGAAGGCAATCTGGGCGAGCGCCGGCTATGACTACGAAGCGGTGAAGACCGCCGGACAGTGGTATGTAGAGGCAGCGAGGGGCATGGGGCCAACCCTGCTCATGGCCAGCGAGATGGATGGCTACACCCTCACCGATATCGGCACCTTTCTCTCCTATAAAAGCGAGCTTGAGCTGGTGCCCCTGGTAGAAGAGGGAGCAATACTGCTCAATGTCTACTCAGCTATTGCCGTAAACCCGGAAATAAATCCCAGCACCGATATTGAGATGGCTAACAATCTGATTGCTTTTCTGACCTCGTCCCAAATTCAGGAGCTAATCGGAAACTACGGGGTTGAGCAGTACGGTGAGCCGCTATTTACCCCCTGTGCCGGGGCCGAGCCGGAATCATGAATATATTCTGAGGTTAAACTAAATTGACCGAGCTGTGGGAAGCACTGGTAACCGCCGTCAAGCTCATCATATCGCTTGACCCGGAGGTCATGCAGATAGCGGGGAGGTCGCTGGCAATATCGGCGACCTCCTCGGTCATCGCCGCCCTGCTCTGCCTGCCGCTGGGCTCGGTCATCCATTTCAACCGCTTCCCCGGCAAGCGCACCCTGATAAACATCATCCAGACGCTGTTCAGCCTGCCCACGGTAGCCGTCGGGCTTTTCGTCTTCGTCATCTTCTCCAACGCCGGCCCCCTGGGAGGGTTCGGTATCCTGTTCAGCCCCACCGTCATGGTAATCGGCCAGGTAATACTGATATCCCCGATTATGCTGGGGCTGATTATCTCCGCCTTAAGCGCCACCGACAAAGCCATCACCGATACCGCCGTCTCCCTCGGCGCCAGCGGCTTCCAGATGGCGGCGGTCACCCTAAGAGAAGCCCGCTTCGGCGTGCTGGCCGGGCTGATAATGGGCTTCGGGCGGGCCATCTCCGAAGTCGGCCTCTCCCTCATGGTGGGGGGCAACATCAGGGGCTATACCCGCACCATCACCACCGCCATCTCCCTGGAAACCTCCAAGGGTGACCTGGAACTGGCGCTGGCGCTGGGCATAATCCTTATTTTCATCGCCCTGGTAATAAATATCGGACTAAACCGGATTCAGCAGAGATGAGCATGGCTTTAATAGAAACGGTTAATATCAGCCAGAAATACGGCAAGCAGGAAATCATCAAGAATATCAGCCTCAAGGTTGAACAGGGCGAGGTGCTGGCTCTCATCGGCCCCACCGGCGCCGGCAAGACCACCCTGCTCCGCCTGCTCGACCTGCTGGAGTTACCGGCCTCAGGGCACATCTACTTTGACGGTGAGGAGGTAAACAGCAGCAAGAAATTGCGCCTTCAGGCGCGCCGCCGCATGTCCTTCGTGCTGCAAAAACCGGTGGTCTTTAACATGAGCGTCCGCGATAACATCGCCTGCGCCCTGAAATGGAGAAAGGAAAAGGAACCCGCCATCAGCCGCAGGGTAGACAGTGTTCTGGAGCTGGTGGGCATGACCGGCTACTCAAGCCGCACCGCCCGCACCCTCTCCGGGGGTGAAACACAGCTGGTCGCTATCGCCCGGGCGCTGGCGGTGACACCAGAGGTGCTCTTCCTCGACGAGCCCACGGCTAACCTCGACCCCGTCTCCGCCGCCAGGGTAGAGGAGGTGCTGGCGCACATCATCGGCCAGCAAAAGACAACGCTGGTAATGGCAACCCACGATATGTCGCAGGGACAGCGCCTGGCTGGCAGGATAGGGGTAATCATCAACGGCGAACTGCTCCAGACGGGCAGCCCCAGTGATATATTCAGCACCCCTCAAGATACCAGGGTCGCCGAACTGGTCGGCATCGGCAACATCTTAAGCGGGGTAATCGCCAACCGGGACAACGAGCTGGTCACCATCGATGTCGGCGGCGGTCTCATCCAGGCAATCTCAGAACACGGCATCGGTGCCGAAGTCCACGCCCTCATCCGCCCCGAAGACGTCACCCTATCCCCCCACCACGATACCACCAGCGCCCGCAACACCTTCGAAGGCAGGATAACCAGGGTATTCCCGGTGGGGGCGCTGGTCAGGGTGGAACTGGACTGCGGCTTCCCCCTGCTGGCCGTAGTCACCAGGCGCTCGGCACAGGACCTGAACCTGGCGGCTGATAAAAAAGTCTACGCCAGTTTTAAAGCCACTGCGGTACACGTTATCAAGCGCTGGAATTGACACTCTAAATCAAAGCGTGCTATATTTTGCCGTTGGCAGCGTAGCTCAGTGGTAGAGCAGAGGACTCATAAGCCTTTGGTCGCAGGTTCGAATCCCGCCGCTGCCACTTATTTTTGAGCCTATCATGCCACAACCTCCAGCTTTGTAGTTGGTCTTAATATTATAGTCAATATAAGTCCTATAATACCGAAGGCAGCACAGGCAAGGAAAGCCGACTGATAGTCGCCGGTTAAGTCAAATATATAACCTGTAATAAATGGACCAGCAGCAGCTCCAATTGTAAATCCAACGTGAACAACTCCGTAAATTAAACCATGTGAGCTAATCCCAAAAAGCCGTGATGTTAAGGGGGATTCTGATGCACCCATTCCTCCAGAAACAAAGCCAGCGACAACAATAAAGAGGTAAAGCATCCATTCTTTTTCAGCTATGGACAACCATAACAAGGCTGCCGACATCATAACGAATCCAATGATGTAAATCTGCCTATTTCCTACTCTGTCAGCAAGGGCAC